>OLND01001271.1_pt1 | contig 27119 bp, 19 predicted proteins | sample 1672031 | NCBI WGS metagenome assembly OLND01 (sample SAMEA3136638, study PRJEB25190) | human gut metagenome | biome: human gut; feature: human-associated habitat; material: faeces | place: Austria | collected 2013 | reverse complement strand
GCCTTCCAAGCTGGATACGTGGGTTCGATTCCCATCACCCGCTTTTTTCATGTCTGATTTTAATTTCATTCTCATATAAAGGTGTAAATAAAAAAAACACTATATTCTATCCGAAAGAAGATGGAGTATAGTGTTTTCCTTTTTCCAATATTCTATTTTCTGTCATATTTCCTGTTATCGTTTTCCGATTCTTCTCATCCACATCAGGACAGATCCTATCAGGATATAGACATCTGCCAGATTCGCTGTTACATCACCTAATATCTTATGTTCAGATCTTATACCAATGTAATCTACGACTTTACCTCTGACGATCCGGTCATAAGTATTGCTGATGGCTCCTGCACTCAGCAATGTCAACGCTGTCTTATTCACCTTATGACCTTCCCGGAATGATTCTGCCAATGTCAGCATCAGGATCACTGCCGTCGTTATCACAGACGCTTTCTTTACCTTATCCGGTTCGGAATCCATGGAATTAAATGCAAAGCCTTTGTTGTATACTTTTCTGATCAGGACTTTTGTCCCGCAAAAGTTTTTTTCCTCTTTCTCACTTACATTTTCTTCTATGTACTGTTTTACAGCCATATCCAGACCAAACAGTGTTCCAATCGCACCCGGTATGCTTGTGTGCATCTATATCTCTCCCTGGATCTTCACAATCTCTTCTTCCTGCTTTTCAATCTCTTCCTCGCGTTTTTCGATTTCTTCACAGAGCGTTACGTAATCCATGTCGGATACTTCCCCACTCTGGAACTTCTCATATACCATACGACCGATATCTGCAAGATCTCTTTCATTTGCTCTCTTTAAAGTTCGTACATTACTTTTGATCTTCTGAATCTCCAGTGTATCTCCTGTCTTCTTAGTGATGTCACTCGCAACATCTGAAACTCTTCTGCTGAATTCTTCAAAAAAATCTGCCATCTGTATCCTCTCCTTATCTCGTTCTTCTTTACAGCCGTCTTAAAATATCCAGTGAATGATACAGGTTCATCGTTCCATATCCCCACTGTGTATTTGGATATTCTATCGCCGGAAGCTTCTGCGCACCCATCACGATCACATTCCTTACCTGACTGGCTGATGCTCCACCCGCTCCCGGCTGATCACTGATCCACTTCATGATCAGTGCACAGCCACCTGCCGCAATTGCTGTTGCTGCACTTGAACCGGTGCGTTCTTTGAATCCTCCGCCCGGTACCGCACCGGTAACCGCTACTCCCGGTGCAGCATAATCCGGTTTGATTCTTTCATCTCTAGTATACCCTCTGCCCGAATTAATATCAACCGTATTCTCCTGACTGTTATAATAAGACACCGTCATCGTATGCTCCCCTCCTGCCGGTTCTGTAAATGTGGTATCCGGATTCGATTCCAGAAAATATACTTCTCCATCCAGAAACTCTCTCATGGGCAGCCACATATGAAACTCCCCCTTCGTCTGCATCACAGGCTTTACTTCTATTTTCCAGATTCCCGGTACTGCTTTCTGCAGCCGGATAAACACCAGCTGTGCATCGCTATTCTCCTGCAGAAGTCTGTACTCCACCGTAACAGCTGTCCGTTCAAAAGCAAATACAAAATCAAACAGATATCCCAGACGTACCGGAATCTGCCCGGTACGTTCTCCGGAAGGTGATGTGATCGACACTGTCACAATGTTCGGAAGGGTACTCCATAACTCCGTCACAAAACCCTTCACCCCTTCCCCTACCCTGATCTCCGCTGTCCGTGTATTCTGTGCCTCCGTAAATGTTCCGTAATAATGATGTCTCTGCGCTGCCTCATTCCCGGTTCCCGTTACTACACAGCGGTTTCTCAGCAATGCATAGCCATCCAGAACTCCTGCAAGCAAAGAGTCACCATTATGCCCTCCGAAACTGGTTCCGATCGCCATACAGATCACAAGCGGCATCTCCCGTCTGCGGGCCAGTTCATTCAGATACCGAAGTCCGGCCAGGATATCATTTTCCTGATAACAGTGTGCATCTTCTGCAACAGCAAAAAATTCTTTCAGATATTTTTTTGCCGGCTTCAGCTTTACCATCGCGATCACCGCCTCCGGGGCAGCCCCAAGAAACTGTCCACTGCTTTCTGCACTTCCGGCAGCCACACTTGCAACAAATGTTCCATGCCCATCTGTATCTTCCGAAGAGATCAGTTCCTGCGGGCTTTCCGAATGTAAAGCCGCATTGATTCTTTCTTCGGTATACTCTGTTCCATACAGAAAGCCCTCCGGCGGATCCCCATCCTGAATTGTCTGATCCCAGATCCCCGCAATTCTTGTTGTCCCGTCAAGATTACGGAATACCGGATGAGTATAATCGATCCCCGTATCCAGAAAACCGATCATAATCCCCTCTCCCATAAGCTGCAGCGTCGGATAATTCTGCAATGTAATAATTCCGGCTGCATCTAACGGCTGCATATCCAGAAGTGTATAGCACTTGGGGATCGCACCGTACCAGTACTGCCGCAAGGATAAGGGAAGTAACATCCGGCTGTCTAACGACACACTTTTATATCCGAAATCCAGCTCCTGGATACACATCTTTTCCGTATCCACCCCTTCTAACTCACCTTCCCTGTATGGCGAGATAATAAAATCCCAGTAATCTTCCAATGATATCTTTTCTTTACATCTGTCTTCCAATGAAAAAAAGCCTTTCATATACATTTGTTTTATGTATATGAAAGACTTCGTGTCATTCATTAATATTTTTATGCATTTGTATGCTGGTTCAGCATACGCTCGATGATCTCCACAGATTCTTCGATACCATAACTTGCACTGTTAAAACAGATATCATAGTTCACAGCATCTCCCCACTTCTGGCCGGTATAGAAATTGTAATATTTCGAATGCTGACGGTCAATCTTCTTCAAAAGGCGTTCTGCTTTTTTATGATCCAGATTATTGACTTCCATAACTCTGTGTACACGCTGTTCAAAAGGAGCTGTAATAAAGATACTGATATGTGGAATATGATTATTTGCCAGTATCACATCCGCACATCGTCCCATAACAATGAAATCTTCTTCTTTTGCTCTCTTACATATCAGATCACTCTGATTAAAGAAGATTGCATCTTCTTTTGTCAGACCATGATAACGGTCAAAATCTTTCAGACGTTCTTTCAACGTTCGTCCGGATCCCTGGTACTTATTCTCAATCTCATTTGTTCCCAGATCTGCCACATCTACAACCGAATCTTTCTCCGCGTCCAGACGTCTCAATACTTCATTGAATATCTCTGCATCGTAATAGTTGATCCTGAGTGCATCTGCCAGTGCAAATCCAATATCGTTACCCGCACTTCCATGTGTTCTTCCGATACAAATGATCAGATGATCATCCTTTGAAAACTTCTGACGCAGGTTCGATGTATTTAGCTTTGCCCTGTTTTCATCCAGAATCTCTACTTTTCCAAAACCTGCCGGCAGTTCTGCGATTTCTTTTAATATCTCATCATATTTTCTCATCAGTCTGGATCGGTCTTCATCCTTACGGATCGTACGTGCCATGTTACTGATCAGCGCAAGCTCACTTCTGAGCAGATGCCCCTGTGGCTTTGTACGCATCAGCTTCACAAGACTTTCTACACAAGTACGTTTGTCTCCCGTAAAGGTACGGCCAAGAGAAGAACCTACACATTCATAGACTTCTCCGTCCAGATCATAGATCCGTTCCGCTATGTCATAGTATTTATTCTTATTTTCCATGTTCCGCACCTCCCCTTACAAAAAGAATACCAGCATATCGATAATAAATACCGGTACCAGACATGTCAGTGACCATACCATATATCCGAAGAACGATGGCATACGCACACCATTTTCATCTGACATAGATTTTACCATGAAGTTCGGCGCATTTCCGATATAGGTATTTGCTCCCATAAATACAGCTCCACAGGAGATTGCCTCCAGCATCTTAACAGGAACCGAACCAAGTGTCGTCACAACACCGCTCTTGAACCCAAGTGCTCCCGCCGTTGTAAGGAATACCAGATACGTTGGTGTATTATCCAGAAAACTTGACAGTGCTCCGGTTGCCCAGAACATTTCAAATGGTTTATTGATACCAAGTTCCGCACCATTTGCCTTCAGGATCATCAATGCAGGCTGCATCGTGATAAAGATTCCGATGAACAGAACCGCAACTTCCTGAATTGCCCCCCAGGTAAAATGGTTACGGATACGTACTTCTTCTTTTGTCGTTTTAAATGATAAAAATGCTGCCAGAAGGATGATCACAATCTCGATCACAGACGGGAATCCAAGCGTCACTTCTCCAAGGATATGGATTCCTTTTACCGTTCCGTCCGCATTCTGGAATGCAGACATACCAGGAAGCATTCCACTTAAAATTACAGCTCCGACAATCATTGCAACATATATCAGATTATGAAGTCCTACAATTCTAACATGTGTTCCGGGCTCTCTGATATCTGGTTTTCTACCTTCCGCAATATCTTTTCTGTAAGCTCTTCTATCCAGAAAATAGAATAACGTCAGCAAAATGATCATGTTAAAGATCAGTATATGAAACAGCTTCAGGCTCCAGAAAAACGGAACGCCACGCATGAATCCCATCAGAAGCGGCGGATCTCCGATCGGTGTCAGACATCCTCCCATATTAGAGATCAGGAAGATAAAAAAGATCATAATGTGACTCTTTCTTTTTCTCCACGAATTCATCTTAATAAACGGACGTACCAGAAGCATACTTGATCCGGTCGTTCCGATCACGCTGGAAAGCAGTGTTCCCAGAACAAACAATGCCGTATTGATCCTCGGTGATCCGGCAAACTCACCGTCAATTGTAATGTTACCTGCTACACAGAACAGACCGAACAATAAAATGATAAATGTCAGATAATCATTTACCACACATTCCAAAACCGTCTCTCCCATTGTAAACATTCCGTACTTTGCAGCAAACGGAACAATAAACAGTACCGACCAGAACGCAACTGCAAGCGGCTGATGCTTTTCCCACCAGTCCGGCTTGATCAGAGGCATAACGGCAATACTGAGCAACAGCCCTGCAAAGGGTATGCAGAGCCAAACTGGAATAGCTGATAATTCCTCCATTCCTTTCTCCTCCATTCTTCCTCAAGTAAAGTCTTATGTGTCATTGCATAATGAAAGCTGTCATTGACAACTCTCTTAGCATTCTATATGTAAAATGTATTATTGAAGCCTTGGTACTTCCTGACCTCTCAACATTATTACCGGTCCTCCGGTTCCCTCAATATATTCTTTTGTGATAACAACCTCTCCAATATTGTCATCCTTCGGGATTTCATACATGATATCTAACATGAATTCTTCGATGATCGCACGAAGCGCCCTCGCTCCGGTATCTTTCTTCATTGCTTTTTTTGCGATCGCATGAAGTGCGCCGTCATCGAATTCCAATTTCACTTCATCTAATGCAAGCAGTTTCTGATATTGCTTCAAAATTGCATTCTTAGGCTCTTTTAATATCTCCACCAGCATATCTTCACTCATACCCTGTAAGGTAAATACAATCGGCAGACGTCCCAGGAACTCCGGTATCATACCGAATACACGCAAATCCTCTGTTGCGACCTTTTTAAGAATCTCTTTGTCGTTATTGTATTTATCTCTCAGATCCGCTCCGAATCCGATCGCTGCCTGTTTGGTCAGACGTTCTTTGATAATTCCTTCCAGATCCGGGAATGCACCTCCACAGATGAACAGAATGTTCCTCGTATTCACTGTTGTAAGCGGAACCATTGCATTCTTGCTCGTTGCCCCGACAGGAACTTCCACATCACTTCCTTCCAGAAGTTTCAGCATTCCCTGCTGTACAGACTCACCGCTCACATCACGCTGACTGGAGTTTTTCTTCTTTGCGATCTTGTCGATCTCATCAATAAAAATAATTCCCTGTTCTGCCTTTTCGACATCATTATCTGCTGCCGCAAGCAGTTTGGATACAACGCTTTCGATATCATCACCGATGTACCCTGCCTCTGTAAGAGATGTTGCATCCGTAATTGCAAGCGGAACATCCAGAATCCTTGCCAGTGTCTTTACCAGATACGTCTTACCGGAACCTGTCGGCCCGATCATCAGCATGTTGGATTTCTCAATCTCAATGTCATCCATCGAATCCGTTGCCACACGCTTATAATGATTATATACTGCAACCGACATCACTTTCTTTGCATATTCCTGTCCTACCACATACTCGTCCAGTTTTGCTTTGATCTTGTGCGGAGCCGGAAGATTCCGGATATCTACTAACGGCTTGTATTCTTCGCCTTCTTTTTTCTTCTTGATCTTCTGCTGTTTTGGAATACTCTGCTCCATATCAGACATGTTGAATACCTGTACTCCCGGAATATTCATCAGCTGACTGTAATCGATCGGTCCGTTCGACATTGCATCAAAGCTCTTCTGCATGCAGTCATTGCAGACACAGATGTGGTTCGGAAGTTCGATCATCTTCCCTGCAACACTCTCCGGACGTCTGCATATAAAACATACTTTTTCATACTCATCATCATTTTGTTTCTTATCATCCGAATCTGACGTCTTCTTTGTTGTTTCTACTTCGACGTCTTCTACTTTTTCGATTTTCTGATTGTTATCGTCCTGATTGGTCATTATTCTCTCCTTCTTACTTTTTGTCGTATCTTTCACTCTGTTTTATCCTGGTTCTATGATTCTTCCTGGTTCACCAGTTCCAGAAATGTCTCTTCGGAAATAATCGGGATCCCCAGTTCATTTGCTTTCTTATTTTTGGAAGATGTGCTGGTTACATCATTGTTGATCAAGTAATTCGTTTTGGACGTTACCGATCCTGTCACCTTTCCTCCCAGACTTTCGATCAATTCCTTCACTTCACCGCGGTTTGCAAAATGTGTTACGCTTCCGGTGATCACAAAATTGACACCTTCAAAAATCTGTTTCTTTGTTGATGTCTCTTCCGGGATTGTCAACTCTTCTAAAAGCTTTCTGAAATTCTCCACATGCTTTGCATCTGAAAAATATCCGATGAATGCCTTTGCCAGAACTTCTCCCACGCCCTGGATCTCATTTAATTCTTCTTCTGTAACCATCAAAAGGGCTTCTACATCATATTTCAACTCTCTGCAGATAACCTTTGCATTGGCAAGTCCGATCCCTGCGATTCCCAGTGAATAGACAACTCTTGGCAGCGTGGTTGTTCTTGCTTTTTTCACACTTTCGATCAGTTTCCTGTACGATTTTTCTCCAAATCCTTCCATTCCCTGAATCTCGTCTTTGTACCGGTCCAGATGGAAGATATCGGCAAATGTATGGATATATCCTCTGGAAATGAATTTTTCCAGTGTTGCTTCCGACAATCCTTCTATATTAAGTGCATCTCTGCTTACGAATAATGCAAATGCCTTCACATGCTTTGCCTGGCATTCCGGATTCATACAGTATAATGCTTTCGCATTTCCTACCTGTCTGATCTTCGTCTCACCCTGACAGACCGGACATCTTTCCGGAATATCTTTCACACCGCTTCTTGTCAGATTCTCTGCAATCTGCGGAATGATCATATTTGCCTTATAAACTTCGATCTTATCTCCGATGCCAAGTTCCAGTTCTTCCATAATGCTGATATTGTGAACACTTGCACGGCTGACCGTCGTTCCTTCCAACTCCACCGGATCAAAGATTGCAACCGGATTGATCAGTCCTGTCCTTGACGGACTCCATTCGATTTCACGCAGAATCGTTTCCCTAATCTCATCCTGCCATTTGAATGCGTAAGAATCTCTCGGGAATTTTGCTGTTCTTCCCAACGATCTTCCATACGCTATATCATCATATGATAGCACAAGTCCATCAGAAGGAAAATCATTTTTACTAATCTCTGACGAAAATTTAGCAACTTCATCTTCTACTGTATCTCTGGTCACCATATGATATTCTACCGTCGTGAATCCCTGTGCTTTCAGCCATTCCATCTGACAAGCTCTGGAATTCTGAAAATCAACTCCATCTGCCTGCACTAACGTGAATGCATAGAACATAACATTTCTCTTTGCCGTGATCTGGTTATTGAGCTGTCTGACTGAACCACTGCATAAGTTTCTTGGATTTTTATATTTTGCATCTACATCTTCAATCTCTTCATTGATCTTCTCGAAGTCATGATATCCGATCACCGCTTCTCCTCTTAAGATCAATTCCCCCCGGTAAGCGATCTGCACCGGTACATTCTTGAATACCTTCGCATTGTTTGTAACCACTTCACCGACTTCTCCGTTACCACGTGTGACCGCTTTATAAAGCTTTCCGTCACGATAAGTCAGCACGATCGTCAATCCGTCCATCTTCCAGGACATCAATACTTTCTGACTGCCAACGAAGTTCTTAAGCTCTTCTACTTCTTTCGTCTTATCCAGTGAGAGCATCGGGCTTTCATGCCTTTCTTTTGGGAGTTCACTGACAACTTCATATCCGACATTTACCGTCGGACTGTTCGACAATGTAATTCCCAGTTCTTTTTCCAGATCCTGCAGTTCATCATACAATCTGTCATATTCGTAGTTGCTCATGATCTCCTGCGCATCCTGATAATAAGATCTGGATGCTTTATTCAGAAGTTCTACTAATTCCAGCATTCTCTCGTTCTTTGACTGTCCCATATAATTCCTTTAACTCCTGTTCTGTTAATTCTCTTACCTGTCCCGGTTTCAGATCTCCAAGTTCCACGTTCATGATCCGTATCCTTTTTAACACATCCACCTTATATCCGAGTGCTTCGCACATGCGCCGTATCTGTCGGTTCAATCCCTGTGTCAGAATAATGGAAAATGTATATTTCCCGGTCTTTTTTACTGTACAGGGTCTGGTCACCGCATCCAGATTCTTTTCTTTGTCTCTGATGTGTACTCCCCGGCTCATCTTCTCAATGAATTCCGGAGTAACTTCTTTGTTTACTCTGACCTTATATTCTTTCTCATGTGCATATCTTGCGCGCATCATGCCGTTGATCAGATCTCCATCATTTGTCATGATCAGAAGCCCTTCCGAATCTTTATCCAGTCTTCCTGCATAAGTGATGCGTACCGGATAATTGAGGAATCGGATGATGTTCTTTTTCTCCCTTTTATCTTCTGTACAAACAATCCCGGCAGGTTTGTACACTGCCAGGACCGTTTTTTCCGTTTTGCTTTTGACCACTTTTTTTCCGACACGGACCTCCTGTCCGTCTTCTACTTTCATGCCGGGAGCTGCTGTCTTTCCATCCACAGTCACAATTCCCGACTCGATCAGCCTGTCTGCCTCCCTTCTGGAACAGACACCGGCTTCGCTTAAATACTTGTTCAGTCTAATCATTCTGCAATACCCCGCTGATACTGTTATCCTGCACAAATGTATTACCGTTATACAGGAACAGAACACTTGTGATCTTATTTTTCTTCATAACTTCTCTGATATCATCATAATAATATCTTGGATCAACCACTATGATTTCTCTGTAATATGCCGTCAGAAACGGAATTACACTATTCGCATAGGAATCTTTTACAAGCAACAGTCTGTCTGTTGTATCTGCCGTCGTTCTGATATCCAGGACGGAATAATTACCGCCAAGAAATAATGCATATTTATCCTTTTCTTTCAACTTGGATGTATCGTATAACGTTGCTGTTTTCTTTTTTTTATTCACATTATTTACAACTACCTGTGGTGCTGTTTTCAGATCATCCGGTGCGTATATATAGATCGGCTCATTATAGTCTGTTTCATAGCCGCTTGTCGCCGATAAAGTTCCGTTAAATGAATTCGTCACTGCATAGGATTTCATAGCCGGTGCTTTCGATGTATCCAGTTTCATAGCCGCAGCCAGCGCCTGATATCCATAGTAAGCACCAAGCGTCGTCCAGTGATGATCCGTATGGTAATATATCTCTTCTGCTCTGTGCTTTTTCAATGTATCTTCCACATTTACCCACTGAAAAGCTGTCCCAAGCGAAGCCTTTATTTTCTGAAACTGTTTATCCTGATCTTCTGTCACTGCACAATACGGAAGTTTGTCCGACTCAATATTTGCAGCATTCGGTACCAGCATCATATACATCGGGATATCTTTATATGTCTCCTGAAACTTTTTCATTGCATCCAGATTTGCTTTCAATTGTTCTTCATCCGGTCTGGCTATATCCTCTAACAGATAATGATCCTTTCCTTTAAATACACCATTTGCCTTACGTTTTCCTGCGATCAGATCAATACGGCTCTTTAAAGCTACCCAGAAATCTCTTCCCGCAAACTGATCCGATACATAAGATTCATACTGTTTCATCCATCTTCCGCTTTCAATACCGGAAATCGTAAGCTTCGGTCTCTGTTCCAGTGCCCGGTTTTCTTTTGCCGAAAATTCCCTGTCAGCAGTTGCAATATTTACCACGAAGAAGATAACCATCATTACAATAAACAGCAATGCAATTACTTTATTTCTCTGTTCTTCTCTTTTTCTTTCCCATTTCTTTCTCGACTGTCTCATCTTTGCTCCTAAAATCTGAAATACAGGAACGGATTATAGGTCTCCGTTACCAGATATGCAATACAGACAATAAACAACGCAGCATATACCACACTGTTAATGATTGTTGTATTCCATTTTTTTGATCTTAACATATGCTCGTATCTGAAATGAACCAGCGGCGTAGAGCCAAATATCAGGATCAGCCACAGGATCAGGTTGCTTGTAAGAAGATACATACTCTCTCTGTCTGCAAAGCCATGTGCACCTGCACCAAACATCACTCTGATATAATCTGCTGCCTGTCCGAATGAAGAGCTGAAAAACAATACCCAGCCGATCACAACCAGAACAATACTGTAAATATGACGGACTACATCCGGAAGTCTGTCCAGTACCGGCGACAGGAGATATTTTTCAATGATCAGAATCACCCCATAATAGAGTCCCCATGCCACGAAATTCCATGCAGCTCCATGCCATAATCCGGTCAGAAACCATACAATCAGAAGATTCCTGATGTGTTTGATCTTCGATACCCTGTTTCCTCCCAATGGAATATACACATAATCCCTGAACCAGCTGCTCAGCGAAATATGCCATCTGCGCCAGAACTCCGTAATACTCTTAGACACATATGGATAGTTAAAGTTCATATTGAATTCAAATCCAAACATCTTACCGAGTCCGATCGCCATATCCGAATATCCACTGAAATCAAAATAAATCTGGAACATATACGCAAAAGCTCCAAGCCACGCCGTCATCACGGCTATATTACCTTTCGCAAGTCCGCTTACCTCTGTAAAAATCATCCCTGAGGTATTCGCCAGTAATACTTTCTTCGCAAGTCCCCGGATAAAATACATGCTTCCTTCTCCGAATTTTGTCCTTGAGACTTCTCTGGACGCAAGCTGTTCATCTACATCTGCATATTGCACGATCGGTCCCGCAATAAGCTGCGGAAACATCGTTACATATAATGCAAAATTAGGAAGATTCGTCTGCACTTTTACATTTCCCCGATATACATCAATGATATAGGATAATATCTGGAATGTATAAAAGGATATTCCAATCGGAAGCGGCAGTGCATGATAAGAAATATGTACCGGAAGTATCCCGTTCAATGTGTCCAATACAAACCCTTCATACTTAAAAAATCCAAGTACTGCCAGATTAATGATAAGGTTAAAAACCAGGCTCCGCTTTGCAGCTCTCTTATCCTGCAGATTCCTTGCAATATCCAGTCCACTGAAATAATTAAACAATATGGACAGTAGCATCAGAAACAGATATACCGGTTCCCCCCATGCATAAAACACCAGACTCGCCAGCAATAAGATCACATTCCGGAATCTTACCGGCAACAAATAATATAAGATCATCACAGCCGGCAAAAATGTAAATAAAAAAACAATACTGCTAAATAACATCTCTCTAATTCCTTTTTATCAAATACTCTTCTTAAATGCCGCATCGATACGGTCTGCATCCTTTGAAACTGCCAGCAGCACATAACGTCCTCTGGTCTCAATAATTGCAGCATGTATCAGCTTTGTTTGTTCTACACCATAACCTTCAAAATTCTTTTCCTGTGTATTTACACGACTTTCCACTGCCTTTTCAACCGTCTCGATCTGACTTTCGTTTTTTACCTTTATTACGAGTATTTCATTCACACTCATAACGTCATCCGGAATATACAGACTGATTCCTTCATAATCATTGGCATTCAAACTGTAATATTTTTTCAGATCCTGTGTTGTGCCTTTTTTCATTCCTTCTAATTTTACGGCTTTTGTGATATTCTTTTCAATCGTGTCTACGGATACGGTATTATCCCCTTCCCGGGTCACAAGAAATACTACATAAATGATCAGGAGGACTACCATCAAATATTTTAACAGGTTAATCCTGTCTAATTTTCCGTTTTTCATTATAATTCTGCAACCTCCGCCATATGATTTACCCATTCTTTATAATAACCGGTTGACATATGGATTCCATCACCGGCATAATACTCCTGTTTCACCAGCTCTGTATTATCAATAAATGTTACTTTCTCTTTTTCACATAATTTTTTTAATTTCTGATTGAACTCCGGAATTTTTGCATAGACAGAATTCTGATCAATTGCAATCTGCGCTGTCGGAAGTATACTGTTAACATATATTTTCGTATCCGGCAGTGATTTTTTCAGATCTCTGATCACCGACCTGTATGCTTTTATGAATCCATCCACATCTCCATTCTGCGCTCCGACATCATTCATCCCGTAAGAAAGGAATAATACTGACGGTTTCATCTCTTTTGCCCTGGCAATATGATCTGCCAGTTTTTCATTATCCCCCGCCGACACACCGGCTCCACGGTCTGCCTGTACATTTGCCTGATCCAGCACACCATATTCGTACAATCCCTGTGTGATGGAATCCCCCAGGACCAGACAATCTGCAAATTTTTCGCTTGCCGGTTGTTCTTCTGCATCCTGCTCTGCCTCACGTTCTTGCGTTTCTAACTCCTTAATCTTTTTATCTGCCTTAGAAACATCCATCTCATCCATCGTCTTCAGGATCTCTGTGCCCTTCTTTGTATCCTTCTGTGGATTACTGAGCCTGCGCGCCACCGTAATCCCGCCAATCACCAGAATAGCAACCGCAACGATCACTGCAGTCTGAAGTACCCGGTCTTTTTCTTTCTCACTTTTTATTTCACTTTTCTGCTCCTCAGGATTCACCTCCTGAGTCTCTTCTTTTTCTTCATAAATTGAAGTTTTACTCTCTATATCCACGAAATCTTCTCCTCTTTCGTTTCTCTGTTGATCCTAAATATGTATATCCAATTTATTTTACTGTTTTTCTTTTTGAATGTCAATTTATATCCTCTTTTCTGTCGTCTTTTGTGCTATAATGTTGAATACATTTCCTTATACCTGAAAGGGGAAAATGATCATATAGATTAACAGGAGGTTTTCCTTATGAATGTATACCAGTTATCAGCCAAAAATTGCATGTCGCATCTGCTCTTAAAAGACACTTTCGACAACTTTTCTTTCATAGAAGGCGAGATCACGACCTTCAACAAATTTACCATCAGCGGCTTTCTCCAGGAAGACTTCTTTGATGAAAAACCTGAAGAAACCTACTCCCGCTGGAATAAAATCCGAGACTTCTGCTTCCAGATCATCCGCGGTAAACGCACTCCATTGGGATTCAAGATTGTCCTTGCGCTTCCGGAAGATCAGATCCCGCACTTTCTGACCGCCCACGGTCTCACCGGATACCGCCCGGAAGAGATCCGGGGGCTGTACCTGAACTTCCACTACGATGGACATCACTTACAATGTATCACCGGAACTTCTCTGAACACTTTCACCATGGACAAATCCATCGAAAGAGAATGGGATCAGGAAGTAAAAAACATTTTAAAATCCAGATCCATTGAAGGTGACTACTGATCTGCAGCTTCCGATATAAACAGAGCCGTGCCGCCATGGATTTCCCTTCCACAGCCGCACGGCTCTTATTTTTCATTCCGCCAATCTTAACTTCAAATCTTTACTTTGTAAGCAGCATCATGATCTCATTACTTCTCTGCACAAACGCAGTCATCTCTTCCGGACTGAGCGGCTTATGTGCCAGCATTGCCAGATCATATAACTGTTTGCAGATAATACTTGTGTTCTCACTGTCTTTATGTTCAACTACATACTGAACCAGCGGATGATTTGCATTCAGGATCAGTGTACTTGTTGTACCCATATCCATTCCGTTCATGCCATACATTTTCATCATTTCCTGCATACGACGGTTTTCTTCGGATAACGTCATCATAGAAGCAACATTTTCATCTTTCAGTTTCTCGATTTTAACATCCAGATTCTCTTTTCCAAGCTCTTTGCGGAAAATCTCTACCAGACTGTCAGATTTCTTCTGGAATGCTTCTTTCTCTTCTTCGGCAACTTCTTCCTTTGCACCTGCTGTTACATCGGCGTCGATTCTCTGGAACTTGATATTCTGATTACGCTGCTCTAACTGTGTGATAAACGGCGAATCAATGTTGTGTCCTAAGATTACCGCATCCATGCCCTGGTTCTTGAACATGTTGATGTACTGGCTCTGCTGGATCTCGTCCGTCACATAATAAATAACTGTCTTATCCTCTTCTTTGTTCTCAGTATTCTGATCATCTGTCTTGGCATTCTGATCTTCCACTGTTCCTCCATTTGCCTCGATGCAATCTTTCAATGTCAGATATTTGTGATCCAGATTCTTAAACAGAACCGCATCTTTCATCTTGTCACAGAATTTTTCATCTTTCAGGCATCCGAACTTGATGAACGGACTGATGTTATCCCAGTATTTCTCATAATCTTCTCTCTTTGTCTTACACATTCCGGAAAGCTTATCTGCAACTTTCTTGGAAATGTACTCCGATATCTTATTGACGAATCCATCATTCTGCAGTGCACTACGCGATACGTTCAACGGAAGATCCGGACAGTCGATCACTCCCTTTAATACCATCAGATATTCCGGAATAACTTCTTTGATATTATCTGCGATAAATACCTGGTTATTATATAATTTGATCGTTCCTTCAATAGAATCATACTCTGTGTTGATTCTTGGGAAGTACAGGATTCCCTTTAAGTTAAATGGATAATCCATATTCAGATGAATCCAGAACAACGGCTCTTTGTAATCCATAAATACTTTGCGATAGAAGTTCAGGTAATCCTCGTCACTGCATTCATTCGGATGCTTTGTCCACAGTGGATGAATATCACTTAATGAAACCGGACGCTTTTTAATCTTTACTTTTTCTTTGGCAGGTTCCGTCTCTACCATCTCTTTTTCGCCGTTTTCATTCTCTTTTTCTTCCATCTTGGCATCTTCGTGAATATGTTCGATCACTTCATCGTCATCTTTCAGATCAGCTTCATCAATGGTCTCATATTCCGGTTCTGCATTTGCCTTGGAAAGGAAGATTTCTACCGGCATAAAGGAACAATATTTTTCCAGAACTTCTCTCATTCTGTATTCATTTGCAAACTCCAGACTGTCCTCATTCAGATACAGTGTCATAGTGGATCCGACTTCCTGTTTGCTGCCTTCTTCCATCTCATACTCTGTTCCGCCGTTGCTTACCCAGTGTACCGGCTTTTCCCCTTCCTTATAGGAAAGGGTATCGATATGTACTTCGTCAGCTACCATGAATGCAGAATAGAATCCAAGACCGAAGTGTCCGATCATATCATCCTCTGTTGTCTTATCTTTATATTTTTCAAGGAACTGTGTTGCTCCGGAAAATGCGATCTGTGTAATGTATTCTTCTACTTCATCGGCTGTCATTCCAAGACCATTATCTGTAAATTTCAGAGTCTTTTCTTCTGGATTGACTTCAACTTTGATCGCCGGTTTATAATCATCCGGCAACTGGTATTCACCCATCATATCCAGTTTCTTCAGTTTTGTGATTGCATCACATCCGTTGGATACCAACTCACGTGCGAAAATATCGTGATCGGAATATACCCATTTTTTAATAATTGGGAAAATGTTTTCACTGCTGATTGACAAACTACCTTTCTTTGCTGCCATTGTAAATCACTCCTATTTCTACTTTTTATATTTCTATCATATTAGTGACAAAAGGTACTGCTTCTTCTGTCGGCAGACACCTTTTTGCTACATTTTTTCATCTAAGTGATATGATAATACTGCTTATTTTAAAAGTCAATAGAAAATTAGCACTCTTTCAAAAAGAGTGCTAACAATTCTGTGAAATTTATAAACCGTTTATAAACTTTACTCTATACTTTTCAATGATTCTACCATATCAATCTTTTTCAGTTTAAAATACATTACCCAGTTTACGAACAATGAGAACCCTATCGTAAATAAAAAACTGTAGATATAACTCTTCAGATAAATACTCCGGCCAAACATTGCCGCATCCACTTCTACTGTCTGAATTACAAACAGATGCAGAATCTTACCGAATACAACACCTACCACAGATCCGATCAACGTCAGCAGGATATTTTCACGGAATACATATTCTGCTACTTCCGTATCATAGAATCCAAGTACTTTCAAAGTCGCAAGTTCTCTCTGGCGTTCTGTGATATTAATGCTGTTTAGATTATAAAGTACCACAAATGCCAGCATTCCGGCTGAGACGATCAGTACAATGATCACCAGATTCAGGCTGGCCAGCATATCATCCAGCTGATCTCTGATATCAAGCAGGTATGAGATTGTCAGTACCTGATCTTTTGACAGGATCTTTTCTCCCGCCTTTTTCACCTGGTCCTCCGAATATCCGTTCTTCGCCCGGAACATGATACAATTATATTTCACCGTCTTTCCAGATACCTTCTTGTAGTACTGCGGTGTAAAATAGATATAATGTCCCATGTAATTTTCACAGATATGCGCAATCTTTACAGTGACACTCTTCTCCGTTCCATTCTTCACTTTGACGGTATCCCCTTCTTTTACATTCAGAAGTTTCGCCGTCTTTTCACTGACAATTACTCCATCACCGGTGAGTGAATACGATTCTTTCGTCTTCCTGTCATGAAAATCCACATACTTTTCTGCAATTTCTGGATTTCCTAATATGCACTGGTACACGCTGAGTTTTTTACCGCCTCCGGATGCGGTCACACTCCGCATATCTGCCTCCATATAACTCTGAATATCTGAATCTGTTTTCAGATACTCCTTTAACTCTTTTTTCTCTGTCTTTGTCACATCATCTTTATAGAATATATGTCCATCATACAGCTGAATCTCTTCATACTGAATATCTGCGATCTCATATACAGAATCCCTCACTCCATATCCGACCAGCATCAGCGCCATACAACCGCCGATTCCGAATACGGTCATAAAGAAACGCTTTTTATAACGCATCAGATTCCTGATCGTGGATTTCCATGTGAAACTCATACGTTTCCAGATAAATCCTATTCTTTCCAGAAATACTCTCCGCCCTTTTTTTGGTGCCGGCGGCCGCATCAGCACTGCCGGTTCCGCTGCAAGTTCCTTATAGCAGGATGCAAGTGTTGCTCCCATAGTACATACAATGGAGGCTGCAGATGCCATTACCGCATAACTCATGTGGTATGGTACGTATATCTTCGGAATATGCGGATACATGATCTCATATGCATAGATAATAATGTACGGAAGGATTTTCTCTCCCACCAGTACTCCAAGGACACTTCCTCCTGCCGTTGCAAGGAATGCATACCCCAGATATTTCGATGCAATGGAAAAATTCCCGTATCCCAAAGCCTTCATAGTTCCTATCTCTATTCTCTGTTCCTCTACCATACGTGTCATACCGGTCAGACTGATCAATGCCGCAACAAGGAAAAACATAACCGGAAATACTTTTCCGATCGCACGCATACGATCCGCATTTTCTCCGAATCCATCATATTCTATCAGTGTACTTCTATCATATACATACCATTTGGGATTCTTGATCTGACTAATCTGCTTACCGGCATCAGCAAGCTTTTTCTCGCCTTTTGCAATTTCTGCTTCCGATGTCTTCTTTCCGTCTTCATATTCTTTCCTGGCATCGGCAAGTTTTGCTTCATTTTCCGCAATTTCTGCCTCTCCTTTTTTCAGCGTCTGCTCCTGTGCTTCCAGTTCTGCTTTCCCTGCATCTAACTGTTTCTGCCCGGACTCTATACTTGCCGCTGCACTGCTAAGCTTTGTTTCACTTGCATCCAGCTGCGCTTTTGCCTGATCCAGCTCTGCTTTTGCATTCGTAAGCTGCTGTTTTACAGCGTCCAGTTCGTTCTTCTTTGTCTGGTAATCCTGTTCTTTCGCATCCAGCGTCTGCTTTGTTTCCTGTGCCTGTGCTTCCAGCTCCCGGATCTTCTGCGTCAATTCCTGATCCTGTTCTGTTTCTCCGGACACCTGTGCTTTTAATGCTTCTATGTTCTTCAGAAGTGTCTGATATCCATCCCATCCCTGGTCAAGTTCTGCTCTGTATACGGCCAGCCCCTGTTCTCCTGTCTGGATCTGTTCCTGTGCTTCTGCATACTGTGCATCATAAGCTGCTTTTCCCTGTTCATACTGCTTTTTTCCCTGCTCCAGTTGTTGAAGACCATTTTGATATGTTTTCTTTGCCGCATCCAATTCCTGCTGCTTCGCCCGGATCTTCTTCCTCGCATCTTCCATCTGCGACTTCCCGCTTACGAGTGTTTCCTTTGCCTGTGAAATCTGCGTCTCTCCGTCTGTAATCTGCCTTTCCGCATCTGAAAGTTTCTGCTCTGATTCTGCTTTTCCGTCATCTAGCTTTTTCTGCGCCTTTTCAAGCTTTGTATTCGCTTTATCCAAAAGTTCTTCCTTACGGATCTTTCCTCTTTCTTCTGTGATTGCTTCCAACCGTTTTTTGACTGTCTTTACTTTCTGTTTATATGCACCGGTATATGCAGTCAGATCTTTTGCGCCCTGCACCTGCACATACATTTCCGTATATACATCCAGATGAAATGTTTTCTCCGGTACTACTACAAATCCGCTGACTATACCTGTTCCGATTGTTGTACTTCCGCGATTCAATGCTATGTAACACGGTGAATTTCCTTTTCCGACAACCTTTAGTTCATCCACCTTCAGGGTATCCGTCACCTTGTCATCCGTCCCGGACTTAAGCCTGATCGTCTCTCCGACTTTATACTTCATCTGATCATCTACCAGGCATTCTCCCACTTTTTCCGGCATACGGCCTTCACTGACCGTAATCTTATTTATATCTTCCATCCGCGACATCACGTGGAGTACATATTGCTTCTTATTCTTTATATTCAGGAAATCTGCACTATAGGCTCCTTCTGCCTTTCCAACTCCTTTTACATTTCTGACTGCCTTCACATCATCTTCCGTAATTCCGAGTGTACTGACTGCCTTGATATCCATCAGGTCTGACTTATCAAAATACGCATCTCCGGTAATCTTCATAGATGGCTCGGATGCCCGGATGCCGGAAAAGAACGCTACTCCCAGCGCAACAATAAAAAGAATAGAAATAAAGCGTCCGAAACTATGGCGGATCTCCATATAAAAATTCTTACGTGTTATCTTTTTTGCCATCTGCCGTCCCTGCCTTTTACCATTCTATGGTCTCAACCGGAACTGGTTGAGGATTCTGTATGATCTTATCCACCCGGCCGTTCTTAATCTTGATCACCCGGTCTGCCATTGGCGCAATTGCCGAATTATGTGTGATCAGAATCACCGTCATTCCACTGTTCCGGCAGGTATCCTGTAATAATTTCAAAATTGATTTTCCTGTGTTATAATCCAGCGCACCGGTCGGTTCATCGCAGAGTAACAGCTTCGGATTCTTTGCCAGTGCCCTTGCGATCGACACTCTCTGCTGTTCCCCTCCCGACAACTGCGCCGGAAAATTATCCAATCTTTCTCCCAGTCCGACCTCTTCCAAAACTTCCTGTGCATCCATTGGATCCTTACATATCTGAAGAGCCAGTTCTACATTCTCCAGTGCTGTCAGATTCGGGATCAGATTATAGAACTGAAAGACAAATCCGATATCATCTCTTCTGTATGCCGTCAACTGCTTCGTCGAATACGTTGCAATGTCCTGACCGTCAACCAGCACCTGTCCCGACGTAGCGGTGTCCATTCCCCCAAGAATATTCAGCACCGTTGTCTTTCCTGCACCACTGGGTCCGACTACAACTGCGAATTCCCCTTTCTTAATCTCAAAGTCGATTCCGGCTGCTGCCATGATCTCAACTTCCCCCATCTTATATATCTTCCTGACATCTTTTAAGGTCACAAATTCACTCATATACGTTTCCTCCGTGTGGGCATATTTGTATTATAATTATATCATCTTTTCTACTTTAATTGGAATTTAATTGGGATTTAATTTATTAACTGGGAAGCGGCCTCTCAGTCCTTGAAGGAAACAATAGATAAGGCTTCTTGTTCAGGTTCCATACCATAAGAAACACTAAGAGAGTCAGAATCACCTAAAAGCAAAGGAACTACGCTCAAACTCGGCGTTCGCCTCAAACACGTTCGCTTCGTTCCTTTAACGGTGCTTCTGACTCTCTAATTGTTTCTAACGGCATTCCACATTCACAATAATCCTTATCTATTGTTTCCTTCAAGTCGTGACTGGCAGCGAATGTTAATAAATAAAATGTCCGGAAGTGTAACCCGGTGGAAGCCACTACGGTTACGCATTTGCCATTTCATTCGTAAGGCATTCGACACCGACGGAACCTGAACAGGAACGGCTTTCTACTTTTTATGCAGGTCCGGGTAGTCATGCCTTCTAAATTAAATCCCAAATCAATTTAAATAACGGGTCGCACAGTGCGCCAGACACGCAGCCCCGATCGGACACACATCCTCATTAAACTGTACCTTTGGGTTATGTGCAGAATACTTCCCGCGATCATCCATATATCCGGCAGACAGATACATGAAAGCGGATGGTACCTGTTCTGCAATATTTGCAAAATCTTCAGAAGCACTTGCGGATATGCCTGGGTAAGGGGTTAGTTTCGGAATATCCAGTTCCTTCATGAAGCCGACGATTTGTTCGGTAAATTCCGGATTGCAGATCAGAGGCGGTACTTCCGAGATCATAGTGATTTTGGCTGTTCCTCCGAAAGTTTCGGCTGTCCGGATTGCCGTTTCCTTCATTCTTCGTACCAGAAGTTCTCTGGAATTTTTATCGTTCGTTCGAATAGTTCCTTCGAGAACGGCAGTATCAGGAATGATATTGGCGGCGGTTCCGGCCTGGAATTTACCGACGGTCATAAGACAGGCTTTGGAAGGATCTGTCTCACGGGCGATTACAGACTGCAGTGCAAAATATACATGGGCTGCAATATTGATCGGATCAACGGAATTCTGAGGATAGGCACCATGTGCTCCCTTTCCTTTGATTTCGATATGAAAACCGTCAACGGAGTACATCATAGTTCCTGTACTGTTATACATGTAGATTCCAACCGGCATCTGCCCTGGAGATACATGATAGGCCAGTGCCGCATCTACTTTCGGATTCTCCAGGATACCATGTTCTATCATATTTTTACTGCCTTCGAATGTTTCTTCCGCAGGCTGGAACATAAATTTGACTGTGCCTTTTAACTCGGCCTCATTTTCTTTTAGCATTTTTGCAGCGGTCAGTAACATGGCAGCGTGAAAATCATGTCCGCAGGCATGTGCTTCTTTTCCAGTCGGGCAGGCAAATGGAAGTCCGCTTTCTTCCGGCATTGGGAGGGCATCCATGTCCGCACGTAATAATAAGACTTTACCGCCATTTCCGACAGTAGCAGTCACACCTTCTCCGCACCTCGAAGGCACCAATCCATATTCGGTTAATTTGTCCATTACATATACGCAGGCCATTGGCATATGAAGACCGGCCTCTGCATTCATATGAAAGTAACGTCTGTTTTTTATGGTTTCATCGTTGAGTTCAAGAGCTCTCTTATAATAATCCATTTATTGATCCCTTTCTTTCTATAATTCCATATCTAATTTTGATGATAAAAGGTATTATACCAACCGGATCATATATTATCAAACTTCTGATAAATATTTTTGAAAATATTGATTTTTGCATGGATGTTTAGTAGAATAAATTCAGTAATATTAGGAGGAATAAATATGTCAGAAATTACGGTGATCGCATTGGACGCTATGGGCGGGGACAATGCACCGGGTGAGATGGTAAAAGGGGCAGTCGATGCCCTTGGACGTGAACAGGACATAAAAGTATATCTGCTTGGCAAAGAAGATATGGTGAATGCTGAATTACAGAAGTACACTTATGACAAGAACAGACTGGAAGTTGTGAATACAACCGAAGTTATAGAAACTGCTGAGCCGCCGGTGAATGCGATCAGAAGAAAGAAAGACTCTTCCATCGTAGTCGGAATGAAGATGGTAAAGGAAGGAAAGGCTGATGCATTTGTATCTGCCGGAAGTTCCGGAGCAATTCTGGTGGGCGGACAGGTAATCGTTGGAAGAATCAAAGGTGTAGAGAGACCACCACTTGCGTCTCTGATCCCGACCGAGAAGGGGGTAGCACTTTTGATCGACTGCGGTGCAAATGTAGATGCCAGAGCATCACACCTGGTTCAGTTTGCCAAGATGGGTTCTATTTACATGGAGCATGTGATTGGTATTAAGAGTCCAAAAGTCGGAATTGTAAATATCGGAGCAGAAGAAGAAAAGGGTAATGCATTGGTAAAAGAAACATTCCCTCTTTTAAAAGAAGAAAAAGAACTGAATTTTATCGGCAGTGTGGAAGCAAGAGAGATTCCGCATGGGCAGGCAGACGTCATTGTGACAGAAGCATTTTCGGGCAATGTAATCCTTAAGTTATATGAAGGCGTCGGTGCGGTATTGATCAGTAAGGTGAAAGAAGGACTGATGTCCACCCTCAGAAGTAAGATTGGTGCATTGTTTATCAAGCCGGCGTTGAAATCAACTTTAAAATCGTTTGATGCAAGTGAGTATGGCGGAGCGCCGCTGCTTGGATTAAATGGTCTGGTTGTAAAGACGCATGGAAGCTCGAAAGCAAAAGAAGTCAGCAATACATTAATCCAATGTGTAACATTTAAGAAGCAGAAGATCAATGAAAAGATCAGGGAAAGTATTCAATCGGAGCAAAAATCCGCTGAATAATATATTACTAACTATGATAAGAAAAGGAGATTTGATATGGAACTTGAAAAATTAAAAGAAATCATCGCTGATGTATTAAATGTAGAAGTGAATGATATTACAGAGGACACAACATTTGTAGATGATCTGGGAGCAGACTCTCTTGATATCTTCCAGATTATTATGGGAATAGAAGAAACATTTGACATTGAGATCGATAATGATGACGCTGAGCAGATCTCTACAGTTGGAGATGCTGTTGAGCAGATCAAGAATGCAACAAACAATAACTAGGCAGATATAAAAAGAACGAAAGAGCCCTGCCAGGGGCTTTTTTCGTTCTTTAGGATGGAGTTTACAATGAGCAAAGACCTTAAAGAATTAGAAGGAAAGATTGGTTACAAATTTGATGACTTTACCCTGTTTACAAAGGCGATGATTCACAGCTCTTATGCCAACGAAAAGCATCTGCCAAAGTATGAGTGTAATGAACGTCTGGAATTTCTGGGAGATGCTGTCCTTGAACTGGTGTCCAGCGAATTCCTGTTTCACAATAATCCGAAGCTTCCGGAAGGGGAACTTACAAAGACAAGAGCAAGTATGGTATGTGAACCGGCACTGGCATTCTGCGCAAGAGATCTGGATCTTGGTGAATACCTTCTGCTTGGTAAAGGAGAAGATGCTACCGGAGGACGAAAGAGAGAATCTGTAACATCGGATGCAATGGAGGCTCTGATCGGAGCAATTTATCTTGATGGTGGTTTTGCTAATGCAAAAGAGTTTATACATCGATTTATTTTGAAAGATTTGGAGAACAAGAAACTCTTTTTTGATAGCAAGACTATCCTGCAGGAAATCGTGCAGGCGAATTTTAAAGAAGTAATCTCGTATCATCTGATTGGTGAAGAGGGACCGGATCATAATAAGACTTTCCGTGTTGCGGTACATATCGGAGAAGAAGAATACGGAGTCGGAGAAGGCCGGACGAAGAAAGCAGCAGAGCAGGAGGCTGCATATATCAGCATTTTGAAACTGCATGAAAAGAATATAAAGTAGGTGTGGAATGTATTTAAAAAGCATAGAAGTGCAGGGATTTAAATCATTTGCCAATAAAATCAAATTCGAATTCCATAATGGAATCACCGGCATTGTCGGTCCGAACGGAAGTGGAAAAAGTAACGTAGCAGATGCGGTCAGATGGGTGCTTGGGGAACAGCGTGTGAAGCAGTTAAGAGGCGGCAGCATGCAGGATGTTATTTTTTCCGGTACTGAGAACAGAAAGCCGCTTAGTTATGCATCGGTGGCGATCACTTTGGACAATTCAGACCATAAGCTTCCGGTTGATTACGAAGAAGTTACGGTAGCAAGAAAGCTATACCGTTCCGGAGAAAGCGAATATCTGATCAATGGAAGAGCATGCAGATTAAAAGATGTAAATGAACTTTTCTATGATACAGGTATCGGAAAAGAAGGGTATTCGATTATCGGACAGGGACAGATTGATAAGATCTTAAGTGGTAAGCCGGATGAGAGGCGGGAGCTTTTTGATGAAGCAGCAGGAATTGTCAAATTCAAACGAAGAAAAAGTATGTCGGTCAAAAAGTTAGAAGATGAACGCCAGAATTTGGTCCGTGTCAATGATATTCTGTCTGAACTGGAAAAACAGGTCGGACCGTTAGAACGTCAGTCTGAAAAAGCGCGGGAATATCTGAAACGCAAAGAAGAATTAAAAACATACGATATCAATATGTTTCTTTTGGAAATGGAACGTATCCGAGATCAGATCCGGAATCTGGATGAAAAACTGCGTATTACAAAAGGAGAACTAGAAGAAGCAACCAGAAAGTATGCAGATACAAAGACAGAATATGAGTCGATTGAAGAACAGGTGGAAGTAATCGATGATTCCATTGAAAAAGCGAACCGTCAGTTAAATGAGACAACCATTCTGAAGCAACAGTTAGAGAACCAGATCGCATTGTTAAAAGAACAGATCCACAGTGCGCGGATGAATGATGAACACTTCGATCAGCGTGCCGATGTTATTGATTCGGAGATAGATGTCCGTGAAGGACAGCTGAAAGAACTTCACACGGAAAAAGATTCCATTGAAAAACAGATGGAAGAAAAACGGTCAGAAGAAGATAAGATCAAAAATGAACTGACGGAATTGCAGGAGAAGATTGCTCAGATTACCGGATCTGTCGATGAAAAAAAGAATCATATTATGGAAATACTGAATAACAGAGCATCTACGAAAGCTCAGATTCAGAAATTCGATACAATGATGGAGCAGATCCAGGTAAGAAAATCGCAGATTAACCGTGAAATCCTTGCAAATGACAGTGAGATCGCAGAAGAGAATGAGAGCCTGAATAAATTCCAAATGGAATTGAAAGTTATTTCCGACAAGATCATTTCACTGAATGACGAGAATAAAGAATATGAACGCAGGATCAGGGAATTGCAGACTAAGATTTCGAAAGAATCCCAGAAGCTGCAGATCGGACAATCTGCTTTTCACAGGGAACAGTCCAGACTGGAATCATTAAAGAATATTACGGAACGGTATGACGGATACGGTAACAGTATTCGTAAAGTCATGGATAATAAGGACCGGGAGCAGGGACTTTTGGGTGTAGTAGCAGATATCGTGAAGGTTGAAAAAGACTATGAGATCGCTATTGAGACTGCACTTGGAGGAAATATCCAGAATATCGTAACGGAGGATGAGGATACAGCAAAACGAATGATTCATTTCCTGAAGAAGAATAAGTTTGGACGTGCAACCTTTCTGCCGTTAACGTCGATCCGTGCGAATTCCGGGATTAACCGGCCGGAAGTACTGAAAGAAACGGGAGTTATCGGGACAGCCAACAAATTGATCCAGGTGGAGAGCAAATATAAAACCCTTGCAGATTATCTGCTGGGAAGAACACTGGTAGTAGATCATATTGATCATGCAACAATGATTGCAAGGAAATACCACCAGTCTATCCGTATCGTAACACTGGAAGGCGAGCTGATCAATCCAGGTGGTTCCATGACCGGTGGAGCATTTAAAAACTCAAGTAATCTTCTGAGCAGACGACGGGAAATCGAAGAATTTGAAAAGACCGTGCAGAAGCTTAAGCAGGAGATGACGGAGATGGAACAACAGATCTCCGGTCTGAAAGAAGAACGTGCAGGGTATTATGAGAAGACCGATGCAATCAGTACAGAACTGCAGAAAGCATATGTCGTACAGAATACGGCGAAGATGAATGCAGATCAGTCATCAGCCAGGATCAGAAGCTTCAGACAGCAGTTTGATAATCTGCGGAATGAAGCTGCGAAACTCGATGCACAGATCACGGAGATCATGGACAATCAGGAATCTATTAATATTGAGCTGGATACATCCGAAAGTCTGGAGAATGATCTGAATCTCACTATTGAGAAAGAGCAGAAAGAACTGGAAGATGTTCATACAAAAGAGAGTATTAAGGCCAGAAAATCAGAACAGATTCATCTGGAATATGCAGGATTAGAGCAAAAATATACATTTATCACAGAAAATATTACCCGTATCTGCGAAGAGGTCGATAAATTCCGGACGGAATTGGAAGAGCTGACAAAGAATAAAGGCGGCAATTCCAGGGAGATCACCGAAAAAGAGGAGAAGATCCAGGAGTTAAAAACAACAATTGATCATTCCGGAGATTTGTTTGAAGAGATCAAACTTCAGATCGAACATTCAAAAAGTGAACGCATGGAACTGAATAAACGTCACAAAGCGTTCTTTGAAAAACGTGAAGAGATCTCGAAACATATGGCGGATCTTGATAAAGAAGTTTACCGTCTGGAAAGCCAGAAAGAAGGCTGCGAAGAAGCTTCCGAGAAGCAGATTAATTATATGTGGGAAGAATATGAACTCACAC
>OLND01001266.1_pt1 | contig 27159 bp, 27 predicted proteins | sample 1672031 | NCBI WGS metagenome assembly OLND01 (sample SAMEA3136638, study PRJEB25190) | human gut metagenome | biome: human gut; feature: human-associated habitat; material: faeces | place: Austria | collected 2013 | reverse complement strand
GGCAGACGCCCGGGACTTAAAATCCCGTGGGTAGTGATACCCGTACCGGTTCGATTCCGGTCTGCGGCATGAATGAGGATTAATACATTTTAGGATGTGTTAATCCTTTTTTGTGTTTGTAATACACGTGGGATTTTTCTATATTTTCTTACTAATCCTATGATATAAGAAAGGTGAAAAATATGGAAAAAAATAGGAAACAAATTCAGATGAATTACAACAAACAAATAACTGTAAAGGAAGCATTTGAGCTGTTTATACGAAAATGTAAAGTGAAAAATCTTACAGATTCTTCAATTGAAAGCTATCAACGAAAAAATCATGAATTTATAGAATATGTGGGAGAAAATACGCTAATAAAGGAAATATATAAAGATATAGTTGACAATTTCATAATATATAAAATGGATAAAGGTAATATCAATAGTATTACAATGAACTCTTATTTAAGATCAATTAGGGCATTTTTATATTATGCTATGGAATGTAGATATATGGAGTCATTTAAAATTAGCCTGATAAAAGCAGAAAAGAAAATTAAGGAAACATATACAAATGAAGAGTTAATGCGTTTGCTACGGATGCCAGATTTATCTCATTGTACATTTTCTGAATTTAAAATATGGGCTTTTGAAAATTATCTTTTGGCAACCGGAAATAGAATTTCTACAGCATTAAATTTGAAAATTGAGGATATTAATTTTGAGGATAATATTATAATTATAAGAAAAACTAAAAATAGGAAGCAGCAAATTTTGCCATTATCTAAGTCTCTGGCAGAGGTATTAAGACAATATTTGGAAGTACGCGGTGGAAATTCTGAAGAATATCTTTTTTGTAACAATTATGGAGAAAAAGGAGATAAAAGAACTTATCAACAGCAAGTACAAAATTATAACGTTAAACGAAAGGTTAATAAAACTTCGTGTCATCTGTTTCGACATACTTTTGCAAAACAATGGATTTTGGCAGGTGGAGACATATTTAGATTACAAAAAATATTAGGACATAGTGATTTGACTGTTACAAAAGAATATGTTGCTATGTTTGGACAGGATCTTCAATTGGATTTTGAAAAATATAATCCATTGGATAATATAAATCCTAATAAAGCAGTAATCAAAATGAAGTAAGAAATTGTCGGTTTAATTATCTTATGATATTCTGAGAATGATTTTATGAGATATATAAACCGACAATTTTTTTTTGAAAACTACACCTTAATCTGGGAACATTATCTAAACAAAAATAAAAAATTATGAGTAATATGTATACTCTTTTCCTAGAAAATAGGTGCATTCATTTTTGAACTTGGTATCGAGATAAACCAGCATACACAGTTTTTCCAGATTTATAAACCCTCTCAGGGCATAAGTACCCCCGCACTGACAAAAAAAGAGAGGTTGTTCACCTCTCTTTATGATGCAATAGCAAGAACATTGATGATTACTAATATAAGAAGAAATATACCGCCAACAACAAAGAACTTTTCTTTATCTGTAGCACCGTTCTGACTCATCCATTTCGCTAAATCAGACAGGCTGAAATATATTATAAAGATAACTGCTGTCAGGAACATACTACCGCACCTCCTCAAACTGAACATTGCAATCCATACAGAGTACCCTTAATGTTTTTGTAGCTCTGAAAGAGTGTCCGCAACAAGGGCAAATGTATTTTCTTGTACTGCTGGGCTTCTTTGGTCTTGCTATAGGTGCTGAACCTGAGCCAGCTTTGCCGCCAGAGATTCCTATGCTGTAAGCTGTCTGCCTGACAATCTGTATATCTTCCAACTGATTTATAATGCAGAAGTCTAATGTCCTCTCTGTAGGTTCTGTGATTGTCCAGCCATAAGTTTCGTGTCTGCTGATCTGTAAACCTCTTACTTCGGCTAATGCTTTAAATCTCTTGTTGTGGTAGATACCTCTGTTAGATGTATCTTTGATATTATTCTGTAATGCGTACAAGTGACAACCTTCATGTATCAGTGTAGCAACTATATTTTCAATCGGTCTGTTGAGATAGTCAGCAGATAGATTAAGTTCATGTGTTGCTATTGTATCATTGTGCCATACTTTGTTGACTGATACGTGACCGTAAGCACCTACAGTACTCTGTATAGTTATTGTTGGTACTTCCAGTTCATTGTTGAAGTATTCCTCATTGATAAGTTTGAATACTTTGTTTAAGTACTGTGCTGTTCTCTGATAGTTTGTAAGTTTCTTCATATGAGTACCTTCTTTCTTTAGAGGATACTCACTATTATATAATGGTACTAATATAAAATCAATTCATATTATTTACAAAAAATGATAATTTAAATTGTATAAAATATATATTGGTACTAAAAATTTATATTATTCAATTTTCTCTTTTTCCGTATTTCTTGAATTGATAAGATTTCTAAGACTATTACTGTTTATGTTACTATTTTTTAAGTTGCCATCTCTTTCCATTTTTTCTTTAACTGCTTCCCGTATAAAACCAGCTCTAGTGTAGCCCTCTTTCTGACAATATGCCTCAAGAGCTTCTGCTTCCTTAATAGGCATTGATAATTTTACTTGCTTATAGTTGTTATCGAAATATTTTTTACTTGCTTTTTTCTGAGCTTCTGATACTGCCATGAATTTTCCCTCCTTTCTTATTATATATTAGCACTAATATAAAATACGGTCAAGAATATTAATAAAATATGTTGGTACAAATATACAAAATATAGGTATGAATGTACCAATATATTTGTGAGATATTCCATCTTGAAAAACTCTTGGTACCAACATATAATTAAGACATCAAATGAAGCACAGAAGAAACCGGAACAGCTGAAAGCGTCCACAAACTTCAAGCCATATACCTGTGAGTGAACAGTACAGTAACAATAGTCAGGAAGATGCTTAAAGGGTTGCAACAAATCAGGAGGACAAAGATATGTGTAGAACAATGAAAGAATTAGAGAGAGTCGTAGCAGATTACAGAAGCATGAAAGCCATGAAAGAACAGATTGATGCAGAGGTTAAAAGCCTTGAATATGAAATTATCGGCTATATGGATGCTAATGAAAAGCTGACAGAGACAGGCAATGATTTTACAATCAAACTTTCCACCTGTGAAAGAAGAACAGTTGACACAAAGAGACTTGAAGCAGACTTAGGAAGCCTTGCAGAGTATCAGAGAATTAGCCAGTACAGAAGATTATATGTTAAATAAATTCCTTATCCTTGCGGTGGAGGTCAACCGCTGAAAGGTGAGAACATGAAACTTCAGGATTTAACATTTGAAAGAATCGAACACTATGACCCTTTAAATTTAAGAGCTAAGAAGAACGGAGCTGTTTAAACGACAACTGAGAAAATATATTAAACACAAGCTGGCACAGGTGCTTTACGGAATATCAATGTTTATGATTCTGACAGTGCCGCCGTTAGCAATGATAATCCATTGGATATTAAGGGGGTGAGACTATGGATGTGTTGCAAGTACTGTTCAGCTTATGGACAGGAAACAGGTGTACAGCAGGATTGCCAGAAGCTATTGAAAAGCTGACAGCAGAGGAACAGCAGGAAATCAGGGCTTACTGTGAGAACAATGAACGTCAGGCGTTTGATGTTGGATTCAAGACAGCAGTACAGCTCTGGAATCAGCTTGATAATACAGGAGGAATTATGAAATGAAAGAAGATATTATTTATTTGCTCTTTGATAATTGGTGCAACTCTGGACATGAGCCGGAGGTGATAGAAGCCATGAAAAAAGCTATTCAGAATCCTACAGAAGATACAATTTTTGAACTTTCTTCTGTAGTAGAAGCAAATGCTTTTAAAGCCGGAGTCAAAAGCTGTTTGAAAATGTTTCATTGCTTATTGATGGAGGGGTGATCTTTAACTGTTCTATCGGTTTGACGGGAAGAAAGAGGTGATACACAAAAATAATATATATTTACGTTTGAATGCTTGAAAATTTTATCAGATTTAAGAGGAGGAATAACAATGAATACTAATATTGCAGAACTTATCATTGCAAAGATGAACATGAAACTAGAAGAAGTTATTAAGAAAGAGGAAAACACGAAAGCGGAAGTTTTTCAGTTTTGTACATCGTATATGGAGGGATATTTAAGTGCATTAGAGGATTTGGGACACATTAGTTTTCTTGAAAACAAGATATGCCAGTGTGAACTTATGAAGTCTTTGCATTTAAAACTCACTTCTGGAGGAGAAAGTACAGAGCTGTTTAGAGCATTGAATGAGTGGGAAGAAATATTCTTTACACTTGTAGATCAGTGGAATAGTGTGCATAAAATAAAAGAAAACCCTCTCATTTGAGGGCTTTCTTGGCTCTGATAAGCGTTGATTTGCTGATTCCTGTCATTTGTTCGACTTGTTTATAGGAATGAGATTTTAATAGGTCTAAAGCGTGTTGCACCTGCTGCCGGGAGTACTTTTTTGGTCTGCCTTCGGTGAAATCCGGATTCTGTCGTGCAATGGCTTTTCCAGTCTGACAGCGTTCAATAATCTGATTCCTTTCAAGTTCTGCTACTGCTAGAAGAGTAGTTATGAAGAACTGTCCCATAGCTGTATCTTCCAGTAATCCGACATTAAGAACATGGACAGAACACTTTTTCAGGAACAGATTCTTTACTATCTTGATTCCTTCTTCTGTGTTCCTTGCAAGCCTGTCCAGCTTACTTACCACAAGCATATCATTTTTCTGCATTTGTTGGATAACTTCATTGAACACAGGTCTATCAGTAGTAGTTCCTGTGTATGCTTCTTTATAAATATGAGCATCACTGTACCTTGAAAGAATTTCCTGTTCCTGAGCATCAAGAGAATTTCCGTCCTTGGCCTGCCCCTTGGTTGATACTCTACAATATCCGTAAATCATGTTCATTTTCCCCTTTTGCTAGTGACACTAAGTTTTGACACCTCTGTATACTGCTATTTTACGTTGCGTTGCAACAAGTGTCAATACTTTTAAGTTATGGAACTTTGCGAAGGAAGAAAAAAGCCCATCCACGAAATCATTTTCTAGGATAAGGCTTCCTAGTATCTGTTCGATCAAGTAGATAATCGACACTGACATTATGGAAATCAGCAATTCGGCATAGTTGCTCAAGAGGGATAGCGTGTTCGCCTGTTTCGTATCTGGAATATGTTCGCTGATTTACATGGAGTAGTTGAGCCATGTATTCTTGTGTAAGGTCTTTATCTTCTCTGAGTTTGCGAATCCGACTGTATTCCATAGCAACAATACCTTTCATAATCTTACAGGTATTATAGATTAGACCGATAGAGCCTATTGCTATTTAGGCTAAAATGGCCTAAAATATTATGAAAGGAACAAAATATGCAGATATATAAAATTATTGCTGATAATATGATTTGTAGTGATACTGTTACGTTGATATAGCAATAGAGGAGTATGGAAATATAAGGTATAATTTGTATAGTAGGAGGAGAAAAGAATAGTATGGAAGAATTATTATTTTGTAATAAATGTGGAAAGACCAGTACATCTTCTTCTTATAAAATAGGGGATAGATGTTATACCTGTGAAATCGGAACTTATATAGGCACTGGTATTGATTGGTCTACAGCATATATGGAGTTATCAAAAGAATATAAGAAAATTCATGACGGTCATTGTCCCAGTCATTTGGAATCATCTGAGATATTTAGGCAAAAATATTTTTATGGAAAGTTAGACAATGAAGTAGATTACTCTGCCGTTAAAAAAAGAAAATATAGTGAATCTCCTGAAGGAATAGAAGAGCAAAACAGGATAACAGACAGATGGTATGCCAAACAGAATGCTCAGAAATTCTCTACTGGGCCTAAGTGTCCAATCTGCGGCAGCACAAATCTTAAGAAAATCACTGGAACAAGAAAAGCAATGAAGATAGGTCTGTTTGGTCTTTTTGGAGCTGGTGATCTTGGTAAGACTTATCAGTGTGGACAATGTGGAGCTAAGTTTTAAGTCAAGCAAGAAAGACGGAAAATGTACGGACAGAAAAATAAGGTGTACATTTCAATTTTGGGAAAAGATGACAAGAGGATAAAGTTACATGTAAAATAATAGGCTTATTTGAGTATATGGAGCAGGAATGGGTTCTGTACCAGTTAGAGATAAAATACTCTGCCGAAAAAGATCAAAGAATTCTAAGCAGATATACTCGAATAAACATAAGGAGGTATGAGAATTATAGATAGTGAAACAGTAAAATCAGTGTTATATCCGGGGATGGAGATCAAAAATTATAAGGAGCTTTGTTCTCTGCTGGATGAAAAACAGAAAACAGGTGAAGCCAAACAAATTCAGCTTGGAAACTGGCAGCTCTATTTCTCATACAGGAAACAGGGACACAAGTTTATTATTGAGGAAATTTTTGATATACCAAAAGAGAAAGTTGACGGAAGAGCCCAGGGGAATCATTCTCTTTTTACAAAAGATATTGCAGATAATATATTGCGTGCTATATGTTCAGGCGTTGCGGAGAAAACAAATGCAGGAACTAAATGGATAAAGATTGTTGGACTGGCTAATGATAATTATGGAGCTCGTAAAGATATTCCAGAATTGAGGTCTTGTGATACGCTGAAACCAACTCTTAACGATTTCTATTATTATGGTGCTGGCGCAGCTGTAAAGTCTTACTTGAAGAGTGCATTCAACTATTTTGAGAAAAATAATTTGGCATCAGTATCAAGGGAATATATAGGTATTTCTAGATTTAATGAAGAAGAGCTTGAAGAACTGGAAATGAAGTATGATGAAGAGAGCGACGCAGCGATTCCACTTACAGGTCAAGAGCTAATAGAACTATATAAAGAAAAAGGATATTCGGCTATTGAAGAATTAAAAGAAAAGTATTTTATGTCTTTTGAGGAATACTTGTTTCGCCAACCGTTTAATGAAGATAGTGCTGATCTTACTATTAGGCAATACAGTGAAGAGGAATATTTAAAGTTAAAGAAAGATGTAGCAGACAAATATAAATTGGATTTAAAAACCATTAAAGGAAGAGAAAAATTATTTATAGGAATGCTATGTCAGGAAAAGTTAAGGACATTGTACGAAGCTATTACAGTCGTGCCAAACCGAGACAATGTTCCTAGTTCTTATTGCTCAATAACAAAAAAAGAATATGAAGAATATCAGAAAACATTGAACCATAAAATTTATGAACATTTGTCTTTGATGACAGAGAAAAGATATGAGAAAAACTATGAAAAATGGCAGCAGAGTATTCAAGAGGAACTATCGCATATGAAATTGAAAATAGGGACTCCAAAACCTCATATGACTAAGGCATATAGAGATGGTTATTTGTTTGCGGAATCAGTTAATTTACAAAACCGTATGAAAGTTATGGATGCTTTGATAAAAATTTAGTATCTGAAATTTGTCGGTTTAATTATTTCATATATTAGATTAATCTATATTATAAGAGGTATAAAACGACAATTTTCATCAGTAATGATAACTTATGAAATTTTAAGAAATTTGTATAAGGGGAAAAGAAAAGGATGTAGGCGAAGGTCAGCGCCGCTTTAATGTTCAATTTGGTACATTATGCCCTCATTTCATTCAGGCATAACGACGCTCATTGAAATTAAAGCTCTGCATGGGTTTAGATGAACACCATTTACGATTATAGATTATACTTGTCGTTGCTTGCAGCAACTCCGGCGTACTAATCGCAAATGACTGTTCATCTCAACAAAAAAAGAAATAGGAAAGAAAGATATTTGTAGTATAATAAGGACAGTAGAAATGTAGAATCCTACGTATTATATAGGAAATAATCCCACGAGTATATAATTTATGAATCGTGAAATGTTGAATATATCTGGGGTTATAGGCTTGAGTCCGTTGCAGTGGCGGAACTGGCAGACGCCCGGGACTTAAAATCCCGTGGGTAGTGATACCCGTACCGGTTCGATTCCGGTCTGCGGCATTAATTTTTTGCTTCAAATTCAGTAAGGATTTGGAGCATTTTTTCATTTTGTACCAAATTTGTACCTTGTTCTAAGAATACACATCATTCTAATATCTCTCAATCTTTGAGTGGAAAAATCCCAATTATTTTTAAATTTCATACAAAAAGGCTTCAAAAACTGTAATCCTTTGTTATAATATTTTTAAAGAATTAAAATAGAGAAAGGAAGCGAAAAAAGATGAAGATTTGTCCAAAATGTGGAAAGCGGTATGAAGAAAACCAAAATTTCTGCAAAACTTGTGGAATGCGTCTGGTAGAAGAAAATCAGCGCCCATCAGGAAATCCGCCAGTAAAAAAGAAAAGTCATATCGGTTTATACATAATGATTGTAATCTTTGCAATCTGTATAGGTGCAGGTGCTTTTGCAGTGGTTAAAATTTCTGATAATAAAAAACAGGAAGAAGCAGAGCAGAGTCAGGTCAGTAAGAATGATAAAAGCACAGACAAAGCCGATAGTAAAGATGCGGAAGAGAAAGATTCCAGAGAAACAAAAAAAGATGCAGAAGAAGATGTAGAACCAGTTGAAGGAACTATGACTGCAGAAGAAAAGGCGAAAGCCGAGGAAGAGAAACAGAAAGAAGAAGAAAAGAAAAAAGAAGAGGAAGAACAGAAAGAATTATTAAAAAAATACGAGGAACAGGAAGCGCAGGAGGCAGAAGCAGCGAAGAAAGCAGAAGAAGAAAAGAAATCCCAGGAAGCCGCTTCAAACAGTCAGAGTGCTTCAACAAGTTCATCAAGTTCAACCGGCAGTAGTACCGACAACAGTCTTTATGCAAGCTGGAGTGAAAAAATAGTGGGAGCAGAACAAAGTGATACAGCCATTTTAAATGAAGTAGGGGCTTCGGATGACTTTAATACAAAGATGGCAAAACAGGAAGCACGTTATCAGTTATGGGATGGGCTATTAAATCAGATGTGGCAGGATTTAAAGGCATCCTTACCGGAGGATCAGATGTCACAGCTTACAAGTGCGCAGGTGGATTGGATTCATCAAAAAGAAGCAATGATATCACAATACTGGGAATCTCAGAATGTGGATCATTCTGGATTTAATGAAGCACCAGCGGCAGATACAACCAAACAAAGAGTGTATTATCTGTTGGATTATTGTCCAAGAAGTAATTAACCGAATCAAGTAGTGAAGCAGATTTAGAATATCAATATCTGATTCACTCCAACGTAATTACAGTTCTAATGATGTTAGAATCAAAGAGGGAGGTTTGGATATATGTTTTGTAAATATTGTGGTAAGGAAATTAAGGAGGGCGAAATCTGTACCTGTAGACAGAAGAGTTCTAAAACTCCATATCCAAAGCCGGATATTCGTCCAGTTATGCCTGAACAGGAAAATACGCAGAGACAAGGAATAAATCAGAATCAGGGAAATTCTCAAAATCAGGGAACGACTCAGAATCGCAGACAGCAGACTCAGTTTGAGAGAAAACCGGTAAATAGAACACCAGTAAATAAAACATCAACTGCACCACAAAATCAGAGAACTGGAAAAAAAGATGGGAAAGGATTGGCAGTTGCATCTTTTCTGCTTAGTTTTCTGCTTTTAGTTAGCTTTGTTTTATTAAGAGTTGTATTGCAAGATTTCATGCAGGAAAGTACTATGTTGGAGAGTATTTATCCGTATTTAATTTATGTTGTGCCGTTTTTACTTGGTCTGGGAGCATTTTTATGTGCAATTTTTTCTCTTCAGGATGCAAGAGTGCGTACGCTTTCGATTTCTGGAATTTTAATCAGTGCGATTTTTGTTGCAGGAATTTTTGTTTCTAAGGTACTGTTTCCTTATGAAGCAGACAGCTATGTGGCTTCATCGGATAGAAGTGATGAAGAGGACGAAGAAGAAGTCGGTAAAGATAATTCTAAGGATACAGAAGATGCATCGAAAGAGGAAGAAACTGCAGAGTCGGATTCTTCTATTTCCCAGATTAAGAGTGATTATCAAAAAGGAACACTTGATTATGCAGGCGTAAAAAATGCGTTAGCAAAACTTGATACAGATAAATTGGAATCAAAAGAAGCAGAAGAAGTTTTAGCACTTCAGGAGCAGACGGAAAAAGATTTAGAGGACAGTCTTGAAAAATCCGCAAAAAGTTCCGATTATGAAAGTATTTTAAAGAAACTTTCAAAACAAAAAGAAGAGTTAAAAGACGAGGATGAGCTTATCACAAAACTGAGTGAAAAGTATGAACCAGAATATATTTTGTATTTAGATACAGAGAGCAAGAATCTGCTGGCACAGGGCAAAAAGGACGACGCATTAAAATTATTAAAAAATGGAAAAACATTGGTGGAAGATACCGATGCGGTGGATAATTTAATTGCGGAAGCAGAAGAGGGAGTAACCGGAGGAGATTATATTTTACCGGAAAGTAATAGCAGATATCTTACAGATGCAGATGTCAGCGGATTAACGCTTCAGCAGTTAAATTATGCGAAAAATGAAATCTATGCAAGACATGGAAGAAAATTTGATTCTAAGGAACTCCAGAATTATTTTGGAAGCAAATCATGGTATAACGGAACGGTCAATGCGGCTGACTTTAAGGAAACAGTATTTAATGAATATGAAAAGAAAAATGCAGAATTTTTAAGACAGAAGGAATTTGCAATGCATGATGGAGGATATCAGTTAGACCAGTAAGAAAGAGTGAGGAGAAGAAAGATGAAGTGCATTAATTGTGGATGTGAATTGCCAGAGGGAGCAAGATTTTGTGGTAATTGTGGAACACCACAGCCGGAGCATCAACAGGAAGAACAGCAGTCAGGACAACAGGTGCAACAAAGATTTTGTCCTCATTGTGGAGGAGCGAATGATGCCGATGCTGTATTCTGCAGTATCTGTGGAAAGGATATGAATGGGGACGGACAACCGGTGGTTGAAGAAAACACGTCAAAGAAAGTTCCGAAAAAGTTAATTGTGGGAGCAGTAGGTGTTGTTGCGGCAGTTGTTGTTATCGGCGGAGTTGTAAAAATCGTTGGAGGACTGGGAGGCAGTAAATCCGATTCTTACATCACTTATGTAAAAGATGGTTATATTAATCAGTCCGATATTGAACATTATAAGAAAAAACCAGTAGAGTATCAGGGAAGATACGGAAGCACAAGTGATGATGGAGAGAATTATTCTGCCGGTGTGAGTTACTCCAAAGATGGAAAATACATCTGTTATCCTACAGATGTAAATTATGGCGATGATGATATAGAATTTCGTTTAAATATGCAGAAAGTAGGAAAGACAGAAGAACCGGTTAAGATTGACAGTTCGGTTACAAGCTATACAATTTTGGACAATAATAAAATTTTGTATAAGAAAGCCGGAAATGATACGCTTTATATTAATGATAAGAAGGGAAATAAAGAAAAAATTGCTTCTGATGTCGAGTATTTTTATTTAGACAGTGACCAGAAAAATATTGTGTGGAGCGAATCAAACGGAGATGGCACGATTAACGTCTGCCAGCAGGATGTTGCACTTAAAAAAGAGAAAAAAACGTTGGCAAAGGACGTGGATTCTTTCTATGCAAGCAGTGATTTAAAATATGTTGTAGTCCAGGAACAAGATACTCTTTATATGGTGGAAAATTTTGGAGAAAAGCAAAAAATTGCTTCGGGTGTAGAAGATGTTTCTTACGATGATTTAGATAATGGAGGAATCTATTACACAAAAAGTTCAGAGGAAACATTAAGTGCAGAAGATGTGGTTGAAGATGACTGTGCAGACAGTGATGCAACGATTGAAGAGCCGGATAGAGAAGATTATAAAGTTGAAAAAATCGAGAAAAATGACTGGACCGGAAAATACGAAAAAGTAGAGTCTGTAGATGAAGATGCTTATGATGCGGCTTATGAAAAATATTATGACAAAGAAAATCGAGATGAAATTCGTGACGCATTAGAGGATTATGAAATTTCTACACCAGTGGAAAAATTGTATTATGTAAAAGATGGAAAAGAAACACAGGTAGATGCTACAGTTGCACAGATGTATTATTATACTGGAGACTGGAAGGGTATTGTGTATAGCCGTTATAATATGGATGATGTTCCGAAGTTAAAAATTTCTGAGATTGACAGTGCCAGCAGTATTGAGTCTGATTATTATCAGATGCTTGCAGAATCCGCACAGACTTGTGTGTATACAGAGAAAGACAAAACCGTTGTATTGGATGAAAATCTTGCGACTGTATGGGGCGTAGATGCAGATTCTAAAACCGGATATGGAGTAAAAATGCAAGATTCCGGTTCAGAAGATGAAGACGCAACCTATAACTTATATTCATTCTCTGTAGATAATAATTCAGATGGAAAATGTAAACTGATTTCCGAAGATGTGGCATATTATCAGGAATTAATAAAAGATGGAGATGTGTACTATCTGAAAGATACAGACAGTGACGGAAATGGTGATTTATATTGTAACGACAAAAATATTGATTCTGATGTAAAATCCGGAACGCTTTATACAGTGCCAGATTCCGATAATGTGCTTTATGCAGTTGATTACAACAGTTCAAATAATAGTGCAACTTTGAAAATGTATGATGGAAAGAAAGACAAGATTATTGCAGATGATGTCTATTCTTATCTTCCAATTGATGAAAAACATATTGCACTTTTGATTGATTATAGTATGAAGTCTTATCGTGGTGACTTACAATATTATCTTGGAAAAGAAGAACTTAAGAGCATTGATGAGGATGTCAGCTTTATTTTTGGCGGAAAAGAGATTTATTAAAAAAATTTATTAGAATAAAATTTACGAGAGAGTTTAGAAATCAGGGAGTTTAATTTGTGAAACGGATGTATAAAATCATATTGGGATGCCTTTCAATTGTCTTGATTTTACTAATTGTTGTTGCGCTTTTTCAATTAAATCAGGTAAATAAAACAAGACAACAGGTTACTGCGGTAAGAAAAGAAATCAGGACAATTAAGAAAGACATAGAAAAACAGGAAAAAGAGCAGAAGAAGGCAGAAATTCTGCAAAAAGAAACAAAAATGAATGTAGAGCAGAAAGAAGAAGCGGATACCGATGCAAAAGCGGAAGAATCAGAAGAATCTGTAGAAACGCAGGAAGAAGCAAAAGAACCGGAAGCTGGAGAAGAGCAGAAGAATCAGGAAACGGATGCCAATTCACAGGTGCCAGAGACCGGTAATGGAAAGAAAATCGCAATTGACCCAGGACATCAGGGTTACAATGTAGATATGAGTGCACAAGAGCCAATGGGTCCAGGTTCAAGTGAAATGAAAGCAAAGGCAACGACAGGAACACAGGGAAGTTTTACCGGTGTTCCCGAGTATGAGCTGAATTTAAATATTTCAAAACAGCTTCGTGAGGAACTTAAGAACCGTGGGTATGAAGTGATGCTGACAAGAGAGGACAATGATACTGCAATCAGTAATAAGGAACGTGCAGAACTTGCAACACAGTATGGAGCAGATATTTATGTGAGAATCCATGCAAATGGAAGTGATGACAGCAGTGTCAATGGGGCATTTACGATGATTCCGTCTGCACAGAATCCTTATGTCGGAGCACTGCATGATAAGAGCTATGCACTTGGAGAAGCGGTCATTAATGCCTATTGTGAATCCTGCAAAATTAAAAACAGCGGAGTACAGATTTTTGACAATATGACAGGAATTAACTGGAGTACTGTGCCGGTTATTATTCTGGAAATGGGATTTATGTCAAATGAAAGTGATGATACAAATATGGAAAATCCGGATTTCCAGAAATTAATGGTACAGGGCATTGCAAACGGTATTGATGCTTATTTTGCAGCAGGAAATTGAGAAAGAGAAATACAATAAGGAACAAATAAAAAATGGAAAAAAAGAAAAAGACAAAGGTAATTGCAGGAATCGTTGTTTTAGCGGTTTTGATTTTAGCGGTTCTTTGTGTGAACGTATATCTGAAAGAAAAACAGAATACTCAGAATACAAAATATACAGAAGCACAGGAAGAAAAGAAACAATTAGAAGAGAAGCAGAAAGCACTGAAAGAAAAGCAGGCAGAAGCAGAAAATGCCAAAAATACAACGCAGGAGCAACAGGATTCAGATGAAGCCGGAGAGCCTGTAGATGAAACAGAAGAAGATGCGGATTCTGAAGAAAGTCTTACAGAAGAACAGCTTGCAGAAGAAGATGCTCCGGATTTGGAAGCAATTCGTGCGTCAGTGGAAGAAAAACTGCAAGGTACAGATGAATTTGGAGAGGCATGGCAGATTTATGTGTATCGTTTGAAAGATGGCGCAAGAGCATCTCTTGGTCAGGGAAGATTGACGGCGGCAAGTTTAATCAAACTTTATATTATGGGCGCAGTTTATTCTTCTTATGATAATATCGTTGCTACAAATGGACAGGAGCAGGTGGATAAGCTGTTAAATGCGATGATTACAGTCAGTGATAATGATTCTGCAAATACACTGGTTGGAATGTTGGGAAATGGTGATAATGCAGCAGGTCAGGAAGCAGTTAATACTTATTGTAAAAATAATGGTTACACCGATACTTTCATGGGAAGAATGTTGCTTGAAAAAGCTTCTGCGAACGAAAATTATACATCCGCAAGAGATTGTAGTGTGTTTTTGAAAAATATTTATGAAAATAAATTAGAACATTCTGAGGATATGTTGAATTTATTAAAACAGCAGACCCGAACAGAAAAAATACCAAAAGGTATTCCGTCTGGAGTGGAAACGGCGAATAAAACCGGAGAATTAGACCATGTAGAAAATGATGCAGCGATTGTATTTGATGGAGAAAATCCATACATTATCTGTGTGATGGCAGATAATTTAAGTGATACGACGGAAGCGAGACAGCGAATTGTTGACATTTCTTCGGTTGTTTATGAGAATATTTCAAAATAAAAAGAGCAGACAAAAAGGATATCGAAGTCAATAAGTTTTGGCTAAGATATCCTTTTTTGCTGGTTTGTTTTGAACAAGAAATTATTTTTGGCAGATTATTTTCTGTAAATTATTTTCTGCGGAAGCGGTTCAGGCAGGCATAAATTTCCTGTTTTCGTGGCATGGCAAGTCCGCAGGAAAGATAAGAGGTACTGTTGATGCCGGAGAAGCCTTTTGTTTCGAGAATAGAAATCAATTTTTTAGCGACTTCATCCAAAGTAAGCTGATTGTCAATCAAAGATTCACAGGCAAAACGGAGCATAGATGCAAGCGCTGATGTCTGTTCAAAATCTGCAAGCTGTTCCACATATCGTAAATCAACGGTTTCTTTTCCAATCGAAAAGGTATATCGGTCGTGTGTTTTTACTTTTAAACCTCTATCTGCATGAGAAGCATGAGGATTTCTTGAAGTTTTTGTTTGAAAATCCGGTGTGCTCATGATTCGGTAACTGTCAGGCTGATGAAATTCTGTGGCAGAAGTTTTCGGAAGCGGATTTTCTTTGCACAGTACTTTTGTAGAAGCCGTAATATCGATTGCCTTATAGCAGTCCATTTGAATAATGGTGTCTGCGATATGAAAAAAAGCACCACTGCTTCCGGCTACAAGAATGGTGGAGATTCCTGCTTTTTCATATAAATCTCTGGCACGTTCTAAAAAAGGAGTAATTGGCTCTTTACTTCGACCGATGACTTTTTGCATAAAAGAGTCACGAACCATGAAATTAGTTGCAGAAGTGTCCTCATCAATAAAGAAAAGAGAACTTCCGGCCTCCATGCTCTCTACAATAGCAGCCGCCTGAGAAGTACTACCACTGGCGTCACAGGTAGAAAAACAATGAGTATCTTTTTTATTTGGCAAATCGTTGATAAAAAGGGAAATATCCACATCTTTTATGAAACGTCCATCTTCAGCCCTAAGTTTTACGCCACTGTCATCGGAGATTACATATTCTCGACCATCGCCTGCGATATGATTATAGACTCCGCTTTCTAAGGCATTTAATAAAGTGGATTTTCCGTGGTAGCCTCCGCCGACAATTAAAGTAATTCCTTCTTTGATGCCGAGTCCTCGAATCGTTCCTTTGTGTGGAAGCGTAAGTTCAATGGCAAGAGAATCCGGAGCAAAAAACGGAATACTTTCTTTTAAAGGTTTATCGGAAACACCACTTTGTCTTGGAAGAATAGAAGCATCGGCGACAAAGGCAGTAAGATGAAGTCGTTTCAGTTCTTTACGTAGAAAATACTGGTCCTCAGCGAGAAAATAAACTTGTTCTACCACTTTAGCGTTCTGATTGCGGTAGAAAAATGCTTTTTCTACACAGACTGGAAGAAAATCAAAAAAGATTTTTTCTAATTCTATAGAATTGATACGTCTGCCGTTTGCGGGAAATCCAACAAAGAAACGTGCAATGATAGAATTTTTTGTGATTTGGCAGGCACTTCGCTCTAAAATCTCCTGACCGCAGTGTGTGACAGAAATCAGACCGCTCTTTCCAGAACCTTTTGCACGGAAACTATAGCGGTTTACCTGCTGTTCAAACTGGCGGGTCAGATAATCCTGCAGTGCAATGCGGGTGTAGGATTTTTGATAGTAATCAGCAGGGAATCCGGCAGTTTTTAGCGGAATCTCAACGCTGATACTGGATGGAGAGGCAAATGGGTCTCCCTGAACATGGTCAATGTATAAAAGATAGTTTGGAAATTGATAAGTGCCACGTAATTCTTTATAGGCAGGATAGCCTTTTTGATGAATTGCGTGGAGTTTGGTCTGTAAGTCATTTGAAGTTTTTGGCATAGTAAAAAACCCCTTTCAAAATTATAAAAATCTAGGATTACTATAGCGAAAATACAGAGAAATCGCAAGTTTCGCAAAAAATAAAAAAATTTCAAAAAAAGGGTTGACTTTTTGGAATATGTACATTATAATAGGTTTTGTTGTTGAGGCAATACAAAATAAATAAGAAATATGTGCGTTTAGCTCAGCTGGATAGAGCGTTTGGCTACGGACCAAAAGGTCGGGGGTTCGAATCCTCTAACGCACGCTAGTAAAAAAGTAGACAGGGTATAAAAACCCTGTCTATTTTTTTACTCGAGTCCGGGTCGGACTCGAACGGGTTCGTTCTCCGCTCCGCTCCGGTCGTTGCTAAGCGCATGCCACAGGCATGCAGCAACCTCTAACGCACGAAAGCAAAGGGGAACGTTCTCTCTGATTTGTTTTTGCTTAGATTTGAGTGGACTCGAACGGGTTCGTTCTCCGCTCCGCTTCGGTCGTTGCTAAGCGCATGCCAGAGGCATGCAGCAACCTCTAACGCACGAAAGTAAAGGGGAAGAGTGTACAAAAAACCGGTCTACTTTTTTACACTTGCAGAACATGTAATCTGTTGATATAATACAAGTTAATTGTTTAAAGTGGTAAAATCAAGGAGAAAAGAAAAATGGAAAATAAAAGGTTGTTTGATTATAATATTTTTTTGATTGGATTTATGGGATGTGGAAAGTCTACGATAGCGGGATATTTGCATGATACATTTTCCATGGATGTGGTTGATATGGATGATATTATTGCAAAACGAGAGGGCATGAGTATTTCAGATATCTTTGAAACTCATGGAGAGCAGTATTTCCGTGATTTGGAGACAAATCTTTTAGTTGAAATGCAGAATAAGTCTAATGTAGTGATTTCGTGTGGCGGTGGTACTCCAATGCGTGAAAATAATGTGCTTGAGATGAAGAAGAATGGACGTGTCGTGCTTCTTACTGCACAACCGGAAACTGTTTTGCAGAGAGTAAAAGACAATCATGACCGGCCATTGCTTGAAAATAATAAGAATGTATCATTTATTGCAGACTTGATGGCGAAACGAAGTGAGAAGTATGAGGCAGCAGCAGATATCATTATACAGACAGATGGAAAAAATGAGCAGGAAATCTGTGAGGAAATGATTCAGAGACTTCGTGCGATGGATGAAAGTAGATAGAAAACAGGTGGCTGTGGTTACAAGCAGCCACCTTATATTTTACAGGCTTTTATGAAGGATATCCAATACTTGTTTAAGCTCATTTACTGGAATCTGTCCTGGGGCAGAAGCTTTTGTGGCAGCTCCAAATGTGAGGGCAGAGCCAAAGGCTTCACCGGCAAGACGGCTGATGACACCTGTTCCAGCCATTGACATGGTAATAATCGGACGGTCGGCGTAAGACTCAGTCATTTCAAGAGTTGCATCAAGGAGCATAAGCACATCACGTCTGCAGGTTGGCATGACTGCAATTTTTGGAATATCCGCATCAAGTTCCTGCATTTTACAAAGACGGCGGATTAATTCTTCTTTTTCAGGAGTTTTATCAAAATCGTGATTGGAAGAAACTACTTTTACATTAAAATCGTGAGCTTTTGAGATGATGTTCGTCACAATTTCGTCTCCTGTAAAAGCTTCTACATCAATCAAATCAACAAAGCCGCTTTTGGCAACTGCGAGATTAAGGTTTTGATAAGCTTCATTTGAGATGGCTTTTTCTCCCCCTTCTTTTGCCGTGCGGAAGGTAAAAAGAATTGGTGTGTCTTTTAAGACAGTGTTTAATTCTTTTGCGGTTTCGAGTACTTTATCGGTATCAAAAACATCTTCGTACCAGTCTGCACGCCATTCTACAACGTCAATCGGAAATTCGGCAAAAGAACCTGCTTCCGTGAGAATTTCTTCTTTGGTTTGTCCAACAATCGGGACACAGATTTTCGGGCGTCCCTCTCCGATAATAACATTTCTTACTTGAACTGTTTTCATAGCTAAAATCCTTTCCTATATTCAATCAGCATTGATTCTACGGTTCAGAGTTCAAATGCAGCAGAACCTTGAAACATCTTCTGGATTGTGAAAAATTTTTCTATAAGTTAGCATAATTAGTTAGAGCAGGTTTGTCAATTATAAAAAAGATTCTCGCAGAGCGTTTTTAATTTTTTACGATGAGTTTTTTATGAACGCAGATAAGCATTCCCCCGCTTCAAGTGCGCAGAGCACTAAGCGGCGGGTGAGGGGGATGCTTCTGTCAGTGGGAGTTGAAAGCTCCCACTGACAGATCGCAAAGCGACTGCGTTCATGAGCAAGTAGCGAAGCGGATTGCGAATGTCCGTTTTACACAAGAAAAGAAAAAGTCCGGATGGAATTTAATTCCGTCCGGATTTTTTGACTAAATGAAACAAACTTTGTGGAATCCCGAATCCAAAGATGATTCCAAGTACAATTGCACCTGCAACTTCAAAGGTTTCAATTCCTTTGGAAGAAGAAAATGCCCGGTCATTGGTAAATAGATAGTAGGCAGTGTAAAAGATTCCAGCTCCAGGCACAAGAGGAAAGATACCGGTTAAAAGATAGACGGTAACCGGAGTGGAGCGGATGACTGCAAAGATTCATGCCAAAATCGTAAGGCAGAAAGTTGCAATCAGGGATGGGACAACCACGCTCATGCCAAGCTGGACTAAAATGTAGTAGAGAATCCATCCAAATGCGCCGCTAAAACCGCAGTAAAGCAGTTCTTTTTTTGGTAAGGTTCTGACAGCGTTCCAGTTCCTCCCAGGAATCAATCAAAGAAATCTTATGTTCGCAGATATCTCTGGCAAGTTGATTTAAAGCAGAGATTTTTCCAAGATTTACCGAACCAAGCGGAACATGGCGCACAATACTGCAGGCATCTTCCTGATTTTCATTGGCACTTGCAAAGATTCCGTTGGAAATGACATAGACGTCAAATTCTTTTACTTCATAAGATTTTAAAATGTGGACAACAGTATCTTCCACACGATAAATTTCTGCCCCATTTCTAAGCATACTGTCACCGATTTCAACAGCCAGTGTCAGTATTTCGTTTGTATAAACCATAATAAACCTCGTTATTTCTTGAAATTATTATTTAAGAGAATTATATCACATCATTTTATTTTGATGGAATAAAATGAGACTTGTGATATAATAAAGAATCATAGGTTGTATGTTAAGAAAAACAAAACCTGTCTTGAAATTATAACAAAAGATATTTTATAATAAAGCGAATTATCTACAAGAACAAAGAAGGAGAATGAAAAGGAAAATGCTTAAGGGAAAGACGGTTTTATTAGGTGTAACAGGCAGTATCGCCGCATATAAGATTGCATATCTGGCAAGCGCTTTAAAGAAACTGCACGCAGATGTTCATGTATTAATGACGAAAAATGCTACGAATTTTATCAATCCGATTACTTTTGAAAGTCTGACCGGAAATAAGTGTCTGGTAGATACCTTTGACCGGAATTTCCAGTTTCAGGTAGAGCATGTTTCGATTGCAAAAAAAGCAGATGTGGTTATGATTGCACCGGCAAGTGCCAATGTGATTGGCAAGCTGGCACACGGAATTGCAGATGATATGCTGACTACTACAGTTATGGCATGTAAATGCAAGAAAATCATTTCACCGGCGATGAACACCAATATGTTTGAAAATCCGATTGTGCAGGATAATCTTAAGATTTTAGAGCACTATGGATACGAAGTGATTCAGCCGGCATCGGGATATCTTGCCTGTGGAGATACAGGGGCAGGAAAAATGCCGGAACCACAGACTTTGCTTGCTTATATAGAAAAAGAAATTGCCTGTGAAAAAGATTTAAAAGGAAAGAAAATTTTGGTGACAGCAGGTCCGACACAGGAGGCAATTGACCCTGTAAGATATATTACCAATCATTCATCTGGAAAGATGGGATATTCGATTGCAAAAGCAGCAATGCTTCGTGGCGCAGATGTTACATTGGTGAGTGGACGTACTGCAATTGAGCCACCGATGTTTGTAAAAGTTGTACCGATTGTGACTGCAAAAGAGATGTTTGACGCAGTGACTTCGGTGAGTGACGAACAGGATATTATTATTAAGGCAGCAGCGGTTGCAGATTACCGTCCGGCTGTTGTAAGTTCTGAAAAAGTAAAGAAGAAAGATGGAGAAATGTCGATTGCGTTGGAGCGCACGGATGACATTTTAAAATATCTGGGAGAACATAAAAAAGAAAATCAGTTTTTATGTGGATTTTCAATGGAAACCCAGAACATGGTGAGTAATTCCAGAGCCAAACTTGAGAAAAAGAACCTGGATATGATTGCAGCCAATAATGTAAAAGAAAAAGGTGCAGGATTTCAGGGGGATACCAATGTATTGACTCTGATTACACAGGAGGAGGAAACGTCACTTCCGCTTATGAGCAAGGAGGATGCAGCCAATCAGCTCCTGGATAAAATTCTTATGCTGACTTCTAATCAAAATTAATTCTAAATAAAAGAAAAAGGTTAAAAGATTAAAAATTAAAAAAAGAGGTCAGAGTAACCACAACGTCGTATTGTATCCGCAAAAGGCGGAACGAGAACAAGGAGGAAAAATGAAAACAAAAAAATTTACCACAACACAACTTGCCATTCTGGGTCTGATGACAGCTATCTTATTAATTATGGCATACACGCCGCTTGGATACTTAAACATTGGACCACTTGCGATTTCATTCAATGTGATTCCGGTTGCTATCTGTGCAATTGTGTTAGGACCGATGGGTGGGGCAATTGCAGGAGCTATCTTTGGACTGACTAGCTTTGGGCAGTGCCTTGGAATTGGCGGAGTCAGTGCAATGGGAGCAATGCTGCTTAGTATTAATCCATTTCTGGCATTTATTCAGAGATTTATTCCACGTCTTTTCGATGGAATCTGTCTGGGATATATTTACAAAGCGATGAGAAAGAGAACAAATGCTTATGTTTCCTGTGCAGTAACCGGATTCTTTTCTGCATTTTTAAACACTTTATTCTTTATGACTCTTTTAGTAGGGCTGTTTGGAAATACCGAGTATGTAAAAGGCTTGATGGGTGGAAGAAACATCATTATCGGATGCTGTATGATGGTTGGAGTCAATGCAGTTTGCGAAATGTTTTCTTCAACATTGATTACTGGTGCGGTAGGAGCAGCACTTTCAAAAGCACGTCTGCTTCCGGTAGAACAAAAAGGGAAACGTAAGTAGATTATAGAATCATAGGAGAAAAAAGATGATTTTAGCAATTGATATTGGAAACACAAATATTGTAGTAGGCTGTATTGATGAGAATGAAATTTATTTTACAGAACGTCTGTCCACAGTAAGAACAAAGACGGAACTGGAATATGCAGTTGATTTAAAAACAATTCTGGATATCTATCACATTAAGAAAACAGAGATTGAAGGCTGTATTATCTCTTCTGTTGTGCCACAGATTACAAATATTGCAAAGCTTGCAGTTGAAAAAATCTTAAAAAAGAAAGTTATGGTGCTCGGACCGGGAATTAAGACCGGTTTAAATATTCTGATGGACAATCCAGGGCAGCTTGGAGCAGATTTGGTAGCTGATGCAGTAGCAGCAAGTAATAATTATCCGGCACCGTTGATTGTAATTGATATGGGAACAGCGACAACCGTATCTGTATTAAATGACAAGAAACAGTACATCGGAGGAATGATTCTTCCAGGAGTCGGTTTGTCTTTGGATGCCCTGACCTCAAGAGCTTCTCAGCTTGGCGGAATTGGGATTGAAGCTCCGAAACATCTGATTGGAAAAAATACAACCGAATGTATGAAAAGTGGTATCATTTACAGCAGTGCAGCATCCTTAGATGGAATTGTAGAACGGATTGAAGAAGAAGTTGGAACAGAAGCGACCGTGGTTGCAACAGGCGGACTTGCGAAAAAGATTATTCCTTATTGTAAGAAAAAGATTACCCTTGATGAAGAACTGTTATTAAAAGGACTGCTGATTATTTACGAGAAAAATAATAAATAAAAAAAGAAAAGTACAGAACAAACATTCGATTTACTCTGTACTTTTTTTATTTGGAATGATAAACTAAAAAAAGAAAACACTATTAACGAAAGCAGTTTTTATGAGGAAAAATATATGGACCATTTTGAATTAGTATCAGAGTACAAACCAACCGGTGACCAGCCGCAGGCTATCAAGGAGCTGGTAGCAGGATTTAAAGAGGGGAATCAGTGTGAGACTCTTCTTGGTGTAACTGGTTCGGGTAAGACATTTACGATGGCAAATGTCATTGCGCAGTTAAATAAGCCAACTTTGATTATTGCACATAACAAAACGCTTGCTGCACAGCTTTATGGGGAGTTTAAGGAGTTTTTTCCGAATAATGCAGTGGAATATTTTGTGAGTTATTATGATTATTATCAACCGGAAGCTTATGTGCCGTCTTCTGACACTTATATTGCAAAGGATTCGGCAATCAATGATGAGATTGATAAACTGCGTCTTTCAGCCACTTCTTCTTTGAGTGAAAGAAAAGATGTCATTATTGTTTCGAGTGTTTCCTGTATTTATGGAATCGGAAGTCCAAAGGATTATCAGAATATGATTATTTCCCTGCGTCCGGGAATGGAAAAAGACCGGGATGAAGTCGCCCGGGAATTGATTGATATTCAGTATGATCGCAATGACATGGATTTTCACAGGGGAACATTTCGGGTGCGGGGAGATGTGTTGGAAATTTTCCCTGCGGATTATACGGATACAGCGGTAAGAGTAGAATTTTTTGGAGATGAGATTGACCGTATTACAGAAATTAATGTACTGACCGGAGAAATAAAATGCCAGTTAAATCATATCGCAATTTTCCCGGCTTCGCATTATGTCGTTCCGATGGAGCAGATAAAAAAGGCAGCCATTCATATAGAAGAAGAATTAGAAGAACGGGTGACATATTTTAAAAGTGAGGACAAATTATTAGAGGCGCAGAGAATTTCAGAGCGTACAAACTTTGATATGGAAATGTTGAAAGAAACCGGTTTTTGTTCGGGAATTGAAAATTATTCCAGACATTTATCCGGCTTAGAGCCGGGACAAGCACCGTATACGTTAATGGATTATTTTGGAGATGACTATTTAATTATCGTAGATGAGTCTCATAAAACGGTTCCACAGATTCGGGGAATGTATGCCGGAGACCGTTCCAGAAAGACAACACTGGTGGATTACGGTTTTCGTCTGCCATCTGCACTCGATAACCGTCCGCTTAATTTTGAAGAATTTGAAAGTAAAATTGACCAGATTTTATTTGTATCTGCTACACCGGGGGAGTACGAGGAACAACATGAACTCTTAAGGGCAGAACAGATAATACGTCCGACAGGACTTTTAGATCCGATGGTGGAAGTACGTCCGGTAGAGGGACAGATTGATGATTTGGTTTCTGAAGTGAATAAAGAAGTCGAGAAAGGAAATAAGATACTGATTACCACACTGACGAAACGTATGGCTGAGGAATTGACGGATTATATGAAAGATTTGGGAATCCGTGTGAAATACTTACATTCTGATATTGATACGTTAGAGCGGACACAGATTATCCGTGATATGCGTTTAAATGTATTTGATGTTTTGGTTGGAATCAATCTTTTAAGAGAGGGACTGGATATTCCGGAAATTACATTAGTTGCAATTCTGGATGCAGACAAAGAGGGATTCCTGCGTTCCGAGACCTCACTGATTCAGACAATTGGTCGTGCGGCAAGAAATGTAGAGGGACATGTCATTATGTATGCAGATGTGATGACGGATTCCATGAAGATGGCAATCGATGAGACGATGCGTCGCCGTAGTGTACAGGAGGAATATAATAAAGAACATCATATCACACCGCAGACTGTTAAAAAAGCGGTGCGAGATTTAATCAGTATTTCCAAATCGGTTGCCGAGACAGAAGAAAAATTAGAGAAAGACCCTGAGTCTATGAGCAGAAAAGAATTAGAAAAATTAATTAAAGAAGTCGAGAAGAAGATGCGAAAAGCAGCAGCGGATTTGAATTTCGAGGCAGCAGCAGGGCTTCGTGACAAAATGGTGGAACTGAAGAAAAATCTGGAAGAAATGGATTGATTTTTACTCGAGTAAAAAAAATAAAAAAAATTTCGTAAAGCTCTTGACAAATAAATGGGTCAGTGCTATCTTAAGAACATAGATGTTAGCACTCCACTACGATGAGTGCTAACAATTAAAAAAGAAGCAGAAAGGAGATTAAAATGGAAAGTGAATTGGATGAGCGAAAACGAAAAATTTTAAAAGCCATAATCCAGACCTACCTTGATACCGGAGAACCGGTTGGTTCAAGAACGATATCAAAATACACAGACCTGAATCTCAGTTCTGCAACCATCCGAAATGAAATGTCAGACCTGGAAGAACTGGGTTACATTCTTCAGCCGCATACATCGGCCGGAAGAATTCCTTCTGATAAAGGATATCGGTTATATGTCGATGAACTGATGAAGGAAAAAGAAAAAGAAGTTTCGGAAATTAAAGATTTGATGATAGAAAAGACCGATAAAATGGAAAAAGTATTACAGCAGGTAGCAAAAGTACTTGCAATAAATACAAATTATGCCACAATGATTTCCGGTCCGACCTATCACAGAAACAAACTTAAATTCATTCAGCTCTCTAAAGTGGGTGACAATCAACTGCTTGCGGTTTTAGTAACCGACAGCAATCTGGTAAAGAATCAGATGATTGATTTACAGGAGCCTATGAGTGATGAAACAGTTTTAAAATTAAATCTGCTTTTAAATACGCAGTTAAATGGTCTTACAATCGAAGAAATCAATCTGAGCATGATAACCCGGATGAAAGAACAAGCCGGTATCCACAGTGAAGTGGTTGGCAGTGTGATTGATGCGGTAGCTCAGGCGATTGCAGAAGACAAAGATGAGGTTGAAATCTATACAAGCGGTGCGACAAACATTTTCAAGTACCCGGAACTGGCAGATACCTCAAAAGCCAGTGAATTGATTTCAGCATTTGAAGAAAAACATGCGCTTGCGGATTTAGTAAAAGATTCGATGAGTTCAGAAGAAAACACAGGAATTCAGGTTTATATTGGAAATGAAAGTCCGGTACAAACCATGAGAGATTGCAGTGTAGTGACTGCGACTTACGACTTGGGTGAGGGCATGCAGGGAACAATCGGAATCATCGGACCGAAGAGAATGGATTATGAAAATGTAGTAGATAATCTGAAAACGCTGAAAACACAATTAGACCATATATTTAAGAAAACATAGAAAGGCGGAATGGATTCGTGTCAGAAGAAAAAGAATTATATGATGATAAAAACGATGATGTAACAGCCGAGACAGAAACAGAAGAAACCGAAGAAGTTACAGAAGAAAGCTGTGAAGCAGAAGAAAATTCTGAAGAAGCAGAAACAGAAGAAAAATCTGAAGAAAAGAAAGGATTTTTCAAAAAGAAAAAAGATAAAAAAGATGAAAAAATCGAAGAGCTGACTGACCGTGTAAAACGTCAGATGGCGGAATTTGATAATTTCAGAAAACGTACCGAGAAAGAAAAAGCTTCCATGTATGAAATCGGTGCAAGAGAAATCATTGAAAAGATTCTTCCGGTTGTAGATAACTTTGAAAGAGGTCTTGCAGCAGTTCCGGAAGAAGAAAAAGACAGTCCGTTTGCAGACGGAATGACAAAGATTTACAAACAGATGATGACTGTATTTGAAGAAATGGGTGTCAAAGCCATTGATGCAGTCGGAGAAGAATTTAATCCGGATTACCACAACGCAGTAATGCATGTGGAAGATGAAGAAGCCGGAGAGAATGTAGTAGTAGAAGAGTTCCAGAAAGGATATCTCTATAAAGACCATGTCGTAAGACACAGCATGGTAAAAGTAGCAAATTAATCAATTATATCTGATTTTTAAGATCAGATTTCATCTTATAAATTGATAGAAAACTTGGAATTGATATAGGAGGAAAAAATCATGAGCAAGATTATTGGTATTGACTTAGGTACAACAAATAGCTGTGTAGGTGTTATGGAAGGTGGACAGCCAACTGTTATCGCAAATGCGGAAGGCGCAAGAACAACACCATCTGTTGTGGCATTTACAAAAACAGGTGAAAGATTAGTCGGTGAGCCGGCAAAACGTCAGGCAGTTACAAATGCTGACAAAACAATCTCTTCTATCAAGAGACACATGGGTACAGATTACAGAGTAACAATTGATGATAAGAAATATTCTCCACAGGAAATTTCCGCAATGATTCTTCAGAAACTGAAAGGTGATGCAGAAAACTATCTTGGTGAAAAAGTAACAGAAGCTGTTATCACAGTTCCGGCATATTTCAATGACGCACAGCGTCAGGCAACAAAAGATGCCGGTAAAATCGCAGGTCTTGATGTAAAACGTA
>OLND01001263.1_pt1 | contig 27219 bp, 18 predicted proteins | sample 1672031 | NCBI WGS metagenome assembly OLND01 (sample SAMEA3136638, study PRJEB25190) | human gut metagenome | biome: human gut; feature: human-associated habitat; material: faeces | place: Austria | collected 2013 | reverse complement strand
ACTCACCCACCTCGCAATCCGGAGTGAACCGGACCACTCGCTGAGCGGCAGCAAGGGATTAACTTACACGAACCCGTACACTTGCGCAAATCGGCATTCCGCAAACCCCGTAAAAACCCTTGCGGCGCAACGCATTCATCGGCGTGTCGAAAACCGCCTATCGCACGCCACATCATCGCAGAAATGCTTCAGACAAGCCTCAAAACGGCCTGAAATTCATCAGGAAAACCTGTCTACGGGCGTGTCGTGAGCCTGCAACGGTTTCCAAATACGGTCGGAAAGCCGAAAAAGACGCATACGGAGGAAACCGCGCGGTGGTATGTATGGAGGTATGAGCAAAAAAATCGCAGTATTGACGGGCGCAGGCATCTCCACGTCCGCAGGCATCCCTGACTTCCGCGGCCCGGACGGCGTCTGGACCAAACATCCCGAGCAAATGAACGTGTACGACATCGACGCGTTCCTAGCCAATAAGGAAGACCGCGAGTATTCCTGGCGCTGGCAAAAGGAATCGCCAGTATGGAACGCGCAGCCGGGCACCGCACACAAAGCGCTCGTCAAGCTGGAACAGGCAGGACTGCTGACGCTGCTGGCCACGCAGAATTTCGACGCACTCCATGAAAAAGCAGGCAACAGCAGCAACGTCATTGTCAACCTGCACGGCACCATCGGCACCTCGCACTGCATGAAGTGCCACGCGAAATACGACACCGCCGAAATCATGGCGAATCTCGACAACGAGCCGGATCCGCACTGTCATCGCAAGCTGCCATACAGCGGAAACATGCCATGCGACGGCCTCATCAAAACCGACGTCGTCTACTTTGGCGAAGCGCTGCCGGACGGCGCGATCGAGAAATCGTACCGGCTGGCCACGCAGGCCGACGAATTGTGGGTGATCGGCTCCACGCTGGAAGTGATGCCGGCGGCGAGCATTGTGCCGGTCGCGGCACAGGCGGGCGTGCCGATCACCATCATGAACATGGGACGCACGCAATACGATCGCTTGGCCACACGGCTTATCCGCGACGATATTGCGATTGCGCTGCCGCAGTTGGTCGACGAGACAATCGCCGCGGAACAGGGCAAATAACACCGAATGAACAAGCAAGGCTCCTCAACCTGATTGGGTTTGAGGAGCCTTCTTTGATGCGGAAGATATGCGAGAATCCGCGCTTATCCACCGTGGGAAATCAGTAGATGCGCTTGGGCTGGAAACCGGCCGCGCGCATCGCGTCAAGGATGCGGTCGATGTGCTCAGGGCCGTTGGTCTCAACGGTGACGCCCAAGGAAACCGAATCAGTGTAATGGCTGGAAGCCTTGAACTGGTCGTGATCGAGTGCGATGACGTTAGCGCGCTGCTCGGCCAGAATCGTGGCCACCTTGACAAGCTGGCCAGGGGTATCCGGAAGCTCAACCTCGAAGTTCATGATGCGGCCACGGGCAATCATGCCCTTCTGAATCACCGCGCTGATGGAGACCGTGTCCTCGTTGCCGCCGGAAAGAATCGGCACCACCACATGCGGGCCCTGCGCCTCAGCGAACTTGCGAGAACGCAGATTCAGATGCTCGAGCGCAGCCAAGGACACGGCACCAGCAGCCTCAACCACCAGCTTGTGCTTCTCCAGCATGAGCAGAATCATCTCGTTGATGTCACGCTCGGTGACGGTGACCAGGTCATCAAGGAATTCGTTGAGCAGCGCGAACGTGAGATCGCCCGGGCGCTTCACGGCAACGCCTTCGGCCGACGTGCGCACCTGATCCGCAGCCACCACATGACCTGCGGCCAGCGAGTTCTTCCAAGCGGGGCTTCCCTCCGGAATGGCGCCGATCACACGCACTTCCGGCTTGAATGTCTTGATGGCGAGCGCCACGCCGGCGCCCAGACCACCACCGCCGAGCGGCACGACCACGTCGGTGACGTTAGGCACATCTTCGAGAATCTCAAGACCGATGGTGCCTTGTCCGCACAGCACCTCGTAATCGTCGAACGGCGGAACATAGATCATGCCTTCGTTGTCGCTCAGCTCCTGCGCGTGAGCGGCCGCTTCGTCGAACACCTCACCACACAGCACCACGTCGGCGCCATAGGCCTTGGTGGCATCCACCTTCAGCGGCGGAGTGATCTGCGGCATGCAGATGGTGGCCTTCGCGCCACGTTCGCGGGCCGCGTATGCCACACCCTGCGCATGGTTGCCTGCGGATGCGGTGACGATGCCGTGCGAGAGCTGTTCGTCGGTCAGCGATGCGATCTTGTTGTATGCGCCACGGATCTTGAACGATCCGGTGACCTGGAGATTCTCCGGCTTGAGCAGAATCTCATGTCCGGTCATCTCGGACAGCACTGGGGACGGAATAATCTCCGTGTGGCGTGCGGTGCCCTTCAGTCGTTCGGCGGCCAGTTTCAATTCAGCGGCATGATCACGCCGCAATGCTTTGAGCACCTCGTTTTGTTCCATGGACGTTATTGTAAGCGCACGTCTGCCGAAAATGCCGTGCGATTGCCGAATCGCAATCGAATCCCGGCCGTGCCTCAGAATCGCACGGAAAAAGAAACGTCCGACAGGTTTCGTGATGAACCTGCCGGACGTTCCGCAGAGAGTTATAGGGAAAGATCGATCAGAGCTGAATCACGACTCCCTCCCAGCGAGCGAGCTCGCCACGAGCGATCGATTTAACACTATGCATAGCATCATAGGTGCTGAGCAGTACTTGCGGATCGGACACGCCGTCGGAAAGCAGCTCCGCCACGTCCGAAGGCAGCGCCGCGGACCTGTCGGTGAGGTTGACCACGACAAGAATCGTGTCGTCGCCATTGGTGCGCGTGAAAGCATACACCTGATCGCTGTCGGCGGCGAGCAGATGCCATTCGCCAGTGGAGATGGTGGCGCTGTTGTGCCGCATGGCGATGAGCTTCTTGTAGAACGTGTACACGGAATCCGGATCGTCGAATTCCTCGGCCGCGTTGATTTCCACATGATTCGGGTTGACGCTGATCCATGGTTCGACGGGCGCGTCTGGCGCGGTGAAGCCGGCGTATTTGGAGGCGTCCCACTGCATGGGGGTGCGCGCGTTGTCGCGGCCGATGAGGGCGAGGGCGGCCATCATGGATTCGGATGACTGGCACTTGGCTTCCTCCACGCGCTGGCGATAGCCGTTGAGGGCCTCCAAATCGCGGTATTGTTCCAGCTTGGTGAAGTGGGCGTTGGTCATACCCAGTTCCTCGCCTTCGTAAATGTACGGGGTGCCGCGGTGCATGTGCAGCACCATGCCGAACGCCTTGGCGCTCAGCTCGCGCGAATCGCGGTCGGAGTCGTTGCCCCAACGGGAGACCACGCGCGGCTGGTCATGATTGCAGAAGAACAGGCTGGCCCAACCGGCCTTCCTCACGGCCTCCTGCTGCTCGGTCATACGGTCGCGCAGGTTTTTGACCTCGAACGGCACGGTATTCCACTTGGAGCCTTCCTGGTCGATGCCGACATGGTCGAACAGGAATAGCATGTCAAGTTCCTTGTTGGCCGGATCGGTGACGTGCTCGTTACGGGCCGGGGTGATGCCCGGAGCCTCGCCGACATTCATGTAGCCTTCACGGCCTTCGAATACCTCACGGCGCATTTCGGCGAGGAACTCGTCGATGCGCGGGCCGTCGGAGCAGAACGGGAACGGGCTGGAATAGCCTTCCTCGCCGACCGGCAGATCGGCGATTTCGGAACCGTCCTCGCCCGGCAGCCTGCCGTTCTTGTCGACGGTCTTGGAGATCTGGGTGATGACGTCCATGCGGAAGCCGTCGATGCCGCGATCCATCCACCAATTCATCATCTTGTAGACGACCTTGCGCACCTCGGGATTCTCCCAGTTGAGGTCGGGCTGCTTCTTGGAGTACTGGTGGAAGAAGTATTCGCCGCGCTTCGGGTCATACTCCCATGCGGAGCCGCCGAAGTAGGAGCCCCACTGGTTCGGCTCGGCGCCCGGAGTGCCCGGCTCATGGCCCGGCTTGGCGGGACGCCACCAATACCAATCCGCATGAGGATCGTTCTTGTCGCGGGAGGCCTGGAACCAGGCGTGCTCGTCGGACGTGTGGTTGACGACCAGGTCCATCACGATCCTCAGGCCGCGCTTGTGCGCCTCGGCGAGCAGTTCGTCCATGTCCTCGAGGGTGCCGAACAGCGGGTCGATGTCCTGGTAATCGGAGATGTCGTAGCCGTTGTCGTCCTGCGGGGACCTGTAGACCGGGGACAGCCACAGCACGTCCACGCCGAGGTCGGCGAGGTAGTCGAGGCGGCTGGTGATGCCCTTCAGGTCGCCGATGCCGTCGCCGTTGGAATCCTGGAAGGAACGCGGGTAGATCTGGTAGACCACCGCGTTCGCCCACCATGGATTCGGGGTGGCGCCGTTCGAACGGACGGTGTCAGGAAGAGTGGAACGATTGAAATTCGTCATCGCGATTGAGCTCCTTTGCCTAAGTGGAATGGATGAACTTTGCTATATCCCATGGTACGTAAAGCGTTTTTTCTTTCTTGCCTGCGGCGCGTTTTGCAAAGCAGGAAATGAAAGATATATTGCAAGCGGGATGCGCCCTTCGGAATCACATCAATGCATACGAAAAGCAGGAATCCTCGAAAAAGGGGAAACGAGGATTCCCGCTCGGCGCTGTGAAGAAGTTTTACTTCACAAGCAGACGGCCTACGGCCGCGTTGTTCCTGCCTTCGCTCGCCTATCGGCTCGCTCAGGAGGAACCTATGAACAGTCCACAGGACTGTTCACTTCACGGCTCCTCTCATCACACCACCGACGACCCACTTTTGGGCGAAGATGTAGACGATGAGGACCGGGGCCATGGCCATCAGGTAGGAGGCGAAGGCCATCGGGTAGTTCGACGTGAACTGGCTCTGGAACACGTACTGCGCCAGCGGAATCGTCTGATTGCTCTGGTCGGTCAGCGTGATCAGCGGCAGCAGGAAGTCGTTCCACGCCCACAGTGCGGTCAGGATGGCGATCGTGGCGTTGATCGGTCCCATCAGCGGGAAGATGATCGTCCAGAAGATGCGCCAGGTCGAAGCGCCGTCGATGCGCGCCGCCTCTTCCAACGAAATCGGAATCGAACGGATGAAGCCGATCGCGATGAACAGGTTCGTGCCGATGCCGAGAATCGTGTACAGAATGATCAGACCGAGCTGGTTGTCCAGGTGCAGGGTGCCCATTTCCTTGGCGATCGGCAGCATGACGACGGTGAACGGCACGAACATCATGGCCAGGAAGAAGTAGTACAGGAAGCGGAAGAACCGCTTATCCATGTTCCTTGCCACGGCGTACGCGACGAACGTGTTCGTCAGCAGCGTCAGCACCACAGCGCACACGGTGATGATCGCGGAATTGAGCGCGGCCTTCGGATAGTTCACCTTGTTCCACGCGTCCGCGAAATTATGCCATTCCCACGTGGTCGGCAGGCTGAACGTGCCCGCTTCGCCCGGCGTCTTCAGCGCGGTGACGACGGCGAAGTACAGCGGCACGAGCACCGTCAGGCTCAGCACGGCGACGGCCGCCGTCAGCCACCAGTTGATGCTGTGGTCCTTGCGGATCTTCTCCGGCTTCGCTTGCGATTGTCCGCTTTGCGCGGCGGCCGGCTTGGTTGCAACAGTTGCGCTAGTCATGATTTCTTCCCCTTACTCTCAGACCTTTTCCTTGCCGCTGAAGAACTTCAGCTGCACGAATGCGAGGATTGCCAGCACGATGAAGAACGTGACCGCGTTCGCCATCTGGTAGGAGTATTCGCCGTTGCCCAGGCCGTTCTGGAAGATCAGGTAGGAGACGGTTTCGGTCTTGGAATCCGGACCGCCCTTGGTCAATGCCATGACCTGGTCGAACGCGCCGAGCGAGTTCTTGAGGCTCAGCACCATGTTGATGGTGAAGAACGGGCCAATCAGCGGGAACGTGATCTGCCAGAAGTTCTGCCAGGCGTTCACGCCGTCGATGGACGCGGCCTCATAGATTTCGTTGTCGATGGTCTGCAGACCCGCCAAGTACAGCAGCGTGGAGTAGGCCACACCCTGCCAGATGGACAGGAACACGATCGGGAACCATGCCAGATCCGGATTGGAGATCATGGATGTGGACAGCCAATCGATGTGCAGCGCCTGGCCGAGGGCCGGCAGCGGGGTCATGAAGATGTACTTGAACACGTAGCCGATGACCAGCACCGACAGGGTGTACGGAATGAAGAAGATGGCTCGGAAGCCGTTCTTGAAGGCGATTTTGGAGTTCAGCAGCACCGCCAGGAACATGCCGAGGATGTTCGTGCCGAGCGTGATCAGAATCGCGATGAAAATCGTGAACAGATACGCGTGGCCGACGCGTGCGTCCTGGAACATCGCGATGTAGTTCTTGAAGCCGATGAACTTGTAATCGCCGTAACCCTGCGAATTGGTGAACGAGTACATCGCGCCCTGCAGGAACGGCAGGTACAGGAAGATGCACACGAGAATCATCGCGGGAATGGTCATCCAGTAGAACGCCGGATCGACCTTGCGCTTGGAGTATTTCGAAACCTTCTTCGGCTTCTTTGCGGCGGCCTTGTCGGCCTTGGCCGAGATATTGCCAGTCATTGTCGTTCCTCCCCTCACCTAAAGTTCCTGGCTTCGATCTTGTCGTATTCCGACTGCATGCTGTTCAGGAATCGTTTAGTATTGCCCGACTGCACCAACGTCTGCAGGAAACCGGCGAGGTTGATGCTTGCCGGCACGTAGTGGTCACAGAAATCAGCCAGCTTGCCGGCCTTGTAGAAGTCGAGCACGCCATTCAACGCTTCATCGCCGACGTACGTATCCTTGTACGGGGTGAACGCAGACTGCTGCTTGGAGTAATCCTGCACGTTCTCCTCGCTCATCAGGAAGTCGACGAATTCGCGAGCCTCGGTGTAATGCTTCGTATGCGCGCCGATCGTCAGCATCACGTCGTCGCCGGCGGTCAGCTGCTGTTCCTTGACGTTGTCGGTGGCCGGCATCTGCGCGAACCGCAGATTGGCGTCCTTGTTGATCAGACGGATCTGCGGAATCGCGTACGTGCCGAGCGGCAGAATCGCGGCCTTGCCGGAAGCGATGTCCTGCGTAGCCTGCTGGTAGGTGACGGCCGGATTCTTCTGCGTGTAGTTCTGGTAAATTTCAATCAGCTTGCCGCTGACGGGCGTCCACAAGTCGGAGAAGGTCTTGCTGCCGTCCTTGAGATACGCGTATTCCGATTCCGGCACCAGCGTCGAATTCAGCGATGCAAGCGGCGCCTGCAACGTCCACGGATCGGCGGTGCTCGCCTCAACCGGCGTGACGCCCTTGGCCTTGAGCCGCTTGAGCAGCGCGATGAATTCGCTCCACGTCTGCGGCGGATTGTCCGGATCCTCGCCGGCCTGCTTCCACACATCGGCGTTGATGATGTAGCCGCTTGCGTTGCCCGCGTACGGAATACCGTACAGACGCTTCTTGGACTTGTCGGTGGTCTGCACGAGGCTCTTCGCGATGTTCACCATGCCCGGATTGAGCTCGTCGACGATCTCGTCGTCGGTGAAATCGTGGAAGACGCCCGCTTCGGCGAGCATGCCGTAATTGATGTCGCCGTTGATGGTGATGACGTCGGGTTCGCGGTTCTTCACCAGTCGCGTGCGCAGATCGGTGGTGGCGTCCGACGAATTGTTGACATTGACTTTGATGTTGGAATGGGTTTTCTCGAATTCACGCGCCTTGGCGGTGAACCAATCCGCCGCCTCGGACTTGAATTGGAAGAAATCCAAGGTGACCGTGCCGGCGGTGCTGTTGCCGCAGCCCGCGAGCCCAACCGTCAGCACAATCGCGCATGCAGCCGTAATAGCACGGCCCGCGATCCGCCTGAAGGTGCCTGTGTTGGCATTGGAATCAGGTTTCATTCTCTCGACTCCTTTGTATTTTCCTTTTTCACGGCAGGCCGGCTTCATTACCAGCCTCCGTTGCTTTTTAATTGTAGAATCGGCTTGTTTTCATTCCCAGTTTCCGCGCGCCCGCACTGTACGGAAATAAAAAACGGTTATTTTGTTATTCTTGGAAAGAAAATAGACGGTAAGGACGGTCCGATATGGCGATTTCCCCGATTCCACACTGGTTTGAAGGCTCGGAGTACACGCATAAGGTTGCGGCCTGCATTATGAAGTACGGTCCGATTTCGCGCATCACGCTGGCACAGATCCTTGGCCTTTCGCAAGGCGCGGTATCGCGCATCACCAGTGATTTGATTTACGCTGGCGTGATCGAAGAGACGCCAATGGCAGCGGGGCATGGCGGCAAGTTACCGAAAGATTTCTTGCGGAAATCGGCACAAAAGTCAATCCAGAAAGAAAATACGGAACGTCGCGGCCGTCCGCAGACCGGACTGCGCATCATCGCCAATGCGCGCACGTTCGTCGGCATGAAAATCAACACCACCCATATCACTGCCGTAACAGTAAACGCGCTTGGGCAGATTGTGACCGGCTGCCATGACCTGCCGATTGAGGACGATTCGGTGGAAACGGTGGTCGACGTTATTCGGCAGCTGACCATGGACTGCGCCGACGAGGCGATAATGGCGGGATTGCCTTCGCCATGCGCGGTCGGCGTCTCGTTGGGCGGACACATCGTGGATGATTCGATGGTGACGTTCGCGCCGTTCCTGCATTGGTCGAAGCCCGTGGAGTTTTCGGCATTGATCCAGGAGGCGACCGGCCTGCCGACCGGCATCTACAACGACATCGACTCATTGGTGGTGGACGCGTGCATGTTCGGCTCGGGCGTCGGATTGAACAGTTTCGCCGTGGTGACGATCGGCATCGGCGTAGGATATTCGCTCACCGTCAACGGCGAGCCGATCGACAATCCCGACAAAAGCTATGGCCTGGTCGGGCATATTCTGGTCGACCCCGACGGGCCGCGCTGCATTTCCGGACATAAAGGTTGCGCGACGTGCCTAACTGACAATTCAATCGCAACAGAATATTCGGAAATGATCGGACATCCGGCGACGTTCGACGAATTTGCGGCCGCAGCGCGCGCCAGCAAAACGCAGGCCACGAATCTGGTGAACCGCACCTGTTTCCGTTTGGGTACATTGATCGCGACCATCGCCAATCTTGCCATGCCCGACAAAATCATGATCGCTGGCGAATCGTCGTTCATTGCGAAACTCGGCATAGACAACCTGCGTAACGGCATCAATATGTATCGGCATAGTCAAGCCGCGCCGGTCGATTTCGAAATCGCCGAGCACGACTGGTCGCTGTGGAGCAAAGCGGCCGCAGCGCAAGCCATTCGCCAGTATGTAGGGTAAGTCGTTCGGAATCGCTGTCGCAGTGTGAGGCCGGTACGCGAAAGTACCAGCCTCACCATACAAAACAGATACTCAGATGCGGACTACTTTGAAAAGGACGGCCTGTGCGGGATGCAATGCCGGCGGACGGATGCCATAGGCGGCGAGCGCACGGCCGGTCATCTTCACACCATCGGCGGTCCACCAGCCGAGCGGGCTTTGGCCGTTGCCGATGTCCTGCTTGACTAGGTCAAGGCTTACGTCAAGCGGGGACACCACGTACACGGCGTCCGGGTCGAGGCCAGGCAGACGTACGGGGGCGGACGGATAGGTCTGCGATGTGGTCAGCTGTGTGAAGCGGTAGATCGCGGCGGCCTTGTTCGGCATGACGCAACCGTCCACGCGCACGGCCGGATCAGCCGCGTCGGAATGCACGACGGTGTCGACAGCGAACCATTCACGATGCTTCTTGAATTCGGCAGTCCATTCGGAGAGCTTGTCGATATCCTCCTGCGGTTCCTTGAGCAGATTCCATTCGATGCCCATGTGTCCGAAGAAGGCCGTGGCCATGCGCATTTCCTGCGAAGTGGCGCGATGCGTGGAATGCGCCGGGGAAGCGCCCACGTGCTCGCCGATCATTTCCGGCGGCACAAGCAGCGACGTGTAGCGCTGGATGTCGGCACGTTCCACCGGGTCGACGCAGTCAGACGCCCAAACGCGATCGGCTACTTCAAGAATGCCCAAATCGATACGGCCGCCGCCGGAGGAGCAGCTTTCGATTTCCAGGCCGGGGTGCGCTGCCTTCAGATCGGTGAAGATGCGGTATACGGCGAGCGTCTGCGCGTGCGCTGCCGGACGGCCGGTCAGCGGCGAGACTTCTTCGGTGACGAGCTTGTTGTGGTCCCACTTGATGTAGTCGATGCCCAGCTCGCTGACGAGCTTGTCCATCGCACCGTAAATGTAGTCGTACGCGTCCGGGTTGGTCAGGTCGACGACCTGCTGGGTGCGGCCCTGCATCGGCAGACGACCGGCGGTGGGCTTCAGCACCCAGTCCGGATGGTTGCGGAACATGTCGGAATCGGGGTTGACCATTTCCGGCTCGAACCACAGGCCGAATTCGAGGCCCTTGCCGTGCACGTAGTCGGCGAGCGCCTTCAGGGACTTGTCTCCGTCGGGCCAGACGTCCTGCGAAATCTGCCAGTCGCCGAGGCCGGCGGTGTCGTCACGGCGGGCGCCGAACCAGCCATCGTCCACGACGAATCGTTCGACGCCGCTTTCCACGGCTTTGTCGGCGAGGGCGGTCAGGGTGTCGTAATCGTGGTTGAAGTAGACGGCTTCCCACGTGTTGAGGATGACCGGACGCGGCTTGGGCGCGATGCCATGGTCCACGAGCCAGTCGCGGTGCACACGGCGGATGTAGCCATGGAAGCGGGAGGCGACCTCGTTGAGCCCTTCGCCGTAGGAACCGACGAGCCATGGCGTCGTATAGCTTTCACCGTGTTCCAGACCGACTTCGCCGCCGAAGAGCACTTCGCCGCCACCGATCACGCCTGTGGTGTAGGGCAGTCGTTCCGCGGACAGCACGCTGTTGCCGCTCCATGCCACGTGCGCGGAGTAGACGTTGCCGTGGGTGAAACCGAAGCCGTGTTCGCCAACGCTGAGCAGCAGGGTGGCGTCGAAGTCGGGGCGGCCGATCATGGAGGATTTGGCGAAGCGCCCGATGGTGAAGTCCTGGCGCTGTGGGGAACGCTCACGCAGATGGTGACCGGTGGTGGTGAGGATCTCGTTGGCGTCGGCGGGCACGCTGAATGCAAGTTCGATCTTGCCGATCTCGAGTCGTCCCTCGCCGGTGTTCGTCACCTCCGCATGCTGGCGGATGAGGCCGGTTTCATCGAGCTCACAGGTCCACGTAAGTTTCACGCATTGTTCCACGTCCTCGGCAGTGACGGTGACGGTAGGCGTCTGCTTGGGCTCGGAGGCCACGCTCCAGCTGGGGTAGCCGTCTTTTTCGGCCATGGTGTAGGTTTTGCCGGCGGCCACGGTTTCGGCTTTGATGTCGGTGACCTGGAACTTGCAGAACAGTTCCACGCCGTCACGGCGCACGTCGAAACGGTCAGAGCCGGACCACGCTTCGGACTGTGTCGGCAGCACGCTCGGCCATGCGGTGTAGTCGAGGGCTCCGGAAACACGCTGCGGAGCGAGCGCGTCGAACGTGTTGATCACGGTTTCCGGTGCGGTGAGCGGGCGACCCCAATGCACGAATCTCGGCAAATCGCTGCCGGGGAACACCAGAGCAAAAGCTGCGGCGGCAGCCGGCTGCTCGGCATACACGGCGGTAAGGGGTGTGCCGTTGGAAGCGGTGCCGTGGAAAGTCTGAATGAGCGTCATTGCAGCATCCTTTTCTTGCGATTCTTGGTTGGTATGACGCTTTGATGGTACTGCATACCGCTTTTCTTCTCGTCGCCCTGCGTGTTTGTTTCTTTCGGAAAGTAATTAGCGTCGGCGCGCGAAGAAATCGGTCATCAATCGCCCGCATTCTGCTTCGCGCACACCGCCAATCACTTCCGGTACAAGTCCGACGTGCGGATCGCGGGGAATATCCCATACCGAACCGCATGCACCCAACTTGGCATCCCACGCACCGAACACAATACGTCCGATATGCGTCTGCAGGCAGGCACCGGCGCACATAGGGCACGGCTCCAACGTAACGACAAGCGTGCAATCAGCGAGATTCCAAGTGTCAAGCGAGGCGGCCGCTTCAGCCATCGCCTTGACTTCGGCGTGGGCAAGCGGATCGGCATGCGTCTCACGCAGGTTCCGCCCGCGGCCAATCACCTGTCCGTCAGCGGCAAGCACGACGGCACCGACCGGCACCTCGCCATCCGCGGCGGCTTCGCGGGCCAGCGCGATCGCCAGCCCCATATCGTCATCCCATCGCATAGCCCACAGTGTAGTGGAGGACGTGTCTGCGTGACAGAAAACGTGGCGGACGTGACGCGCGTGGCCACGACGGCGGGTCCCCCATCTCACGCCCACAGCGAAACATGCTCATAACTACCTCTTGGTACCCTTGAAAAAGGTTGGAAACACGCGCGAAGGAGGCATGTTGGCAGTATTCGAGTTGATTCTATGTATCATCGCTGCCGTCGTATTATCCTCCTTCATAAGTCGCTTCATACCCAAGGTCTCAACCCCCCTTGTGCAGATCGCGCTGGGCGCGTTGGCGTCGCAGCTGCCGTTTTTCCCGGACGTGACGCTCAGCCCTGAACTGTTCATGGTACTGTTCATCGCGCCGCTGCTGTATTTGGAAGCGCACGAAATCGACAAATCGGAGCTGCTCAAGTCGGTGAAGCTGTCGCTGTCATTGGCGATCGGTCTGGCGATCGCGACCATGGTGGCGGTCGGTTTCGCGCTGCACACCATATGGCCGGCGATTCCGCTCGCCGCCGCGTTGGCGCTCGGAGCGGCACTCGGTCCGACCGACGCGGTCGCGGTGTCGTCGCTCGGCAAGGAGGCGGCGCTGACACAACGGCAGACGAGCGTGCTGAAGGGCGAATCGCTGTTCAACGACGCGTCCGGCATCGTCGGCTTCCAGTTCGCCATAGCGGCGGCCGTCAGCGGCGTGTTCGAAGTGGGCGAATCGGCTGCGCATTTCGTGTTCTCGTTCTTCGGCGGCGCGATTTTCGGCATCGTGCTGGGCGTGATGGCCGACATACTGTTCGAATCGCTGCGCTCCTTCGGCTGGGAGACGACCACCAGCCGCATTCTGATGGAGCTGTTCCTGCCGTTCATCCTGTATTTGGGCGCGGAATCGATCCACGTCTCCGGCATTCTTTCGGTGGTGGCCGCCGGCCTGATCATCCGTTTCGACCGCACCGGCATCGGCCCGAACGTGGCGCGCACGAACATCGTCTCGTCCAGCGTATGGGGAGTGCTGTCGTTTTCGCTGAACGGCACCGTATTCATTCTGCTGGGCATGCTGTTGCCGACCGCGATGACCGCCAGCTGGGACGATCCACGCGTCAGCAATTGGCTGCTTTTGATTGCGATTCTGACCGTTTCGGCCGTGGTGATCGCCATGCGTTTCCTATGGATTTCGCTGATGCTGCGATTGGCGCGCGACACCACCACCGGCAAGCGACGCAAGATGACGGCGAAGCGCTGGCGATCGGCGGCCGTCATGACGTTCGGCGGGCCGAAGGGCACCATCACACTGTCGCTGATGTTCACGATTCCGTACACAATCGCGGCGGGCGCGAATTTCCCGATGCGCAACGAACTGATCTTCATCGCCGGCGGTGTGATCGTGATGACGCTGCTGCTGGCGAATTTCCTGCTGCCGCTGCTCGCGCCGAATCGCAATAAGGACACGTCCACGGAAATGACGGAAATCACCATCGAAGTGCTGCGGCGGACCGTCGAGGAGCTGACGGGACGCGTCACGCCCGACAACCGACGTGCGGTGCTCATGGTCATCGACTCGTATACGAAACGCATCACGCGACTGAAGCAACGCACCGGCGAAATCGATCCGCAGGGGTATATGAGGCTGCAGATCGACGCGCTGAATTGGGAGAAGGAATACGTCAAGAATCGACTGGCGGGCGTGCGCGCTGCGATCAAGGCGAATCCGACCGGGAACCGCGCCGCGAACGATCTGGAAGCCGAGGCCTGCGAGCGCCTGCTCGACCAGATCATGAGCTCGCTGCGCCACATCGAGACGGAACATAATTCCGGTCGTACGATCTGGCGATTGAAGGGCCGTCTGCGCGCATTGCAGCGTCGTACAGGTACGCTGGTGAGACGCGTGAACAGCCGCATCCGGCGCACGACCCCGCTGTTCAGCGACGATGAGCTGTTCGCGCATACGCGTGTGGTGCAGGTGGATGCGATCGAACATGTGATCGACCGACTGTATGAGGAGATGGGCGGCGACACGTACAACACCGAGCACTGCTCCGGCCTGCTGTTGGACTACCGACGCAGCGAATCCGCGTTGAGGGCGCGTCCGAATATGGGCATCAGCGCCGAAGCGCAGGAACAGGCCGAGGAGGTCAAGCGCGAAAGCTACGGCATCGAGCTGGGTGTCATCCAGGATATGTATGAGGCAGGCGACATCACGCGTGCGCAAAGCAAACAGCTGCGACGCAACGTATATGTGATGAGCGTGGATGCGGACGCGCAGCTCTGACCCGGGTTGCGCGCTCAGGATACACGTTTGCTTCCTGTATGGACTCGGCCCGCTTTGCCGTGCCTGGTCATATGCCGAAGCGTCGCGATCCGCTCGGACCGTGCGGTTGGACGGGTTCAGATGTATGCAATCGGGGATATACAGGGGTCTGTCCGGACATGTGCCGTCGGATTCTCAGGAAGTTTTCAGAAAACACCAGACATGCGCTCAGCATCAGGTGTTTATATATGAATTGTCAGCAGAAACAAGCCGACCAGGAACCTTGAAGTTCCCGACAATTGAACCCTTTCTTCTTCTCTCTCCTTTCTCTCCCCGGCGGCCAATCCCGCCGGGGTCTTCTTTTTTCGCCGCTTGCTTCGCCTCCCTTTCCCAGCTTGTTTCACGGCTTGTTTCACGTCCCTTTTCACGGATCTTTTCGCACTGCGAGCGTACGCCACAATCGCACGCTATATTGGAAATCATGAGCGACGCAATCGAAAACACAACAGGCAGCGCAGACAGCAATGATAAGACCAAGCTGATTGGCCGCGAATCGGACGTGGTGCCGGGACGTTTCGGTGAACCGCTGCAAATCACGCATGTGCAGTATTCGCGCGGCGGCGGCAGCACCGCGCCGAAACGACCGTTGTTCCTGTGCCTGCACGGCTGGGGATCGAACGAGGCGGACTTGGCCGACATGATGCGCTACGTCGCGCCATACAACGATTTCGCCTCGTTGCGCGCGCCGTTGACGCTGCAGCCGGCTGGCCGCTTTGCACCCGGCGCGTACTCGTGGCTGCATGATTGTGTGGATACCGGCGAGGATTTGGACCGTGACGCATTCGCCGCAGCGAAAGCAATCGACGATTGGGTTTCGGCGAACATTCCCGACGACCGTGCCGTGGTGCCGATTGGTTTTTCGCAGGGCGGTCTGCTGGCTATTCACTTGCTGCGCGTGCACCCGGAACGCTACCGTGCGTCGATTTCATTGTCCGGATTCCTTGCGCCTGGGCTCGTCCGCGGCACCGCGCCTGCCGACGACCGTATCGCGCCGCTCAATATTCCCACGTTCTTCGGTTACGGCAACAGCGATACGGTGATCGCCAAGCCGGAGCTTTTCGCCATGAGCGCCTGGCTGGACGAGCACACGTTCCTCACCGCGAAAAGCTACCGTGGGCTCGACCACTCCGTCAGCCTCGACGAGTTCAGCGACCTACGCGGATGGCTCGCCGTGCATGACATCGCGCCGGGGATTCTGTGATGCATCAGTCGGTGATATCGGCCTTGTAGAAGTTCACGTAGGAGCGGCTCGGGGTCGGGCCACGCTGGCCCTGGTAGTGCGAGCCGGTGCCGGCGGAGCCGTACGGATGCTCGGCGGGCGAGCTCAGCTGGAAGAAGCACATCTGTCCGATTTTCATGCCCGGCCACAGCTTCACCGGCAGCGTCGACACGTTGGACAATTCCAGCGTGATATGACCTTCAAAGCCAGGGTCGATGAAGCCCGCGGTGGAGTGGGTAAGGATGCCGAGACGACCGAGCGAGCTTTTGCCTTCAAGACGAGCCGCGATGGATGCATCGAGCTTCACATACTCCCATGTGGACCCGAGCGCGAACTCGCCCGGGTGCAGAATCCACGGCTCGTCCGGCCGGACTTCGAACTGCTCGGTCAGCTCGCCCTGGTTCTCCGCCGGATCCACATACGTATACGCATGGTTGTTGAACAGACGGAAGAACCGGTCCAAACGCACGTCAATCGAAGCCGGCTGCACCATCTCCGGGGTCCACGGATCGAGTGAGATATGACCGTCGGCCTGTGCGGCGAGAATGTCGCGATCGGACAGCAGCATCGAAATTCCTCCAAAAAACGCCGGAACAATCGTCATACGAACGGACGCGCAACCAATGCGCGCCCGCCAATCGCAATCCAGTCTAGCGCGGCGGCGCTATAAGACGGACGCAACGAGCACCCATCCGCATTTTGCCGCTGCAACGGCTCACGACACAGCAAAATGCGGATTGGAGGCCGGAAAACGACAGGCTACTCACGCATCGCACGTAGAACGCACTTACGCAACTCGGACGCGACGAGCACGACCATCGCCAATCCAAGGCATTCGACCCACGCGCCGGCGGACAGAGGCATCGTGCCGAACGCGGTGTTGAGGAACGGCACGTAAATCACCACCACCTGCAACAGCGCAGACAACGCAATCGCACCCCACAGCCATTTGTTAGCGAACAGTCCAACGAACACCGATTGGTCGTGCGAGCGCGAGCACAGCGCGTTGAGCATCTGCGCAAACACAAGGATGGTGAAGCCCATCGTGCGCGCCTCAGTCATTTGCGCATCATGTCCGACAGCATCCACGGAACGGTCCGTGAACAGACCTCCGGCGAGGTGCATGTCCATGCCAATCAGCGTGACGGCAGCCATAATCAAACCGATGAAAATGATGTCGCCCCACATCTGTCCGTCGATCACGCGATCGGTGAGTTTGCGCGGTTTGCGTGCCATCACGTCGTCGGTGGACGGGTCGACACCCATGGCGAGCGCCGGAGCTGCGTCGGTAAGCAGGTTGATCCACAGCAGCTGCGTGGCGAGCAGCGGCACGGTGACACCTTGGCTGCCAGGCTGGGTGATGCCGAGGAATCCGGCGAGCATCACACCGCCGAAGACGGTGAACACCTCGCCGACGTTGGAGCTCAGCAGATAGCGCAGGAACTTACGGATGTTGTCGAAAATGCCACGGCCTTCGCGCACCGCTTCGACGATGGTACTGAAGTTGTCGTCGGCGAGGATCATCTTGGCGCTCTGCTTGGTCACTTCGGTGCCGGTGATGCCCATCGCGACGCCGATATCCGCGGTTTTGACGGCGGGCGCGTCGTTCACGCCGTCGCCGGTCATGGCCACGATATTGCCTTGCCGTTGCAGCGATTCGACGATCTTCAGCTTGTGTTCCGGCGCGACGCGCGCGTAGACGGAGATGTTGCGGGTGGCGTTGTCGAATGCGGCTTCGTCCGGCAGCTCGTCGAGTTGGGTGCCGGTAAGCACGGTGCTGCCGAGGTCCGCGGCACCGGTCGCGTCGATGATGCCTAAATCGCTGGCGATGCGTGCCGCGGTCAGCGGATGGTCGCCGGTGATCATGACAGTACGGATGCCGGCGCGGTGCGCTTCGGCGACGGAATCGCGCACTTCGGTACGCGGCGGATCGATGATGCCGACCATGCCGACCCAGATCAAGTCGCTTTCCAGCACATCGCTTTGGTCGGCGATGTCGGCGACGTGACCGGCGGCGTTGATGCGCACGCCCGGCACTGCGGCGAGCGACGCGGTGCCGAGTGGCCGGTACGCCTGGCCCAGCGTACGATACGCTTCGGCGGACAGGCGTTCCACGGCGGCGAGGATCTGCTGGCGATCGCCTTGCGTCATCGGTCGTACGGCACCGTTGACCGCGATGCGGCTGCAGTAGCCGAGCAGCACGTCGGGGGCGCCTTTAGCAAAGACGGTGAGACGCCCGGCATCAGTGTTATCCTGCGCGACGACGGTCATGCGTTTGCGATCGGAAGTGAAGGGAATCTCGCCCACGCGCGTGTAGTTCGCGTACTTGCGATCGGCCTTCACCTTACGTGCGGCGACGATAAGCGACACTTCGGTCGGATCACCGACAGCCTCCCATGCCGATGAGGACGCAACTAAATCGCCAGCAGCTTCGACAGCGCCGAAAGTCACGGTTTCGCGCAATTCGCCGTCGTTGGCCAGCGAGCCCACGGCGAGCGTGGCGACGGCTTCGACCTGTGCGGCGGAAGCGGCGGAACCAGACAGAGCAGCGTCGGGAATCGCAATCATTCTGCCTTCTGGCGCATAGCCGGTGCCGGTCAGCTGCACCTCACCGCTCGGCGTGACCACGCGTTCCACCGTCATCTCGTTGCGGGTGAGCGTGCCGGTTTTGTCGGAGCAGATCACCGACGCGGAACCGAGCGTTTCCACGGAATGCAGTTTCTTGACGATCGCATGATGTTCGGCCATGCGGCGCACGCCGAGCGCGAGCACGACTGTCAGAATCGCGGCGAGCCCTTCCGGCACGGCCGCGACGGCCAGCGAAACGGATAGCAGCAGCGAATCGATTACGTCGTGGATGTCGTTGAAGCCTTCGGTCAGTGCAAGCGCCACCAGCACGACCGCCGCGATAATGCACACCGCGATGCCGAGAATCTTGGAAACGTAGTTCATTTCCTTCTGCAGCGGACTGTCATCATCATCCGTGGCCTGCAGAAGGTCCGCGATTTTACCGACCTGCGTGCGCATTCCGGTGCTGGTGACGATGGCACGGCCGGTGCCTTGCGTCACGGACGTGCCGTTGAACACCATATTGGCGCGATCACCCAAGGCCTTGGCTTCGGCAAGTGTGTCGACGTTCTTGCCGACCGGTACGCTTTCGCCGGTCAGGCTCGCTTCCGCCACGCGCAGGCTGGCGGCGGCGAGCAGACGTCCGTCGGCGGGAATGGAGTCGCCTTCACCGAGCACGACCATGTCTCCCGGCACCACGTCGACGGTGTTGATGCGTGCGATTTTGCCGTCGCGCAGCACGTTGGTTTGCGGCGCGGTCATTTGGGAGAGCGCTTCGACGGCTTCTTCCGCTTTCGATTCCTGAATGTAGCCGAGTACCGCGTTGACGATAAGGATAAGCACAATGACGATGGCGTCGAACGGCAGTATTTCGCCGCCTTCCGCGCCTGGCGCAGCGTTGGCTTTTTCGATGAACCATGCGATGAGCGAGATGCCGGTGGCAGCGAGCAGCAGGTAGACGAGGGGGTCTTTGAACTGCGCCAGGAACTTCTTCCATTTTGGCACGGGTGGTGCGGATGCGAGCTCGTTCGGCCCGTATTGCGCGAGTCGGCGTTCAGCTTCGGCTTGGCTCAGACCGGTGTTCGGATCGACGCCGAGCGATGCGGCCACGGCTTGCGCGTCGGCAAGCGACGGGTCGATTTGTGGCGGCTGCTGGTTTTGCTGATCCTGCCGAATCTGCGTGCGATCGCCCGTAGCGGAATCGCCGTCAAAATTGGCATGGGACTGGATGGACTGGTCTTTCTTGCGATCATCCATGGTGATCTCCTTGGGAGCGCCGCGGAGTAGTCAGCTCTCCCCCGTCTTACGTATGCCTCGAATCGCGGAAATCGAAAATCCGCGGAATCGCAAGCATTTTGCAAAGGCGAGGCAACGCTGCGCGGTTGTGGGCACCGGGCGGACGCCATCGGCGCATCCTGCTATTATCGCACATCCTCGGCGTGTGAAAAATGGACATGTGGCGGAACGATGCATGGCACGCGACGGGTGCACGATACCATGAAGTGTGATATATTATCGGTAGTTAGTAAAATTCATTACTAAACGGTCGTGCAACATCGCACGGCGCAACCGCAACGATGCAGTGACACCAAGTAATACAGGGGGATGCAAGATGGCAGATACAGCCGAACTCGCAATCGTACATGCAACCACGGCAAGTGCAAGCTGGCTCACCGATCCGACGGTGTTCGCAGCGAACCGCAAGCCGGCACATTCCAGCCACCGATATGTCATCGGCGAGACGAGCGAGCCGAAGCAGAGCCTCGACGGCGAATGGAAGGTTCGTATCGAACAAGCGCGCAACGTGGACGTGGAAAGCGCTCCGTTCGCGGCCGTCGATTTCGAGGATGGCGATTTCGGCGCGATCGAGGTGCCGGGCCACTTGCAGATGGCCGGCTATCTCAAGAACAAGTACGTCAACATCCAATATCCGTGGGACGGTCACGAGGATCCGCAGGCGCCAAATATTCCGGAAAACAACCATGTGGCAATCTACCGCCGTCGATTCGCGCTCGACGCGCAGCTTGCGCGCACGCTGGAAAACGACGGCACGGTCAGCCTCACCTTCCACGGTGCCGCCACCGCGATCTACGTATGGCTTGACGGCACGTTCGTGGGTTACGGCGAGGACGGATTCACGCCGAGCGAATTCGATGTGACGGAAGCGCTGCGAAACGGCAATGGCAACGCCGCCGATTCCCCCGAAGCCGAGCATACGCTCACCGTCGCCTGCTACGAATATTCGAGCGCCTCTTGGCTGGAAGACCAGGATTTCTGGCGACTGCACGGCCTGTTCCGCACCGTCGAGCTCGCCGCCCAGCCGCATACGCACGTCGAAACCGTGCAGCTTGAAGCCGACTACACCGCAGCCGACACCGCCGGTACGGCCGACACCGCCGAACTCAACGCGGCACTCACCTTGCGCAACCCCGCCGACGCGATGACTATCGAAAGCACGCTGCGCGACGGCGACGGAAATGTCGTATGGGAATCAACGCAGGCCTGCAACGGCGAAATCGCCCTTAATTCCGGCAAAATGACGAACATCGCGCCGTGGAGCGCGGAATCGCCGACGCTGTACACGCTGACCGTACGCGTCGTCGGACATGACGGCGCCATCATCGAAACCGTGACGCAGAAGATCGGCTTCCGCACGTTCCGCATCGAAAACGGCATTATGACGCTCAATGGCAAGCGCATCGTGTTCAAGGGCGCGGACCGCCACGAATTCGACGCGAAGCGCGGCCGCGCGATCACCCGCGAGGACATGCTTTCCGACGTGGTCTTCTGCAAGCGGCACAACATCAACGCCATCCGCACCTCCCACTACCCCAACCAGGAGTATTGGTACGACCTGTGCGACGAGTACGGTCTGTATCTGATCGACGAGACGAATATGGAGACGCACGGCACGTGGGTGGCAAACAATGTCGAGCGTCCTGAAGACGGCATCCCCGGCAGCCGCCCCGAATGGGAGGGCGCGTGCGTGGACCGCATCAACAGCATGATGCGCCGCGATTACAACCATCCGAGCGTGCTGATCTGGTCGCTTGGCAACGAGTCGAGCGCGGGCGAGGTTTTTCGTGCGATGTATCGCCACGCGCACACGATTGATCCGAATCGTCCGGTACATTACGAGGGTTCCGTGCACATGCGCGAATTCGAGGATGTGACGGACATCGAAAGCCGTATGTACGCGCATGCTGACGAAATCGAACGCTATCTGAACGACGGCAGCCCGGCACATACGGACGGTCCAAAGAAGCCGTACATTTCCTGCGAATACATGCACGCAATGGGCAATTCGTGCGGCAATATGGACGAATACACGGCGTTGGAACGCTACCCGATGTACCAGGGCGGTTTCATTTGGGATTTCATCGACCAGGCAATCGAGACCAAGCTGCCCGACGGCACGACACGCATGTGCTACGGCGGCGATTTCGGCGATCGTCCAAGCGATTACGAATTCTCCGGCGACGGCCTGCTGTTCGCAGACCGCACCCCCTCGCCGAAAGCGCAGGAAGTCAAGCAGCTGTATGCGAACGTGAAAATTGCGGTTTCGGTCGATGAAGCGCGTATTACGAACGACAATCTGTTCGTGTCTACGGGCGATTATCGCTTCGTGCTGCGGATTTTGGCCGACGGCAAGCCGGTATGGTCGACTACGCGCCGTTTCGACGTGGCCGCCGGCGAGAGCGCTTCATTCGAAGTCGATTGGCCGGTTGATGACTACCGCAGCAACGCCGAAGAGCTGGTTTTGGAGGTATCGCAGCAGCTTGGCAACGCTTGCGATTGGGCACCGGCCGGCTACGAGCTGGCGTTCGGCCAGTGCGTGGTGGCAGGTGCGAAGACCACTGCAGATGCCGTTGACGCGGCCGGAGCTCCGGCCGACGGCACCGTCACCCTTGGCCGCTGGAACGCCGGCGTGCGCGGACAGGGTCGTGAAGCACTGTTCTCCCGCACACAAGGGGGTATGGTTTCATATACGTTCGGCGAGCGCGAATTCGTGCTGCGCCGCCCGTCGATCACCACGTTCCGTCCGCTGACGGACAACGATCGCGGTGCTGGACACGCTTTCGAACGTGCCGCGTGGGCGGTCGCAGGAAAGTATGCGCGTTGCGTCGACTGCGCGATCGCAAATCGTGGAGAAAATGCCGTGGAAGCCACGTATACGTACGAATTGGCGATTCCGCAGCGCACGAAAGTGACGGTCCGTTACGTTGCCGACACGGCCGGCCTCGTTTCGCTCGACGTCGAGTATCCAGGCGAGAAGAACGGCGATCTGCCAACGATTCCGGCGTTCGGTATCGAATGGGCGCTGCCGGTGGAATATGCGAACCTGCGATTCTACGGCGCCGGTCCGGAAGAGACGTACGCCGACCGCAGGCACGCGAAGCTGGGTGTATGGAGCACGACGGCTGGCGATGATTGCGCGCCGTACCTGCTGCCGCAGGAAACCGGCAATCATGAGGATGTGCGTTGGGCGGAGATCACGGACGATTCCGGCCACGGTGTGCGCGTGAAGCGCGGTGCCGGCGCAAAGCCGTTCGCGATGAGCCTACTGCCGTATTCGAGCACGATGCTGGAAGAGGCGCTGCATCAGGATGAGCTGCCGAAGCCGCGTCACATGTTCCTGCGTCTGCTGGCCGCGCAAATGGGCGTCGGCGGCGACGATTCGTGGATGTCGCCGGTGCATGAGCAGTACCAGCTGCCCGCCGACCAGCCGCTCAGCCTCAACGTGCGGTTCGAGCTGTTCTAGGTTCGCGCGGATGTTGTGGAAGCGTATTCGCACATCAGCAACATCCGCACTTACGCAACGTGGCGCGGCCTGCGAGACAATCGCCGGTCGCGCCACGTCCTTCTTCCCCGCTGCCTTACGTCGCGCAGTGCAGTGCGTCCTGCGCCTTGCCGTACAGTTTTCGGCGTTTTGTTGAAAGCTGAAATTGGACATGATGACTAAAATATGAGACACGACTTTAAAACAACAGTGGTTTTAAGGCGCATCTCAAAGAAAAAAGGGGGACATTATGAGCAACCCGAACATGAATCCGAACCCGCAAAGCGGCGGACAGGACGACGCGCAAACCTCGCGTTATTTCGATAATCCTTACGGCTATCCGTATGGCTATCCATACGGTCCCGGCCAACCCAATCCGAACGATTCCAACGGCGAATGGAAGCCCGTAAGCCCCTTCAAACTGATGGAATCGTGGCTGCCGCAGCGTGCGAAGAACGCGATTCGCGGCGCGTACGGCATCATCGGCGTGATCGCCATCGTACTCGGCTTGGCGCTGTTTATTTGGCCGGGTGCGACGCTTAAAATCGCAGCGATCGCGTTGGGCGCGTATTTCGTGGTTTCCGGCGTGGTTCGTATCGTCACGGCGATCGTGGAACTCGGTCTGCCGGGCGGCTGGCGTGTGCTGGATATTCTGGTCGGCCTGCTGTTGTCCGTCGGCGGCGTGGTCATGCTGAAGAATTCGGCGCTGTCCGGCGCGACGCTGGCAGTGGTCGTCACCATGGTGGTGGGCGTCGGCTGGATGATGGAAGGCGTGATGGCGCTGGTGGAATCGTGGCGTATGCCCAGTTCCGCATGGGCTGTGATTTACGCGCTGATTTCGATTATCGCTGGCTGCGTGATGCTGTTCTGCCCGGTGGCGTCCACCGGCTGGATGATCATCTTCGGCGGCTGCGCGCTGGTGGTGCTCGGCATTGTGGCGATCGTCCGCGCGTTCACGTTCGGCAAGGTGGGCAAGAAGGGCTGATTTCCCGCAATCGCAACGCCGGCCACACCACCGGTCGCATTGCCTTTTTCTGTCGCACGATTCGGCGTTTCGATACAGACGCCGAATCGTGCAACTTTTTCTTTATGCCGCCCCGCATCGCCGGCAAAATACGATACGAAACCAAAGACGCAACGGAAGATTGACAGCAATCGTAACGCTGCGTTATGCTAGGTGAAACGTTTCGACGAAACGATTCGACGCACAGACGCGCACAGTACGGAACAACCACAGAAAGCGAGATGAATGACAGGCATCAAAGACGTCGCCCGCGAAGCCGGAGTATCCGCCAGCACCGTTTCCTACGTGCTGTCCGGCAAGCGTTCGATTTCCGCGAAAACCACCGAAAAAGTCATGGCTGCCGTAGACAAGCTCGGCTACACTCCGGACGCCAGCGCCCGCAAGATGCGCGGCATGCGCAACCAGCTCATCGCGCTGAGCTCCCCGATTCGCGGCGACATCAACAAAGCCCGCTACAACGCCTACTTTCTGCACACCGCATGGGCCGCAAGGAACGCTGGCTATGACGTGATGTTGCTGACCGGCCCGGACGCCACGAAAGACATTCGTCGCGTGACGCAAAGCAATCTCGTCGATGGCGTCGTCCTGCTTGACGTCGAACAGGACGACGAACGTGCGGCCGCGGCCATGACCTTCCCCAAGCCGTGCGTGGCGATTGGTTATCCGTCATCGCATGCCGGCTGCGCCTGCGTGGACATCGATTTCGCGCTGATGGGCCGCAAGGCCGTCGATTTTCTGTACGAAAAGGGGCATCGCACCGTCGCGTTCCTGCGCGACAACGAATCCGATTACGACCGCCGTTCCGGTTACGTCATCCTCTTCCGCGAAAGCCTGCTGGCGCACGCGAAGGAGCGTGGCATGACAATTATCGAATCCGAGCATTACGAGGAAGATAGTTTCGATGCGAAGCGGTTCGTCCGCACCATTTTCGCGCGGCCCGACCGCCCATCCGCCATCATCAACCAGGCGAATGCGGGCGTGCTCAGCCAAGTGTTGGTGGAGCTGCACGACAATGGAATGACGATTCCGCAGGACGTTTCGGTGCTGTCGTGCGGCACGTATTTCGAGGGCGAGCATACGCGCTTCCCCATCACCGAAATGCCGGTCATGCCGGAGGAACTGTGCGCCGAAGCCGTGAATCTGCTGACTTCCGCCATCGAGGAACGCGCCGATATCAACGGTTCCGTCAAGCTCATCGAACCCGTGCTGAAGCGCCGCGGATCCGTTGCGGAAGCGGGGTCCGGCGGCACACAATAAATTTTCTTGCGATTGCCGGCACCGCAGTCGGACACCAATCGCAAGGCAAGCAACATCATCGGCAGCATAATTTCATACGGATAATCGAAACGTTTCAACATCGGCCGGCCCCGTTCGGCCGATTGCCAAGATTTTCAGATTTCCAAGTAAGGAGAACAAATATGAATACTATGGCGACTTCCGGTTTCGGCAACGGTGCCCTCGATTCGCTAGCAATCGCGACGGACCACGGCCGTACACGTTGCGTCAACGCCGAAAACCCGACCGGCGGCAAGGGCACTGCAGCCACCGCCGCCAGCGCGCTCGGCCCGTCACGTAAGGGCAGCCCTTGCATCCAGACGATCAAGGCGGGCGATTCGGTCACGCTGATGGACGTCGATGGCCCGGGCGTGATTCGCCACATTTGGATGACGGTCACCGACCGCACTTCCCCGACCGGTCCGAACGTACTGCGCAATCTCATCCTCGAATTCTATTGGGATGGCGAGGAGACGCCGTCCGTGCAGTGCCCGATCGGCGATTTCTTCTGCTGCGGTCACGCACAGGCCTGCCGTATCAATTCCATCCCGATCATGGTGGTGCCAAATCGAGGTTTCAACTGCTATTTCGCCATGCCGTTCGAGCACGCGCGCATTGTGCTGCGCAACGATCACAACGAGGACGTGCCGGCCTTCTTCTACCAAATCGACTACACGGAATACGACGCGCTGCCAGCCGATGCGATGCGCTTCCATGCGCAGTGGCGCCGCGAACGCGTCACCGAAATTGCCCGTGACTACACGATTCTCGACAATGTGCACGGCCATGGCGCGTACATCGGCACCTACCTTGCGCTGACCGCGCTGGAAAGCCGCTGGTGGGGCGAAGGCGAAGTCAAGATGTACATCGACGGCGATGAACAGTACCCGACGTGGTGCAGCACCGGAGCGGAAGACTACTTCGGCGGCGCGTGGAGCTTCGCCGACTTCGACGAGCATGGCCGCATGCGCGAGAACACGTTCACCGGACCGTACCTGGGATTCCCGTTCTATTCGCAGCGTCTTGCCGCGCACCGCGAAAGCGACTACTGGGATGTGGCCACACCCGTCATGCGCGGCCTGTACCGCTGGCACATTCCGGATCCGATTTATTTCGATTCTGACCTGCGCGTCACCTGGCAGCAGATCGGCACCGAGGAAGCCGGCAATTTCGAGCGGCAGGATGACGTCGCGTCGGTGGCATACTGGTACCAGCTTGAACCGCACACGCCGTTCGATCCAATCGGTGACCGTCACTTCCGTCAGCCCCGCTGATTTACGATTATTCCGCTGATTTACGCCGATATCGCCGTATCGTGCGTTGACATGGGAATGGATATGTTCCGTCTCGTGTCAGCGTACGATACGGCGATTGTGTTGTTATGCGGGCACAGTAATCACATTTTCTTCAAGATAACCCGATGATTTTACAATAGAAATGACGATTGCGGCATGCCAGACGCATACCGACGTGCGTATAGTAAAGGCACAACAGAAAAACAACAGAAGAACAAGAAAAACAACACAATAGCGACGCACCGCACGATGTAGAGAAGAAAAAAAGAAGCAAGAAACCAGGCGGTCGTCCGAAAGGAAACATCATGAAGAACAACGACACTTTCAACCAGATCCTCAACTCCAACCTCGCTTCCATCGATCCGGGCTTCGGCCAGTTCGCACTTGCCAAGGCTTCCGCTGATCTGATGAAGAAGGTCCTCAACAAGTAAGACCTTCAAGCAGGAAGGCAAGCCGAACCGCGTCAGGCCATCTCTTTGAAACCAACCTTTACTAAAAGTTTAAAAAATTCAACTTTTTCATCAA
>OLND01001215.1_pt1 | contig 27781 bp, 28 predicted proteins | sample 1672031 | NCBI WGS metagenome assembly OLND01 (sample SAMEA3136638, study PRJEB25190) | human gut metagenome | biome: human gut; feature: human-associated habitat; material: faeces | place: Austria | collected 2013 | reverse complement strand
TACGGCAACCGAATTCGGGTGAAATATACCGCAAAGTGGGGCGTGCAGATTGCGGAAATGGTTTTTCAAACACGCTCTAGATAGAAAAACCGCCATCCTTCCGGATGGCGGTAAACACTTCCAAATTAGTCCTGGATGTATGGCATCATAGCAAGATGACGTGCTCTCTTAACAGCAACAGTCAGAGCTCTCTGATGTTTCGCGCAGTTTCCTGTGATTCTTCTAGGAAGGATTTTTCCTCTCTCGGAAACATATTTTCTTAATTTTGCTACATCCTTGTAATCGATCTCGTTATTCTCTTTACCACAGAATACGCAAACTTTTTTTCTTCTGCGGCCGCCTCTTCTCTTCATTGGAGAATCTGGTCTTTCGCTTCTATTATTGTAAGCCATGTTGGTTTTCCTCCTGTTTTATTCAGTTCTAAGAGCTAAGCTCTAGTTAAATGGCAATTCCTCGTCAATGCCATCCGGAATGTTCATAAAGCCCTCTGCAGCGGTTCCCGGGTTCGGCATAGATGCCTCCGGTGCACTTGTGCGCGGATGGGAAGCAGCATAACTGTCGCTGGAAGCCTTGCTCTCAGCAAACTCCTGATCTTCCACAACAACCTCTGTAGTGTAAACCTTCTGTCCATCACGGTTGGTATAGCTTCCGGTCTGAATACGACCTGTAACGGCAATCTTCAGTCCCTGACGGAAATACTTCTCAGCAAACTCTGCCGTACGTCCAAAAGAAACACACTGAATGAAATCAGCACTTGCTTCTCCATCGCGACGGAATCTTCTGTCTACCGCTAATGTGTATCTGGCAATTGCCAGTGCATTCTCTCCTGCGGAATATCTTACCTCAGGATCTCTTGTTAAGCGTCCCATTAAAATTACTTTGTTCATTCTTCTTACCTCTCTTAATATACTAAGTGAACGGGCTCTTAATGGTGCTTTCTAAATCCGATTATGCAAAAAGATTATGCGTCTTTTCTGACAACTAAGTATCTTAATACGTTGTCCATGATACGTACATGTCTTTCTACTTCTGCCGGACACTGTGCGTCTGCCTCAAACTGAATAAAGTAGTAGAAGCCTTCATGCATTTTCTGAATCTCGTAAGCTAATTTCTTCTTACCCCATTCTTCAACGTCTGTGATAACGCCATTGTAACGAGTGATGTATCCTTTAGCTTTCTCAACTACTGCATCACGTACTTCGTCTTCAACTTTTGCGCTAACAACTAATGCTAACTCGTACTTGTTCATGCTTGTCTTACCTCCTTATGGTCTGTTGGCCCTTTGCCTGTCAAAGAGCAAGGATATTTTATATATCACGATTTTTGATTCTAACATACTTTTTTCAGGCTGTAAAGCATTATTTTTCCTTTTTTTGAAGATTTTTTGTGTTTTTCTCCACCATCTTCCGCGGTACCATGATCTGGTGTCCACAGCCCATACATTTCAGGCGAAAATCTGCACCTACTCTTAAGATTTCCCATTCTTTGCTGCCGCATGGATGACCCTTCTTCAATGTAACAATATCTCCAACCTCATAAACAACTGCTGCCATATATAAACTCCTTATTTACCTGCTTCATTTCTGCTTTAAAACCTTTTTCAAACACACTATTTTTTTACTTTTATCTGGGAAAACACCTGTCCGATAGGCTCCTTGATCAAAAGATCTGCATACCGATCTCTTGGGGTCGGGGACTTGTTGATCACTACCAGATGTTCTCCGGAAAAGTAATCGATCAATCCTGCCGCAGGATAAACTGCCAGGGACGTCCCTCCTATAATAAGAACCTGCGCCTGGGAAATAGCACGCACAGACTCATTGATAGTGCGGTCATTCAGTCCTTCTTCATAAAGAACCACATCCGGCTTGATAATTCCACCGCAGGAACACCTTGGAACCCCTTCCGCTGCTTTCATATATTTGAAGTCATAGGATTTCCCACATCTCATACAGTAATTCCGGTATACACTTCCGTGAAGCTCCAGTACATGTTTACTGCCTGCCATCTGATGCAGATTATCAATATTCTGGGTGATAACTGCTTTCAGCTTTCCGGCTTCTTCCAGCTCTGCCAGCTTCAGATGAGCTGCATTCGGCTTCGCTGTATCGCATAGCATCTTGTCCTGATAAAAACGATAAAATTCCTCAGGATGACCCATGAAAAAGGTATGACTTAAAATAGTTTCCGGCGGATAATCATACTTCTGATTATAAAGTCCGTCCTGGCTTCGAAAATCCGGGATCCCGCTCTCCGTAGAAACTCCTGCTCCTCCGAAAAATACAATATTATCGTACTGGTCGATCAGCTCCTGAAGCCTTTCCACTTCCTTACTCATGTCCATTCCTCCAATCATTATACGGTACACATTTTTCAGTAATATGCTTTCCGATATCTCTCTCAAAATCCCTCTGCAGCCCTGCAGAAATTTCCCGGCCGTTTACAGGTCTGCATGCTTTTTTCAAGAAGATCCGATTCTAATTATCACCTGTCTGCTTCGTGCTGTCTGATTTCTTCACAACATCCAAAGTATCCACTCTTTTTCCCTGAACCACATAACGGGTAGACTCATTACCGGTACATGTGGAAAGGGTAACGATCTTGTCGTCTACGCCCAACTCACCTGGTGTAGTCTTAACATCAGAATAGGAGACTATTTTATTCATATAATCCACAAACTCCTGTCCAGGTCCCTTAAACAGTGTATATGTATCACTGTTTACCGCTGTGGTATACGCGGAAATAATCTCATACCGGTAAGTCTTCTCCGGGGTAAAGATCCAGAAATATTTGCTCTTATTGTAAGCAGAATCATCCTTGCTGAAATTCTTCAGCTGTCCAAACATAGTCCCGTTCTTCATATTGTGACCGTATACCAGCGTATTGCAGTCACTGAAATCTGCCTTATTCTCATAATCAATGAAAATAGTTCCGGCAAAATTATAATTCTTCTCATAAGTCATATGAAGATACTGGTCATTGTCAGTTCCCTTTACCACCGGATAGCTGACACCATCAAGTGCCTCCACATAGATCCAGCCGATCACATCTGTATTAATGCTTCGAAGAGAATCAAAATCAATATCCAGCGGGGCCTTCAGAGCCGGTCCGTCTGGTCCTGCTGCTTCCTCACTTTCACTGGTACTGTCCTGATCCGGATCACGCTCTGTCACCGCCATCTGGGCAATCGCATTATACTCATCTGAGCCTTTCTTATACTCTGTATAAATGTGATAAAGATTATATGCCGCATAACAGAATACACAAATTGCAGCAATCAGTACAATTGTGAGAAATACATCACCTGCTTTTTTCTTCTTTTTTGGTTTCTTATCTTCGCTCATAGCAACCTCCTTCTACCAATATTATTTACATAATCTGAAGTATCGCATATATAAAACTTTTAAAATCTCTCTATATTATATAGGCTATAAAATTTTCCTGCAACCTCTGTCTCAGGATATATTACCAGTGAACAGCAACAGTTCCTGTTCACTGGTCGCATTCCGCGAGGTGTTATTTGTGAACAAAGTCCACAGAAAACCCGAGAATTGCGGCGCGAGATCATGCAAAGCATGATTTCGTGCTCAGAGTATTATACACGTCATACCTTCAGCATCAGTAATTCCTACATTCTTCACTTATTCTTCCAGCAAATCCCTGCACTCTTTCCTCAGCTCATTTTCTTTTTTGCTGTAAAGCAAAAGTTCACAATGTTTAAAATAAGAAGGACAGCCATACTGAGAGATGAAAATACTGCATCTGTCATCTCCTGTCAGTCCGGTTTCAAACAACAGCAATTCCTGCCCTTCCCCAAAGCACTCTTCCAGAAAAGAAAAGGCTTGTTCCAGCATCTTCTTCGTTTCCTCAAGTTTCTCGTTTCGTAATCTGCAAACATTGCCAAACCTTTCGCCGATTTGTTCTATTCCTTCTGCCACGTCAGAAATATGCAGCTCTTTCAACTGAAAAAAATACTCTTCCAGAATTCTGATCTGTTCCTCTTCCCTGGCAGCTTCTTCTGCTGTCAGAAGCTCTGAACAGATTTTCGCATCTAGTGCTTTTCTTCTGGAAGCAACAAACTGTTCCATAGCTTCTACGCTGTTCTTTTCCTGCAAAAAAATCTTCAGCAATTTAAGATTTTCGTATAGTTTTTCTGTCTTTTCATCTGTTTTCTGAAAAACTGAAATTCTTTCTGTCACAGCTTCAAGAAGCATTTCAGTTACAGTAAAGCGTTCTTCAAAAGATGCTTTTTTTCCCATATCGCAACAAGTCTTCAATTGCCCGGAAATTACATTTCCATCAAGAATTTCCTGTATCTGATAATCAGATTTATACTTCTCATACAGTCTGTAATAACCGGCAAAATCTCTTGCAATTTCCTCTTTTTGAAGGAATTCTCCAATCAGTTCCTCTCCGATTTCCACCTGCAGTTCCTCATAACTTTTCAGGATTTCGGAAAGGTCCTCCCAACCTCTGGCAGTCACAAAAAACTTGCCATCTACTGTATTTTCTACCATATAAAAATTCTCTTTTTTAAGGGAAAGATAGGACAAAATTGCGCCATGTATGCCCTTTTCCCCCGCATATTCCAGCCATACATCTGTATCTGCCTGTATGGAAATCTTTCTTACACGATCCAGCGTAACAATGTCAAATTCCCGGACCGATTTGTTGTATGCAGGCGGATTGCCAGCAGCTACAATAATCCATCCCTGCGGTACCTTATGGGTTCCAAAGGTCTTGTTCTGCAAAAACTGCAGCATAGCCGGGGCCAACGTCTCTGACACGCAATTGATCTCATCTATAAAAAGGATTCCCTCCTTTTTTCCCGTTTGTTCCATGTACTCATACACAGAAGCAGTAATTTCACTCATGGTGTATTCTGTTATATCAATTTCCGTACCACCGTAATTCCTGGTGACAATTTTGGGAAGTCCCACTGCACTCTGACGAGTATGATGCGTGATGGTGTAAGCCACCAAGCCCACCTTACATTCGGCTGCAACCTGCTCCATAACAGCAGTTTTTCCGATTCCCGGCGGACCGATCAGAAGGATTGGGCGCTGCCGTACCAAAGGATAGGTATAAACTCCATTCCCGTCCTTTTTCAGATAAGCAGCAAGGGTATGGATAATCTCATTTTTTGCGTCTTTGATATTCATATTTTTATCCTTTCGCCGATAACCAGTTTATAAGCCCAGTCCGGCACAAGTTTCATATTTTCCGTCTTTTTCACAAATACAAAGGCCGTTTCATAATCCGGTTTCTGTCTCGGATAAATCCCATCTCCGTCAGTAAAGTAGATCAAAGCCTTCAGATTCTGCAATTCCCGCTTCTCCTGTTCCTTTCTGATCAGTTCAAAAACAGGCCTGAAATCGGTTCCGCCCCGTCCCTGTATGGTTATCTTCTGCATATATTCTTTCCATTCTTCCTCTGAATGGATCACCTGGTACCACTGAATACAACAGTCACATTGGACAATATATACTTTCATTTTCTTAAAAAAATTCTCCCGGGTGCTGAGGATCTGGTAAGTCTCTCCAAGGAATCTCCGGACCAGCTCCTTGGAACAGGAACCAGAGGTATCAATGGCGATCACCAATTCCTCCAGACGATTCACTTCTTTGTATTCCAACGGCTCGATCAGCGGCAGATTTCCATACTGCTCCATTCCAAAATTATAAAAAATATAATCAAAGCTATCCTCATCCAATTGGATTTCTTCCCTTGGAAAAGCAAATTTTCGGAGAAATTTCCGATAATCATATCGGCTTTTGTACAGTTCCTCCAATTCCTCTTCTTTACTTCCAGAACTTGCTCCGATCCGATGCTTCTGCCGCTCCCTTCCAAGAGTGGTATATGTAAGAATCTTTTCCCACCTGCTCCGTTTTTGTTCCCTTTTCCATGGATTTACACTCCATAGGGAATGATCATCAAAGGAAAAAAGAGATTCCAGCTCTTCAATATTAAACGGGAATTTTTCCTGTTTCAGAAGCTGATAAAGTACCTGAGCAGAGCAATTTCTGCCTTTAAAAAATTCAAAAATCTGTCTTCTTTTTTGCAGTTCTTCTGACGGATATTGCCATAAATTTTCCGGAATATTCTGCCAGATCAAAAGCTCCACAGCCAGATCACAGGCCACATTCCACAATCTTTCTTCCATCTTTTTGTCAGAAAAAGGATGCTGATAAAGACAGTGAAACAACATGTGCAGGCAGCCTCTTTTCAACCTTTCTGGCTTCTCTGCCCACGTATAGATCAGGAATATAGGGTCTGCTATTATCCTCTCACCGTCAGTTCCAATTCCATGGTTCCAGGACTGCGAAGAGTTCTCATTTCCCATGCTGTTCGGAAACATTTTTGTCTCCATGACTGCCGAAAGGGCTGCTGATGCATAAGAAAAAAATGGAAATCTTGCACAGATTTCACTCCTGCAGATATGCAGGATTTTCATTCCCATTTCCTGGTATTGCCTTTTTTTCTTTATGAAACTGCCTGTATTTTCAGACATTTTTCTTTCTTTATTATCCTGCATAGTTTCGCTTTCTTTCCTGCTAAAGGTTAAATTTTTTCTCTTTATATCCGTATTTCTGATCCTTTAACCTCATCAGCCACACCAGGCTCTCCAGCTTTCGATCTCTTCTGGCAGTACAGATAAAATTCTCCAGTTCTTCTGCTCCAAACCAGCCAAAACTCTCCAAGAGCTCCATTTTCCCCACGTTCTCTTCCCGGATCAAAGCTTCCATAGCAGGACGGATTCTTCGCTTCAGATACTGGCCATAGGCAGTTTTTTTCTCTTCTTTGCACTCATTTGTTAAAAAAAATCCTTCCAATGCGCAGGCAAGCCGAATCCGCTCCTGTCCTGTTGTCTGGAATTTTTCATACCGCATATCACGCTCTTTTTCCATATATAATCCCAGCTTTCTTGCAGTTTCCCTGCTTCTTATTATAATCCATCCTGCCTTTTCCCACAATCGGATTTTTCTCATTTGCCACATACGCTCTCTCCTGTTATAATAAAAATACCAGAGCCTGTTTGAAAAAGCATTTCAACAATCTTCACGCCCCCTTTGTGGTATATTTTGCAGCAAACCTTTTTCAAACAGGCGCTAAGAACAACAGGAGGTTTCATTAAAATGGAAAAAAAGAACTTGATCGTCGGACAATCCGGCGGACCTACTGCAGTTATCAACAGCAGCCTTTATGGTGTAGTTTCTGAGGGCATAAAACAGGAAGAAATCGGACATGTTTATGGCATGATAAACGGTATTGAAGGATTTCTGAAGGGCACCATTCTTGACTTTGAAGAAGCACTTCCCGGGGAAAAGCTGAAATATCTTACCTACACCCCAGGCGCTTACCTGGGCTCCTGCCGCTATAAGCTTCCGGAATCTCTGGAAGATCCGGTATATCCAGAGCTTTTCCGCAAATTTGAGGAGATGAATATTGGCTGGTTTTTCTACATCGGCGGCAACGATTCCATGGATACTGTGAGCAAGCTTTCCCGCTACGCAGCCATGATTGGCAGTGACATCCGCATTATCGGAGAGCCGAAGACCATTGACAATGATCTTGTGCATACCGACCACACTCCTGGATTTGGCAGTGCTGCCAGATATGTGGCTTCCACAGTCCGTGAAATCACCCTGGATGCCAATGTTTATGAAAAAAAATCCGTGACCATCGTAGAGATCATGGGACGTCATGCCGGATGGCTCACAGCGGCCAGCGCTCTCGCCCGCAAATATACCGGCGATAACCCGCTTCTTATTTATCTTCCGGAAACAGCCTTTGATACAGAAGAATTTTTGAAAAAAACAGAAGCCTGCTTCGAAAAAAACTGTAATGTTGTTGTCTGCGTTTCCGAAGGCATTCATGATAATAAAGGAACTTTTATCTGCGAATATGACAATTCTGTAGGCACCGATACTTTTGGTCATAAAATGCTGGCAGGCTGCGGCAAATATCTGGAAAACCTGGTGCGAAGCCGACTTGGCGTGAAAGCCCGCTCCATTGAACTGAATGTAAGCCAGCGCTGCAGTGCCTCCATGCTCTCTGACACGGACCGCCAGGAGGCCATTACAGCCGGTATTTTCGGCGTTCAGGCTGCACTGAAAGGCGAAACTGGAAAAATGGTATCTTTCATCCGTCAGGAGACCTCTGAGGGCGTTTACCAGATGAGATGCGGACTTGAGGATGTCAATGAAATCTGTAATGAGGAAAAAACCGTTCCCCTTTCCTGGATCAGCCAGGACGGTTCTGACGTAACAGAGGATTTCATCCATTATGCAAGTCCACTGATTCAAGGAAATGTAGAGCTGCCTATGGGCGAAGACGGACTTCCGGTCTGCGTATACAGAAAATAACGTTACCAGTGAGCAGTAACCAAATAAGCCCGTCGTTCTGAGTTCAGAGCCGGCAGAAAATCCCCTATACTGTATCATGATTTAAACAGGGCAAAACATATTCTACATGTTTTTCTTGTGGCTCACGAAAAAGAAAAGAACTCCTTTCTCTATAAGATCAGTTAGAGCGTGTTTAAAAAAGGCTCTAAATACCTGATCTTACAGAACAAAGGAGTTCTTACTTTTTTCTTTATTTTTCACACAATCAGCAAAAATCCATGATTCCTTCTGCCTTATTCCTGACCATTTCCAAACATCTTATGATCTTCTTCCAGTTTCTCCTGAACCTGGCTGTCATGAATTTTCTCTTCTTTCTCCTCATCCCTAGCCTTGGGCAGGATCAGGTTCAGACAGACTGCTATGATCGTCGCCAGCACAACCGGAGATTTTCCGAAAATGGTAGTCACCCATGCAGGAAGTGTGGCAAGTGCTGCATTTGCCTGGGAAACGCCCACACCAAGTGCTGCAGCCAGACCTACAATGGAGGAATTACGGTAATCCATTTCTGCAGAAGCCACCAGCTTCATACCTGTCATAGCAATAGATGCAAATACGGAAACTGTAGCACCACCCAATACGCACTGGGGAATCGTGGTTAAAAGTGCTGAAAATTTCGGCACAAATCCGGCAATTCCAAGAAAAGCAGCTGCCAGCCCCAGAACCCAGCGGTTGATAACCTTGGTCGTAGTGACAATACCAACGTTCTGGCTGTAGGTTGCAGTTGGAAGTCCTCCAAACAGGGCTCCAAGAATATTGGTAATACCATAAGCTACAATACCACCCTGAAGCTCTGAATCCTTGGGAGTCCGGTTCATAGCACCGATGGTAGTTGCAGAGTAGTCACCAATTGCCTGAATCGAATTAATTGCAAAAAGCAGTCCGATGGCTACACATGCAGAAATCTCAAAATGCACTCCGAAATGCAACGGCTGTGGTACCTGGAACACACTTGCCTTGCCCACGCTTGAAAGATCCACCATCCCAAATGGAATGGATACCACATATCCGGCCAGCATACCGATCAGAATAGAAGAAAGCTTCCAGATTCCTTTTCCAAAGTGGTTCAGGGCTGTTACCACAGCAAGGGTAAAGAAAGCCACCAGCCAGTTCTGCCAGGAGCCATAATCCGGATTAGAGGTTCCACCAGCCATGTAGTTGATCGCAGTGGGATACAGGGAAAGTCCGATGGTAAATACCACTGTTCCTGTGATCAATGGAGGAAAAAATACTCTGATCTTTTTTACCATAATGCCCATGATAACGGCAACAACACCGCCTACAATCTGGGCTCCCAAAATAGTGTCGATTCCGTACCCATCCGCAATGGCCTGCATACTTGGTACATATGCAAAGCTGACACCCATAATGATGGGAAGTCCTGAACCAATCCTGTACTTCTTCCCAATGGGAAAAAGCTGGAGCAAGGTAGACAGCGCAGCAACTACCAGAGCTGCCTGAATAAGAATGACCTGGTCCTTATTCTCAAGCCCAGCTGCGCCTGCCACAATAATGGCAGGGGTGACACATCCCACGATCATTGCAACAACATGCTGCAACGCAAGAGGAAGGGCTTCCTGTATCCGCGGGATACCATCCGTTTCAAAAATACTGCCTCTCTTCATAATATTTTCCTGCTTTCTTTTGTTTTATACAGTATACCAAATAAGGCGTACAAAAACAATTAGGTTGGCTCAAAATATTTTGATGTAATATTCACAAAAAAGCCAGCCTTTTTTTGTAAACATTTATCTGTTTCGTTTTTTAATCTTATGCCAGTTCTTTTTTCATGGTTAAAATATTCTGTCCGTCAACGTATTCATAAGAAAGCTCATCCATGGTTTTCTTCACCAGGAAAATTCCAAGTCCGCCAATTTCTCTGTCTTCAATGTCCAGTGTAATGTCCGGATCTTTGTTTTCCAGTGGATTATAAGGGGTTCCCTGGTCTATGAAAATCAATGTGATTTTCGGCGGATTATCTTCCATTTTAATTTGTATTGTGGCATTTCCGCTGCCCTTCCCATAAGCATAATAAGCAATATTTCCAAATATCTCATCTATGGCAACATCCAGCTGCATCTGAACCTTCAACGGACAATCCTTTTCTTCCAACACTTCATTTACAAATTCCGTGACTTTATCCACATTCTCTATCTTTGCTTCCACTGTAATACTTTTCAAATTTCACAGCTCCTTTCACATACGCTACCAAGGCTTCTGTTTCCATCCCGTCTGGCGACCATACCTTTTTTCCTGAACTATGTAAAAAAGAATCCTGCACTAAACACAGAATTCCTTTATTTACATGCGCGCTGAACCGGTTCCTCACATGGTAAGTTCTCTGCCCCCTAAAACCAGCCAGACCTGCAGTGCGTGTTACTCTATTGTTAAAATATCCGTAAACCCTGTAATCTCAAAGACTTCCTTTACAACTTCTCCCACATGGATCAGTTTCATACTTTCTTTTTTATTCATAACCTTCTGCAATTTCAAAAGCACACGCAGACCAGCAGATGAAATGTACTCCAGATCTGCAAAATCAAGCACCAGTTCCTGTGTATCTGCCAGTTCCTTCTCTGCAAAAACATCCAATTCAGGAGCTGTGGTTGTGTCCAGTCTTCCTGACAGCATTACAGTATCTTTTGTTCCTTCATTTTTCTTTTCAATCTTCAGGCTCATATTCTTCTCCTTTTAAATCAGATTATTTTCACAGCTTTTCTCTTATGTCTATCAATTACTCTGATAAAACATTCTTCGTAAGGTTTTCTCCATATTTTATGGGTTTATTATACAAAGAATCAATATTTTGTGTCAAGTTTTATCAAGTTTTTTATCACGCCAATAACTCAAATGTATGATAAAGATCCATTCTCCCAAATCCCCAGTCCCGATTTGGATACTGCATCCGTTCTTCACGCTCCGCCCCTCGTGTAATATAATTTTTCACACTCGAGCCGGTAAAATAGGGTTGATTCCCACGTATCACCGCCCATTCGAACAGAAGTGCAGCTGCACCGGCAGTCTGAGCGGCAGAAAGGCTGGTGCCGGAGGCATTTCCGTAAAGACCGTTTAACTGGGGTACCCGGATCTGGACGCCTGGGGCTGCTACCTGGGGAACTACATTTCCATCCGGCATAAAGCCTCTGCTTGCCTGGACATACAGGCTGTTGTCACGATACTGGTAAGCAGTCACGGTAATACTCTCCAGTGAATCTCCAGGTGCCGTCACTGTATTATAAGGCGATGGTTCCAGAAAATAAGTTTCCTCCGAAATCAGCCCCTGAACCGGCAGCCATATGTGAAATCCTACATTCTGCCCATCCCTTCCTCTGACAAAAATACGCCAGATTCCAGGTGCCGGCTGGATAAATTGAAAATATACCAGCGTGTATCCGGTCTGCCGCTCAATAGAAACATAATTTACCTTCACCCTTGTTTCCACAAAGACAAAAGATAATTCCTGCGTCATCTCCCCCAGTGAAGCGCTGATATCCAGAATTTCCCCTGTAGGAGACTGCAAAGAAAGATTATAAATTTCCGGCGGCTCGCCCCAGAATTCCATGGTAAAGCCCGGCTCCTTGTTTCCTACGCGAAGCTCCGCTGACGCCTGGTTTTCTCTGTCTGTAAGACGGCCTGCGTAATGATGTCTTGCCGCTCCCTCATTTCCAGCTGCAATGGAAACTGAGATCAGCGAATACTGGGAAATATAATCCACATAAAGACTCAGTGGATTTTTCCCGATATGTGCTCCCTGGCTGCTGCCAATTCCAAGGCACAGAGAAAGAGGCATTCTTCTGTCATTCGCAATGCGCACTGCAAAATCCATTCCCGTCATAATGTCATTTTCCTGGAAAAGCTCCGCTTCTGCAGGGAAAAGATAAAACTCCCGGAGATATTTTTTCGCAGGCTTCACTTTCACAATGATCAGCATAGCTTCTGGTGCGGCTCCAGAAAAATTCTCCTCAGGAAAATAATTTCCAGCCGCAATAGCAGCCATTCTGGTTCCATGTCCATCCGTATCCACAGAAGGCACCATTTCCAGAGGATTTCTGGAAGCCAGTGCCTGATCAATATCCTTTTTCCAGAAGACACGACCATAAGGCACTTCCTTCCCATCTCCCTCTAAGGTCTGGTCCCAGATACAAAGGATTCTGCTGCCCATTTCGTTCTGAAAAACCGGATTCCGATAGTCAATTCCAGAATCCACAACCGCAACAGCTGTTCCGCTTCCTTTCAGCTGAAGGTAGGGATGTTCCTGAAGCCGGGTAATTCCGGAAGCACTAAGACTTCCAAGATCCATATGCGTATAACATTTTGGAATAAAACTGTAGGAATACGTATTGATATTCAACGTTCCAATTTCTGTCAAGGGTGCATAGACTACCCCGTAAATCCCGTTGATTTTCTGAAAACTAAAACCTGGGACATCGCCCAGGTCTTCCTGAAAATTGCCCATATATTTTACAATAAAATCCGCATACATCTCGTTCTGTGCCGGTGAAACTGACTCCTGCATACCCAAATTGCCCGCGTCTTTATTCTCCATAACTGCCCCTTAAAGCTTTTTCATTTAAGAATATGCTTTATTTTTCATTTCAATGACTTGGAGCGTGTCTTCTCTGTACCAGCATCACAATTCCTGCAAAAAATGTAAAGACCGAAATAAACTGCGACGTAGAAAGCACTCCCACACTTCCTCTTGCCAGATCTCCGCGGAAAAACTCCACCACAAATCTTCCTGCACTATAAAAAATCAGATACGCCGCCGCTGTCTCTCCATCTTTTTTCTGGCTTCTCAAAATCAGGAGCAGCAAACCATAATGAAGAAAGTCAAGAATACTGGAATAAATCTGCGTAGGAACCAGCGCCACCCCATTTGGTGCAAAAGCAGACGTATGAAACGTAATGGAAAAAGCGCCAGATGTTTCTTTTCCGTAACAGCATCCTGCCAGCAGACACCCAATTCTTCCAAATCCCTGTGCAAGTGCTACAGAAGGCATTAACGTATCAAAAAACTTCAGAAAATCCAGTTTTTTCACCCTGCAATATACATACGCCGTGAAAATCCCACCAACAATTCCACCAAATACCACAAAGCCATCAGTCAGAGTAGCACTCAGGAACCCCGGATTTTCCAGGATACTTTTCCATTCTGTAATCCAATACAGGAGCTTGGCGCCCAGGAATCCTCCCACTACGCACCATACCACCAGATAAAAAACGTGTTCATAGGGCAGTTTCCGCTTTTTCGCCCTGTATTCTCCGGTAAAATAAGCTGCCAGAATTCCAATGGCGATCATCAGTCCGTACCCATAGATCGTAAATGGACCAATCCGCAGAAGTTCATTTTTCATAAATTATTCTCTCCACTCAAAACCATTTTTTCCAGAACCTTAAAAGTTCCTTGTTTGCATGATCATTTTTAGGACTTTCCATACTCTTATCCGGATCACATTCCCCGCAGATATCCACCTGCAGGATTTTTCCATTCTCTTTTTCAAAATGAGAGCACAATGCCAGAAGTACTTTCAGCATCTCTTCTAAAGTCATATCCCCCTGACTCCAGGTAGTGGCTGCTTCCTCCGGGCAGAGCACATCCTTGTCAATGGAGACATACAGCGGTATATTGGCAGGAATTTCCAAGCTTCTGATCAATTCTTCCTCAGAACCTTTTTTCTCAGCCATATGCGACCTTGCCTCAGCCAGCTTCTCCCTGGACAAAAAATGCACCCTGCCCTTAAAGGGTTCTTCCACCTGCCCATACGCTTCCTCATCCGGTCCGATCAGCCAGATTTCCTGAAGCATTTCCACCTCTTCCAGTGCACTTGCGATCCACCCCCCGCAGGACAAAAGCCCTCCGAAAGCAGGAAGCTGCATGTCTGTATGATTGTCAAAAACCAGCAGGTTAAAGGGCTCTTTCACCCGCCCGGCCCCGATTCTGCTCATATAATGATAATTTCCGGAATCAATAAAATAAATTCCGGAAACCGGATATTTTTCCATTCGTTCCAGAATCTGCGCCTGGGCATCTCCATCGCAGTAGCAGTTGGTTCCTGAAATATCACTCAGGTCTATCCAGGAAACCTGTTCTCCCTCATAGAACTGCTCTTCCTGGTAAATTCCAGAAAAATCCATGATCACAATGTTCCGCTTCAATCCTTCCATTCCTCCAGAATTTCCTCTTCTTCCGGCTTCTGACTTGCCTGTTCTTCCTGATCCGCCTGCTCTTCCTGATCCGCCTGCTCTTCCTGATCCGCCTGCTCTTCCTGATCTGTCTGCTCTTCCTGATCCGCCTGCTCTTCCTGATCTGTCTGCTCTTCCTGAGCACCTGTATTTTCAGCACCAGATTCGACTGTCTCAGTGTCAACCTTCTTCGCAGGTTCAAAACCTGAGTCCGGTGTTTCAGCATCTTTCACAGCCACATCAACATCTGTCACTTTGTCCTCTTTCTTTCCATCACCAGCTGATCCATCCTGAATCTCTTTTTTCAGCCCGTGTTTCAGAATCAGATAAAAAATAATATCCAGCACTCCGTTCGCTACAAAAATACATCCTGAAATCTGCACGGTCATCTTGATTTCAGAAAATGGATTTACAAGGATCAGCACTCCAAGTCCTATAAAAATCAGACTTTCAACCAGAAATGCCTTCCAAACGCCCTGCCCGCGCTTCTTCAGTTTCATACTGCCGCGCATCATCCAGATGCTGTCCACCAGAATAAAAGCTCCCAGCATAAGAGTCAGCAGTTTCACAACCACAGTTGGATTCATAAACAAAAAGATGCCGATCACCAACACGATCACACCGGAAAAAAGATCCAATATAGTAGAATTATCCTTTTCCAGAACAAAGATCAGAATGTGATAAACACCGGCTCCGATCAGAACCAGCCCAAATACCACCTTGCACAGAACGTTCACCGTTTCTACAGGCATCAATGCCAGACACAGTCCAAAAAGAATATAAAATACAGATGTTGGAATCTGTCCTCTTAAAATTTTGCTTTTCTTCTCTTCCATCATTTAACCTCCTGTTATCCTCCGGTTCTTTTTGGACAGTATAAACTATTTCGTGAAATTCGTCCACAAAAAGCCGGAAAAAGAGTATAATTTCCTATATAAAAAATCCATTTTTATACTTGAAGTTTTTCCCTGTGGTATTATAATGAATGTCGAAGGAAAATGAATTATGTCGTAACTGTTCAAACAGGGAACAGTTCCATTATATCTAATTTTTTATCGGAGAATTAAATTTTGAAAAATATTAAAAACAACAAAACCATTCTTGCCGTTATCCCAGCTGTCGTAGTGCTGGCTGCAGGGGTAGCTTTTTTTTGCTCTCGTTCAGGCAATACTGACAAACAATGTCAGGAAACAGTTGAACGTCTTCAGAAGCTTGAAACAGCTGATATCTCCAGCATAGAGGATGCGATCCGTGCACTTTCCGAGAAAGAAAAGCCCACCGGATCGGACTCAGAGGAGGGTGTTCTTGGCGATATTCTCACAGATGTACAAATTAAACAGGCATTTCAGGGAACTGTTATTGTAGGGGACTCTATTACAGAATCCATTGCAGAATATGGTTTTCTTGACACCAGTATTGTAGTTGCCAAGCTGGGACTTCGCATTGACGATGCAGATGACCAGATCAATACCGCCATCAGTCTGAATCCAAGCGTATTTTTCCTGTCCTTTGGAGCAAATGACCTGGAAATTTACAATGGTGATTCCTCTGCTTTTATTGACGCCTACCGTGTGAAAGTGAAACAGATCCAGAACGCTCTTCCGGATACTGCCATTTACATCAACAGCATTCTTCCCATCCAGCAAAGCGCCATTGACCAAAGTCCTGCTCTTGCTTATTATGACAGCTTTAATCAGGCACTCAGGGACTTTTGTGACGAAATGGGATGCACTTTTATAGACGATACATTCCTTGTAGACGAAAGCATGTATGAGCCGGATGGTGAGCATATGGTTTACAATTACTACCCCAAATGGCTTACTTATATGGCAGAAAGGGCAGGTCTCGTATGAAGCTGAATACCAAACGAAATATCCTCTCAGATTTTTCCGGCAAACTGAGCGGCAATCTGAAGAAAAATAAAAAGCAGGGAACCAGCATCCTTTCTGATTTCAAGCTTACCGGTTCCCTTATCATAAAATCCGTCATGGTGATTTTCCTGGTTGTCTATCTGGGACGCCTCTATGTGTCCGACTACGCAGCAGACGTGTCCATGGACAAAATATCTGCTGCCCTTGAACAGGTTTCCGGTGTTACGGACCTTAGTGAGCCAGGGGTTTCCGGTCTTCGCCGTTTTTATCAGATTGATGAGAATGACATAGACAGCTACTTTTTCCGTAAAGCAGCCTCCCCAATGTCTGTAGACGAAGTTCTGGTAGTTAAGGCTAATTCTTCTTCTGAGGCAGGCGCCTATTTAGAAGCAGCTCAGGCTCATCTTGAAAGTCAGAAGAACATTTTCGAAGGCTATGGAACTGATCAGATGGCACTTCTCGGAGAAGCTTCTGTAGAAAAGCGCGGTGCCTATGTCTGGTATTTCTGCGGTGAAAACGCCCAGGAACTTCGCCAGGCTTTATTATCCATGATATAGGAGAATTGACGTTATGGTATTTAACAGTGTAATTTTTATATTTTGTTTTCTTCCCATATTTCTGCTGATCTACTATTTCGTGCCGGCCAGGGCCCGTAATCCGGTACTTTTCGCAGGAAGCCTTTTCTTTTATGCATGGGGAGATCCTACCTATCTGGTTCTTATGCTGTTTTCCAGCTTTTTCAATTATTACATGGGCAAAGAGCTTGGGAAAATAACCGATGAAGATCCGTCCCGCAAGCGAAACCTTATTTTCGCAGTAGTGATCAACCTTCTGATCCTGGGATTTTTCAAATACTGGGGATTTCTTCTTGATACCATCAGCGGTGTCACAGGACTGAAGCTTACCTATCCGCAGCTTGCATTGCCCATCGGACTTTCTTTCTATACCTTTAAGAATCTGTCCTACATCCTGGACATCTATATGGGAAAAACAGAACCCTGTAAAGGATTTTTTCCATATGCCGTATACAGCACCATGTTTCCGCACATGACAGCCGGACCCATTGTCCGCTACACTGACATTTCGGAATCCATCAGCCGTCGCAGTATAAACACAACGCGCCTGGGTGCAGGTGCAGAGCTCTTTATCAAGGGGCTTTCCAAGAAGGTTCTCCTTGCAGACAATCTTTCCGCTCTGTACACCACCCTTCAGGCTTCCGGTACCACCTCTTTTGTGGGAACCTGGCTTGCCATTGGCGCATATACACTGGAGCTGTATTTCGATTTCAGCGGATATTCCGATATGGCCATCGGTCTTGGACAAATGCTGGGATTCAATTTCAACAAGAACTTTGATTATCCTTACATTTCCACCAGCGTCTCTGAATTCTGGCGCCGCTGGCATATTTCTCTTGGAAGCTGGTTCCGCGATTACATCTACATCCCACTGGGAGGCAACCGTGTTTCCACAGGCCGGCACATCCGCAACATCCTTGTGGTATGGGCGCTCACCGGTCTCTGGCATGGCGCCAGCTGGAACTTTGTGTTCTGGGGTGTTTACTACGGTCTCCTTCTTCTGGCAGAGAAATTCCTTCTTGGACGTTTTCTTGAGAAAGCACCTGTCTGGCTTCGCAATTTATATACCATGTTTGCCGTGATCATCGGCTGGGTATTTTTCAGCCAGACCACACCTGCAGCCATAGGAAAAATGCTGGGATCCATGTTTGGATTTGGAGCTTCCTGCTTCGCAGACCGTGCCTCCCTGTATGCACTGAAATCCGGACTGATCCTGATGATCATTTCCGTGATCAGCTGCCGTCCGGGGCTTTACCAGTATTTCAAGCGCCTTGCAAGACGCAATACTTACCTTGCCGCAGTGATAAACGCAATCCTGTTTTTCCTCTGTATTGCGTATATGATCTACAGTTCCTACACACCATTTATGTATCAGCAGTTCTAGAGTAAATTTGAAAAAGCCCTGAACTGGTACCATATTAATTGGAGGACCCATGAAAAAGAAACCAAACGGATACCGCTATTTTTATCACCTGACCGGATGCCTTTTCGGAATCTTCATCCTGGCAGTACTGATAATCAATTTTTTAGTTCCGGACCGGGGCTTTTCCCAGAAGGAAAACCGTGTGCTGGCCTCCCGTCCGGCCATCAGCGTTTCACAGCTCACATCCGGCAAATTTGCTGACGGTTATGAAACCTATGTAAATGACCAGTTTTTCCTTCGTGACTGGTGGATCACACTGCGCGCCACAGCCCAGCGTATCCTTGGAAATACGGAGGAAAACGGCGTTTTTCTTGGCAAAAACGGCTACCTGATGGAGGATTTTACAGCACCCTCCCAGGAGCGTCTGAACCGTACCGTAAACGCTATGACAGATTTTGCAGCAAGGCATTCTGATCTTCCCCAGTATGCGCTGATCGCGCCAAATGCCGTGAATATCCTTTCAGATAAGCTTCCTGCCCTGGCTGCTGCCACTGACCAGAATCCTTATCTGGACGCAACTGCCACTGCTCTTGAAAAGGCAGGTGTCACTTTCGTGGATGTGCGTGACACCCTTTCCCAGCACAAGGATGACGGAATTTATTACCACACAGACCACCACTGGACTACTCAGGGAGCTTACTTTGCTTATATGCAGCTTGCAAAGGTACTTGGAATCGATTCTTCTTCCATCTCCTACGACAAGCTCCCGGTTTCCATGAGCTTCCAGGGAACCCTTTCCGCAAAAAGCGGTTTCCGTGCTTCTGAGAAAGAGGAAATGGATGTCTTTCTTCCAAGAGATGACTCGGTTCCTTCCTCTGTTGTAAATTATGTTGACGAACAGAAAAAAACGGCCAGCTTTTACGATACCAGCAAGCTGGAAACCAGAGACAAATACGCCATGTTCTTTAACGGAAACCATGGCAAGGTTGTGATCACCACCCCTACAGAGGAAAACCGTACCTTACTTGTGATCAAAGACTCCTACGCAAACAGCCTGATACCTTTCCTGGCACCTTACTACCGCAAGATTGTTATGGTAGACCCTCGTTATTTCTATGACGATCTGGAAGAACTGATGCAGGTAGAAGAAATTCAGGAAGTACTTTATCTGTATAATGCAAATACATTCTATTCAGATACTTCCCTGGAGCTTGCACTTATGCCTCAGAGCAGTACAGATTCCACACCTGACAGCGTTGAGACGGATAACACAGATACTGCTTCTGTTTCTTCTGACAACGCTTCTGCTGACAATCCAGAATCTTAAAGCGTATCTGAAAAAGGCTTTCTGTAAGATGTGCGTCACAATTTGTGGAAATGATTTTTCAGACATACTTTAGTCTTATTTCCTTCTGCCAAGCAGGCAGGAGGATTTTTTTTCCAAATTTCATTGTACAACTCATGCAAATTCGCTATAATTACTTTATTAAGCAGCTATTTTCTGCAAGGTGTTTTTTGGAACGCAGTTCGCAGAAATCCCAATAAAACAGAATCTGCAAGCAGGATTCTCCGCCTGCGGCTGGTCGCCTCCAGCGACATCCAGCGCATGTTTGAAAAAGGCTTTCCGCCGCAGTGCGAAGCGGGTAACTGTGAAGGTACTAGTACATCGAATATTAAGTAACTGCCATATTGACTTGTCTGATTTTTCATCTGCTGCGTTGTCGTCGGTCGCCGTAGCCACCGCTACGCCTCCTTCCTCCGCCTTGCATATGAAGAAATCATCCTGCGTCAATATAGCAGAAACTTAATTTTCGATGTACTAGACAGTTACCTTTATTAAACATTTAGGAGCGAAATTATGAAAATAGTATTAGAACATCTCACAAAGCAGTTTCCTCCCCGTGGAAGAAAGGTTCAGGAGCCGGTCACAGCCGTAAACGATTTCAATTTCGAAATTCCTGACGGTCAGCTGATCGGACTTCTCGGCCCCTCCGGCTGCGGGAAAAGTACTACCCTGAATATGATCTGCGGCCTGGAGAAACCAACCAGCGGCAGAATTCTTTTCGGCGATGATGATGTGACTTCATTTCCCCCAGAGCGTCGCGGAGTTGGTATGGTATTTCAGAATTATGCACTTTATCCCCACCTCACAGTGAGGCAGAACATCCTCTTTCCTCTTCAGAATCTGAAAGGAAAGGACAAGCTTTCCAGATCCCAGATGGATGAGCGGGCTCAGAATGCAGCCCGTCTGGTGCAGATCACAGAGCTTATGGACCGACGTCCTTCCGAGCTCTCCGGCGGTCAGCAGCAGCGCGTAGCCATTGCCCGTGCACTTGTAAAAATGCCCCGCGTACTGCTTCTCGACGAACCACTCTCCAACCTGGATGCCAGACTCCGCCTCCAGACCCGGGAAGAGATCCGCAAGATCCAGCGGGCTACAAAGATCACAACTGTCTTTGTCACCCATGACCAGGAGGAGGCCATGAGCATTTCCGACATGATCGTAGTCATGAAGGATGGTGTGGTACAACAGATCGGGAAGCCCCAGAACGTTTACGACAGCCCTGTAAATCTGTTTGTTGCCAAATTCCTTGGTACCCCTCCCATCAATGTATTTGAGGGGCAGATCCGTGGCGGAAGCCTTTACATTGGTGAAAATGCAGTTCTTCTCACACCTGGGATCTCCGACCAGCCGGTTTCTGTGGGAATCCGTCCGGAGGGATTTATCCCCGATGAGAAGGGAGCGCTCTGCTGCCAGCTTGGAGGCATGGAAGTAATGGGCCGTGACATCTCCGTTGTCTCCACCCATGCATCCTCCGTAAATCCTGTGATCCGCTCCATCATCAGCTCTGACACCCAGATCCGGCTTGATGCAAAAACCATCCGTTTTTCTATCAAGCCAAACAAGATCTTCCTGTTCCGGCATGATACCGGTGAACGCATCAACCTTTAAAGGGAGGCTCCTATGAATAAACGAAACTTCAAAAGCTGGCTGTACCTTCTGCCGGCTATGCTTTTTCTGGGAATTTTCATGGTCTACCCTCTTATTGATGTTTTTATCTATTCCTTTGAAGAGGGCTATAATTCCGCTTCCCAGACTTACTATGGGACAGGTATGTACAACTATTCCTACGTCCTTCATGACCCATATTTTCTCCAGGCGATCCGGAATACCTTTATCCTGGTTGTGATCACAGTGCCCCTTTCCACTTTGCTGGCACTTCTGATTTCCGTTGCCTTAAGCTCTGTGAAGGCTCTGAAAAAACTTTTCCAGACCATTTACTTCCTGCCATATGTAACCAACACACTGGCCGTTGGACTGGTATTCATGATCCTTTTCAAAAAAACCGCTTATTCCGACGGACTGATAAACCTGGTGCTGAATCTGTTCGGACAGGGGCCTGTAGATTTTATTGACGGACCATACTGGGCGAAGATGCTGGTATTATGTATTTATACCATCTGGATCGTTATGCCATTTAAGGTACTGATCCTTACCAGTGCCCTGGCTTCTGTAAACCAGAATTATTACAATGCAGCCCGAGTAGACGGTACCTCCAGATTCCGTATTTTTATCCGGATCACCCTGCCGATGATCTCTCCCACTGTTTTCTATCTGATCATCACTGGTTTTATCGGTGCATTCAAGGCTTACAGCGATGCAGTTGCCCTTTTTGGCACAGACTTAAACGCAGCTGGCATGAACACCATCGTAGGTTATGTTTACGACATGCTTTACGGAAATGGCGGCGGCTACCCGTCCTATGCCTCAGCAGCAGCGATCCTGCTGTTTGTTATTGTTTTGACAATCACCTGCATAAACCTGCTTGTAAGCAAAAAACATGTATACTACTCGTAACGGTGAAGGTTCACCCTCTTTATCTGAAAGGTATTTTCGGGCAAAATCTCTCACAAATTGTGACGTACATTTTACAGAAAGCCTTTTTCAAACACGCTCTAGTACATCGTTTCGTAAATAACTACACCAATCGCGTAGGATGTGGATTCGAGTGTGCAGGCATAAAAACGCAGGCGTAGCGTGCTACGCCGAGGCTTTTATGCCTGTGCAATCGGATTCCCAGACAAGTGAGTGGTATAGTTATTTCGAAAACGATGTACTAGTCTTCATAAAGGAGAAAACATGGAAAAAGATACCACTCAGTTTACAAAATCGGAGCATACTGCCGCCAGACGGCATTCCCTGGGAAACATCCTTGTCTACCTGCTGCTTACCATCTGGGCTCTGGTCGTACTGTTTCCTTTTTACTGGATGCTTCTTACCTCTGTAAAAAGCTACAGTTCCTACAACGCAGAGCACATTCCCACCTTCTTTACACTGACGCCCACCCTGCAGAATTATGCAGATGCCTTTACAGCAGTGCCCCTGGGAAAATATCTGCTGAACACACTGATTTTCACAGTTGCCACCACTGCTATTATGATGGTTGTGATCACACTGTCCGCCTTTGCTTTCGCAAGGCTTGAATTCAGAGGGAAAAATCTGGCTTTCACTTTATTCCTTTCCCTGATGATGATTCCAAACGAACTTGTGATCATTACCAATTTTGTGACCATCACCAACCTGGATATGCGGAACACTTTCCTTGGGCTGATCCTGCCATCTGTCACCTCCGTATTTTATATTTATCTTCTGAAAGAGAATTTCGAACAGGTACCGGATGAGCTTTACCGTGCAGCCAAAGTGGACGGAACCTCAGATCTGAAATATCTTTGCAAGGTAATGATTCCCATCTGTAAGCCTACCATGGTCACCATTGCTATCCTAAAGGTGATCGAATGCTGGAATTCCTACATTTGGCCAAGACTGATCACCGATGACCAGAACTACTATCTGGTTTCCAACGGAATCCAGGAGATTCGCGAAAACGGTTTCGGTCGTGAAAATGTCCCTGCTATGATGGCGGCGGTAGTTGTGATTTCCCTGCCCCTGATCATTTTGTTCCTGCTTTTCAGAAACAAGATTATGTCAGGAGTTTCAAGAGGAGGTACAAAAGGATGAGACTATTCAGACAAAAACATCCTGGAGCGTTCCACAAAAAGCCCTTCCTGCTTTTTTCCCTGGCTGCCCTTTCTTCTGTGACTCTGCTTACAGGCTGTCATGGCGCGAAGGACCAAAGTGCCTTTACCATTCCCGGGGAATTTGACACCTCCAGAGATTACGAGATCACTTTCTGGGCCAAAAACGACACAAACAAAACCCAGACCGAAATCTATAAAAAGGCAATATCCGATTTTGAAGCCCTGTACCCCAATATCACCGTAGATCTTCGGCTTTACACGGACTACGGCAAAATCTACAACGATGTAATCACCAACATCGCCACAGGCACCACTCCGAACGTATGTATCACCTACCCGGACCATATTGCCACCTACCTTACGGGAAACGATACCGTTGTCCCTCTGGACGATCTGATGGCAGATTCCAGCTACGGACTTGGCGGTGATAAGCTTGAATTCGCCTCAGTGAAAAAAGATGAGATCATTCCCCGTTTTTTACAGGAGTGTTCTTTTTCCGGTCACTATTATGCACTGCCTTTCATGCGCTCCACAGAAGCCTGCTATGTAAATAAAACCTATGTGGAAAAGCTTGGATACACCCTTCCAGAAACCCTCACATGGGATTTTGTGTGGGAAGTAAGTGAAGCCGCTATGGCGCAAAATGCAGATGGAACCTACAAGGTTAACGATCAGAATGTGCTGATTCCATTTATAGACAAGTCCACAGACAATATGATGATCGAAATGCTAAAGCAGAAAAATGCAGGATATTCCACTGACAGCGGAGAGATCCAGCTTTTTAACGACACCACGGCAAGTCTGCTGGATACCATCGCGGAGCATGTAAAAACCGGTGCTTTTTCCACTTTTAAAATTTCCAGTTATCCGGCTAACTTTCTGAATGCAGGGCAATGTATCTTTGCCATTGATTCCACAGCAGGCTCCACCTGGATGGGTACAAATGCCCCTCTTGTGGACATCAGTTCTGATGCTCTGGTGGATTTTGAAACAGAGGTTATGACCATTCCACAGTTTGATCCGGATAATCCGCAGATGATTTCACAGGGACCTTCTGTATGTATCTTCAATAAGAAAGACCCTCAGGAAGTGCTGGCCTCCTGGCTCTTTACCCAGTATCTGCTCACAAATGATGTACAGACTGCTTATTCTGAAACGGAAGGTTATGTGCCAGTTACCAGCAAAGCCCAGGAATCCGACCAGTATCAGGATTATCTTTCCAGGGAAGGGGAAGACAATTCCACTTACTACGATGTAAAAATAAAAGCGTCCAGGCTGCTCCTTGACAATGTAGAGCACACTTTTGTTACCCCTGTATTTAACGGCTCCGCTTCTTTACGTGATGCTGCAGGACAGCTGATTGAAAGCGTGACCAAATCTGTCCGAAGAAAACAGGAGATTGATGATGCCTATATTGATAAACTTTACAGCGATGTTACCTCCCTGTATCACCTGGATCAGATTTCCTCTGATCAGTCCTCCGGGAAAAAAGAGCTTGGACCTCTTCCCGCAGAATCCAGAATTCTTCTTGGAAGTCTGGCAGTAGTCTGGGGTCTGATTCTTCTTTATCTTTTACTTGAACGATTAAAGAAGAAAAAAGGTTACTGTTCACTCCGTTCACAGTAACGCGCTTCGCGATGCACAGAAATCATGCATTCGCATGATTTCGCGCCGCAATTCTCGGGTTTTCTGTGAACTTTGTTCACAAAAAACGCCTCGCGGAACGTTACCAGTGAACAGTAACGAAAAAAGCGTAATATTTAAGCTTGATTTCCCCATAATTTTGTTTATAATAAAAGTGATTATGTACAATCGTTTTTGACAGATGACTTTACACTCACCTTGTCAGACATCTGAATTTACGTACCCAGAAAGGAGATACTATGAAAAAAAGACTTGTATTACTGATGGCGCTCTCTCTTACATTTGCATTCCCGGCAGCTGTTATGGCTGAGGATACCACTGCTGCAGAGGAAACTGCTGATGACACAGAAGCAGCTGACAGCACTGCAGAAGATGCAGATGTGAAATCCGAAGGTGTTATGACCCATGACGAATACCTTGCAGCAGCTGTTGATGACGAAGTTACCATCGAGACCTATGTACAGGCAAAGCAGTCCTGGTGGGAAGATAAAGCTACCTTCTATACCCAGGACAAAGATGGTGCATACTTCATTTATAATATGCCATGCTCCGAAGAAGACTATGAGAAGCTGGTTCCGGGAACCAAGATCAAAGTAACCGGATATAAGGCAGAATGGTCTGGCGAGATTGAGGTTGCAGATGTTTCCTCTTTCGAGATTGAGGATGGCGAATACATCGCAGAGCCGCTTGATGTAACAGATCTTCTTGGTAAGGACGAGCTGATCGATCATCAGAACGAGCTGGTATCTTTCAAGGGAATGACCGTAGAAGCTGCCGGACAGGATGCTGACGGAAACGATGTAGCTTACCTTTACAATTACGATGGATCCGGTTCTGAGGGAGATGACCTTTACTTCAACGTTTCCCTTAACGGCGAAACCTATACTTTCACAGTAGAGTCTTATCTCTGTGACAAAGACAGCGATGTTTACAAAGCCGTAGAAGCTCTGAACATTGGCGATAAGATCGATATGGAAGGCTTCCTGTACTGGTATGAGGGCGTAAACCCGCACATTACATCTGTTACAGCAGCTGAATAATTTCACATAATTCCAGACAAAAAAACACCCGGGCACAGCTTCCTTTATGAAGCACGTATGCCCGGGATTTTTTATCCGATTTTTGTGTTCCTGTATACATGTACCCAATATATAATTTCCACCACTGCCGTAATTCCCCATGAGAAAATGTACAGCAGATATAAAGACGGAATCGTCTTAAAGTAGGCAAACACCGTATTTACCCATACCATTCGGAAAATACAGGATCCTATAATTACAATAACCGTAGGAATAACACTCTTTCCAAGAGCACGGGAAGCTGCAATGGCACTGTCCATAAATGCAGAAAATCCATAACTGAATCCCATAATCGTAAGTCGTTTCATTCCGGCATCCACAACCGCAGGATCATTGGTAAAAAGTCCCAGGAACTGTCTGCCGAATATAACCAGTGCAATACCACCTATGGTTCCAATTCCAAAGGAATAAGCCAGGCTGACCAGATAACTGTTTCGCACTCTTTTTCTTTTCCCTGCACCGTAATTCTGCCCCATAAAGCTTCCGCAGGCTGTATAAAAAGCAGCCATGGAGTCATACAAAAGAGCATCTGCATTTGCCGCAGCGGAATTACCTGCCACCATTATAGCATCAAAGGTATTGACGCCTGCCTGGATAAACAGATTTGCCACCTGAAAAATACCATTTTGCAATCCTGCCGGAAGACCGATCTGAATGAGGTATCCTGCCATTCTCTTGTCAAACCTCAGTTTGGAAAGACGAAGTGCATAATCCCCGCCCACTTTTACCAGAGCCCGGAGGATCAGAAACGCAGATAAATACTGGGAAATAATACTCGCAGCTGCAACACCTGCCACATCCATTTTACAGACAATTACAAAAAACAGATTCAATACTATATTTACAATGCCAGCTGCACCCAGATAATACAAAGGCTTCTTCGTATCTCCAAAAGCACTGCACACCGCATTACCAAAATTATAAAGAGCCATTGCCGGCATTCCCAGAAAATAGATCCTTATATACAGTACTGCACCATCCAGAAGTTCTTCCTTGGTATTCAACAGCTCCAGAATTCCTTTTGAAAAGAGCAGTCCAAAGATCAGTACGATCATCCCCGCAGCCATACTTACCAAAAGAGCCGTATGTATCGTCTTGATCGTACTCTCTTTATCCTTCGCTCCGAAAAATCTTGCCACCAGAACATTGGTACCGCCGCCCATACCGATCAGAAAGCCCGTAAAAAGAGTTACAAGCGTAGTAGTGGATCCCACTGCCCCCAATGATAAAGAGCCCGCAAACTGACCAATAACCGCGATATCCGCCATATTAAACAACACCTGCAAAAAGTTGGTCAGCACCAGAGGGATACTAAAAAACAGCATTTTCCCCCAGATAGAGCCTGTGGTCAGGTCCTGTCTGTCCTCTTTCATTTCAATTCTTCTCCTTCGTCAAATCCAAAATTTCTTCCGGCACTGCACCTCGAAACTGTTAAGAACTTTCAATGCAGCTCGCCCCCCCTTCAGATCAAGCCAAACCTATTTTGCACCGGAATTTTGTGCGCAAATAAAGCTCTTGAATAAATCAAGAGCTTTAAGAGGTGCCACCCAGATTTGAACTGGGGATAGAGGTGTTGCAGACCCCGGAAAAAATCCTTGGAACCCGCTAAAACTCTAAGGTTTTC
>OLND01001213.1_pt1 | contig 27868 bp, 20 predicted proteins | sample 1672031 | NCBI WGS metagenome assembly OLND01 (sample SAMEA3136638, study PRJEB25190) | human gut metagenome | biome: human gut; feature: human-associated habitat; material: faeces | place: Austria | collected 2013 | reverse complement strand
TCTTTCCGACCTGTCTTGCGCCCTGTAAAATAAGGGGCTTGCGGTGTTCGCTTTCCTTCCACGCTTCCAGGAAGCCCATGATTTTTCGATACATAAGCAGTCCTCCTTAAAGGTACTGACCATAGTATAGCAGATATTCGTGTAAAAATCAATGAAATTTCCTTGAATTTTTGCACTAATCAACACGATTATTTTCGTCAACCTCTCACGATACGACACGAACACCGCAATTTCTGCATTTTATACCTCTCCAAACTTGGTCGTCATCAGCTTGTAAAACTCGGTATTTCGAGGGACGACCATTACCAAATGTGCGAAAGGATAATTCGCACATTTGAAGAATTGCCGCCCATCTGGTAAAACAGAAGCAACGCAGCAATGCGTAATACTTGGAGGTGAGATAATGGCAGGAAAAAGACGTAGGATCCCGAAGTACGGCACGGTCGAAATCAAAGGGCACACCTACTATCGGACGACCATAACGGATAGTGAGGGAAAACAGCGCACCCTCTATGCCAAAACATGCGAGGAGCTTTATGACAAGGAACTGGATGCACTGTCACAGTTGGACGATGACCGGCAGCGCAGGAAATCGCCTACGGTGGCAGACTACTGCGAAAAGTGGCTGGTGATGCAGTCCGCCCATGTACGCACAACGACGCTGACAGATTATAAGTCTAAGGTGCGCCGAAACATCATCCCTTACCTCGGAGATAAGAAAATTGCAGAAGTGACTTTGGATGATATTCAGCTTGCCCTTGTGTCGGTTTCCCAAAAATCCGCCTCGGTGTATAAGTCGGTCATCGTGATCTATAAGTGCATTTTCCGTGCAGCAGAGGAAAGCCGGATCATCAAAAAGAATCCCACGGTGTATCTGTCCCCAAAGGGAGGCGGCGTACCGCAGGCGGAAAAACAGCCTTTGACAGACGAGCAAGTACAGCGGCTGTTGGATGCGGTCCGTGGATTGCCACCCTATGTCTTTATCATGCTGGGGCTATACGCCGGTTTGCGGCGGGAAGAAATTCTCGGACTGCAATGGGATTCTGTCTACTTGGACACCGAAGCGCCGTATTTGACCGTGCGCAGAGCATGGCACACGGAGCACAACCGGCCTGTCATCTCAACAGAGCTAAAAACCGATGCCGCAGAGAGAAATATTCCGCTACCGGATCATCTGGCGGCTTGCTTGAGAGAAGCAAAGGGAAATTCGACCTCCGATTTTGTTGTGGCCAATCGGGACGGTGGCCCACTCAGCTATACGCAGTTTAAGCGACTCTGGCAGTATGTTGTGACCCGGACGGCAAAGCCGAGGATCGCCCGCAAGCTGGTGGACGGGAAATATGTGAAGTATATGCTTTACCCGGAGCTGGGAGAAAAGGCCCGGAATAATGGCCATGTGGTGTACAGTCTGGACTTTGATGTAACGCCGCATTTGCTTCGACATACCTATATCACCAACTTGATCCACGCCTCCGTCGATCCTAAGACCGTGCAATATTTGGCGGGACATGAAAACAGCCGGATCACTATGGACATCTACGCCAAGGTAAAATACAATCGACCTGACGATGTGGTAAAGGCTATGACCGGCGCCTTCGCTGAATGGGATGCCTCATAAATCGAGGCGGCAACACCGCATCAAGGAAGGACGATAAAATCCATTATAGATGATGAATGGCGGTCTTGTCAGCCGCATTGAACACCTCTTATTCCGGCTAATTTAATATTCAATGTTAAATCAGCCGGAGTTCTTAGACCGGTAAATGGCTTCATAAATCAAATGCGCTAAGGGCGAGGAAAGATTTCCTCGCCCTGTTTTCATGCCGGTTTGCACCTTTGCATCCACCGATGATTTCTGATAAAACGAATACGCCAATACATAAGGCTAAGAAAGGAAGGTACTTATGGCGAAGAAGAAACAGAACATACCGGCATACGGCACCGCCGAGATCAACGGTGTCACCTATTTCCGTACCAGGATTACTGACGCCGATGGCAAACGGGTTCCCATTTACGCTTCCACCTGTGAGGAGCTATACAAAAAGGAACAGGACGCACGGCAGCAGGTACAGGACATCCTTTTTCGGAAGCAAAACCCTACCGTAGAAGATTATTGTGAAAGATGGCTGCTCATGCGTTCAGCCACGGTAACACAAGATACGCTGCGGAATTATCGCAGGGAGATGTATAAGTATATTGTCGAGCCGCTTGGGAACCTGTATCTTTCCGATGTGACGGCCGACGACATCAAGCTGGCGCTTGTTCCTGTGTCCAAAAGAGCAAAGCACACTTTTGATACCGTCAATATGCTTATTAAAAGCGTCTTTTACTCGGCAGAGCGCAGCGAGGTCATCGACTACAATCCTGCTGCTAAGATCAGCGCCAAGGGCGGTGTTCCGGGCAAATCATTGGACGCTTTAACGGATGAGCAGGTAAAGACGCTGGTAGATACAGTCAAGGGCCTTCCCCCGTATGTGTTTGTCATGCTCGGCCTGTACGCAGGTCTACGGCGTGAGGAGAGTCTTGCTCTGCAATGGGACTGTGTGTTCCTGGACACGCCGACCCCATATATTTCTGTCCGACGGGCATGGCGGGGAAGCCACCGGAAAGAGCCGGAGATCTCTACCGTATTAAAAACTCCGGCATCCAGAAGGGATATTCCCATTCCAAAGTGTTTGGTAGAGTGCCTGCGAGAGGCAAAACGATCTTCCAAATCTGCCTTTGTGATTTCAAATCGTAAGGGTGGCCCCCTTTCTGAGGGCGAATTTGTGGGAGTTTGGTACCATGTTAAGAACCACACCGCAGGAGAGAAAATCAGCTACAAGTATGTGAATGGGGAACACATCCGTTATACGACCTGCCCCGTTCTCGGAAGCCATCGGAAAGGCTCCCCGAACCATGTGTATAGTCTGGACTTCCATGTGACCCCGCACCAACTCCGACACACTTACATTACGAACCTTTTATACATGGGCGTAGACCCCAAAACCGTACAATATCTCGCCGGCCATAAAAACAGCAAAACAACGATGGACATTTATGCAAAAATCAAGTATAATAAACCCGAGGAACTTCTTCCTGTTATCAATGCAGCATTACGGCCTGTTGCAATGTCTTGAAAGTACCCGTTTTTAACGATACTTTCTGTTAATGTACGGGCTAAGTCCAGTTGCGACATCCTCAAAAATGTAGGAATATCAATGGAAATTGGGATTTTTTCAGCCCAGTACGGCCTCAAAGCCGCTCGTCGCGCACCTCAGTTCTCCAAGCGCTGAGCTTACGAAGAGACTGCTTCCAAAGTCTTGGAGCGTCAAGGCTGCATAGGACAGGCAGCAAGCCTGCCTCCCATTGGAACAAAAAACGGCGTGACCGCATGGTCACGCCGTTTTTCTGTGTTCTGCTTTACGCCGCCGGGACGGCCTTGGTCACGCTGTAAGCCTGCAGGATGCTGCCCTTGCCCTCGGCATACTTCACCGTCACCGTGTCCCCCACGTTGAGGATCACGGCCTCCGGAGCCTCGGCGGCGGAGATGGTGTAGTACACCGTGCCGTCGGAGAGCTGGAGGTAGTACCAGGTGTTGCCGTCCATAACGGCGCTGCGGAGGTCGGCGATGACGCCGGTGACCTCCCCCTGATCCGAAGCGGAGGGCTCCGTATCCGCCGGGTCAATGAGGTTATACCGGGCCAGCATCTGGCGATAGTTGCTCTCGCATTCCGCCACGCTGCCGCCGGTGGCCACGATCTGGTACTGGCTGACGTTGACCATGGCGTACATCTTCACCAGACCGGCGGCGTCCTTCAGTGCCATGAAGTAGCTGGGCTGATCTGCGATGTTCAGCAGCAGAGGGAAGGTGGCGGTGTAGTTCATCTGCTGCACCTGCCCCCGTGCCGAATCCATGGCGGAGTACTCCTCGGCGCCGGCCACGGAGTAAAAACGTGTCTCCTTGGTGCGCTGGTTGGAGAGGATGAAGCCGATGTTGGACTGATCCGACACCACCGACGTGATGCCGGTGTACATATACACGTCGTCTCCGATGGCGATGTAGTTATAGCCATCGGTGGTAACGGTGACATCCCGCTGGCCGAACAGGGAGTTGATGAAGCCGTGGATATAGGTGCCGTGGTAGTCGTACTGCTGGACGATGAGATCCGCCGTGTAGACGTGATCCACCCAGTCCGGCACATCCTTGGCGTCATAGTACTGATGCTCCCCGGTGACGGCGTTCACCAGCACGGCCCCGTTGATGTCCGTGCCGCCAAAGAGCCCGATGGTTTTTCGGATCCGGGGGCAGACCCAATAGGGATTGCCGTCCTCGTCGATCTCGAAGGCCGGCTTGTCAAAGATATAGGTGGGGTAGTGGAACTGCAGATAGCGATAGAGGTTGCGGCCGAAGTGCTCGGCGGTGGTGTAGCGGATGCCCTGCTCCAGACGCACCACCTCCACATTCTGGGTCACCATGTCGATGATGAGATAGGCGGGCAGACCCTCAGAGCGGTTGTTGAACCACTTGATCCAGTCCCCGTACCGCAGGGGCGTCACCCGCACCGGGCGGCCCTTGTAGTTGATTTGAGTGTACTCCTCCGCCACCTCGAACTGGGACACCATGTCCGACAGCTCACCCAGCTTGCGGTCGCCCAGCTTCTCGGCGGAATCCTTGTCCAGCATGGGGATCTGGTCATAGCTGATCTCCTCCACCTCGGCGGCGAAGTCGCCGGTCTCCACCGTCAGCAGATCCCGGTAGGCCCCGGCCCGGATCACCTGCCAGCCCACGATACCGCCCACGATGGCCACGGCCACCAGCGCCACGGCTATTATCATGGGGATGCGGCACTGCTTCTTCACGAAGCCAAAGTAGCCCTTGGCCCCGTTGCCCTGAAACCCGGAGGTCAGCACGGCGCAGCCGCAGTACACAGCGCAGCACAGCAGCATGAAGAAATAGAACTCCTCCGCCTGCAAATTGATGGGCGGCAGCACCACATAGAAGTACACCGCCGCAAAGATCAGCGTCACCGCCAGATTGATGAGGGTGCGGCTCAGGGGCGTGCCGATGGCCTTGTGCTCCTTTTTGGGCCGTGGAGGCCGCTTCCCGAAGGGACTCTGCTTGCCGCCGAAGCCCTGAAAATTGGGGTCGTTCCAGTTGGTGTTCATAAATGCTCCTTTCGGGAAACAGGCTGCGGCCGGTCTCCTCTGTCATATTCTGCAACTATTTGTAATATTATAAGAAAAATATACGAATCGTATTCATCAAACCACCTGAAACAGATAGAATTTCAGGTAATTGGTCTCCTCCACGCCCCACAGAATGGGGTGGTCGCAGCACTGCTGCCGGGCCTCGATCTGCCGCAGCTGCACCCCGGCGTCCTTGGCCGCCGAGCGCAGCATCTTCAAAAACAGCTCCTCCGTGGCGAAGTGGCTGCAGGAGCAGGTGGCCAGATAGCCGCCCCGTGGCAGGAGCCGCATGGCCCGGTAGTTGATCTCCTTATAGCCGGTCATGGCCCGCTGGGTGGTCTTGCGGCTCTTGGTGAAGGCCGGGGGATCCAGAATGATGAAGTCGTACCGCTTGGGCTGTTGCTCCAGTTGGGGAAGTAGGTCGAACACATTGGCCGCCACGCACTCCATCACGTCGGAAAGCCCGTTGCGCCGGGCGTTTTCCCTGGCACACGCCACGGCGAACTCCGACACGTCCACCGCCGTGACGTGCTTGGCTCCGCCCCGTGCAGCGTTCAGGGCAAAGGAGCCGGTGTGGGTGAAGCAGTCCAGCACCGTCCGGCCACGGGCCAGCTTGGCCACCGCCTGCCGGTTGTACTTCTGATCCAGAAAGAAGCCGGTCTTTTGCCCGTTTTCAAAGTCCACGGTGTAGCGGATGCCGTTTTCCTCAATATCCACTGCTGTAAAGTCCGGAGCCTTTTCACCGTCCACAGGATGCCAGCCCTTGCCCTGCTCCATGCCCTCCAGCTCACGGATGGCCACGTCGTTGCGCTCATATACACCCACCACGTCCTGTCCGTCGGAGCGCAGTACCTCCAGCAGCAGGGAGAACAGCTCCTCCTTGATGAGCTCCATGCCCAGACACAGCACCTGCGCCACCAGCACACTCTCGAACCGGTCCACCGTCAGACCGGGGAAGCCGTCGGCCTCCCCGAAGATTATCCGGCAGCAGCGGCTATCCTCCGGCCCCATGACGGTCTTGCGATAGTCCCATGCGTACTGGATGCGCCGCCGCCAGAAGGCCCGGTCGAACCGGTCGTTGGGGTTCCGGGACAGCACCCGTACCCGGATGCGGGAGCGGCTGTTGAAAAAGCCGCAGCCCAGCCAACTGCCCCGGCGGCTGATGACGTCCACCAGCTGTCCGTCGGACACGGGGCCGCTGAGTCCCGTGACCTCCCCCTCATAGACCCATGGGTGTCCGCCCACCAGAGCGGCCTCCCCCTTGGGGGTGATGGTGATCTGCGGATAGGGACGCTGCGCTTTCATAGCGGCCACCTGCTTTCTGTCAAAGTTTCTTCATTATATCACAGCTTTCTGCCTCCGTAAACACCGCCTCCCACGGAAAAATCCGCCGGACTCCATTTCCCGACAGCTTTTCCCGCCGCCGGTGGCTACAATAGGGGAAAAAGGAGGGCTTGTCCATGAAGTTTCACCTCCCGCTGCCCGGCAGACGGCTCCGCCGCATCCTGACGCTGCTGGGGCAGGCGGCGCTCTGCTGCGTCCTCACCGCTGCCCGGCTGGGAGGACTGTACGCCCCCTTCAGTCTGGCGGCGGCCGCCGCCGCAGGGCCGGGCCTGCCGGGCCTGCTTTCCCTGTTGGGTGTTACCGGCGGAGCGCTGCTGTTTCTGGATTTTCAACCGGGGCTGCGCCATGCCGCCGCTGCCGTGCTGCTCTTTGCCGCCCAGACGGCCTTCTGTGATACGAAGTTCTACCGCCGCCCCGCCTTCCGGCCCCTGACGGCGGCCCTCTCCCAGCTGCTGATCCAGTCGGTGTACCTGCTGTACCGCCCACTGAGCCAGTGGGTGCTGTGCCTGACAGCCTCGGCGCTGCTGGCGGCAGCCACGGCCCTGCTGACCGCCCACGGCACGACCCTCCGGCAAAAGGGACTGCTGTACGCCGCCGCCCTGTCGTTGGCACTGGTACCGGTGACGGTAGAGGGTCTGTTCTCCGTGGGGAAAGCCCTGCTGATGGCGGAGCTGCTGCTCCTCTCCCGCCGTCTGCCGCCCCTGACGGTGGGATTGGCGGGGGCCTGTGCGGGCCTTGCGGCGGATCTGGTGCCGGAGACCCCGGCGCTGCTGCTGACGGTGGCCTACGGCTGCGGCGGAGCGTTGGCTGCCTTCTATGGCCGTCTGCCCCGCATCCTCCCGGCGGCGGCCTTTTCTCTGCCCATCATGACCCTTGCGGTGCTGTTGGATGCCGGCCCGCCCCGACAGCTGCTGCTGTCATGTCTGGCGGGCGGTGCGGCCTATCTGCTGCTGCCCCGGCGCTGGCTGCCTCCCTGCGCAGAGCGTGCCGCCCGGGCGGATGCACCCGGAGAGGCGGCAAAGCCCCGCCGGCTGGAGCAGTCCGCTGCGGCTCTGCGCTCCTTGTACGACAGCTTCTTCCGGGACACGGCCCCGGCCCCGCCGGAGAATCCCTCGGTGATCTTCGACCGGGCGGCGGAGCAGGTGTGCCGCTCCTGCGTCCTGTGCGCCATCTGTTGGCAGCAGAACTATAACGCCACCTACAATGCCTTCAACGATGCCTGCCCGGCGCTGCTGCGCCGCGGCACGGCCCAGCCGGAGGATTTCCCCCTGTACTTCACCGCCCGGTGCGTCCATCTGCGGGAGTTTGTCGCCGCCGTCAACGGGGAGCTGCGGCTGTTCCTCCTGCGCCGCCAGTACCATCGACAGCTGACCTGCTCCCGCCGTCAGGCCCAGGAGCAGTACGCCCAGATGGGGGATCTGCTGGCGGCAGCGGCCCACGCCCCGGCGGAGGAGCCCACCGGCCCCGTGGGCTATCGAGTGTCCTCGGCCCTGCGTCCCAAGGAGGGACAGCAGCTGTGCGGCGACCAGCTGGCCACGGTGGAGACCGGCGGGATGCTGTACCTCCTGCTCTCCGACGGCATGGGCAGCGGCCCGGAGGCCCACCGGGAGGCGGCGCTGACGGTGCGGCTGCTGGAGCAGTTCCTGCGGGCGGGCATTGAAGCGGCTCCGGCCCTCAAGACCCTGAATTCGGCGCTGGCCCTGCGGGGGGAGACCGGCGGAGCCTTCACCACCATCGATCTTTTGGCTCTGCGCCGCTCCACCGGCGAGGCCACCCTCTATAAATACGGCGCTGCGCCCTCCTATCTCAAGCACACCGCCCACGTTACCCGCTTCACCGCCCATTCCCTTCCGGCGGGGCTGCAGGCCACGACGGAGCCGCCGGAGGTCACTCGGCTGGCCCTTCCGGCAGGCAGCTATTTTGTCATGATCTCCGACGGCATCGCCGACGAGAACAGCGACGAGTGGCTGCAAAATCTGCTGGTGGGGTGGAACGGCACTGACGTCCACGCCCTGACGGCACTGATCCTTTCGGAGTCCCGCAGCCGCAGGGGACTGGAGGACGACTGCGCCGTGCTGGCGGTACACCTGCCCCTGCCGGGAGAAAACCACCCCCGGCAGGTATAACCGCCGCCGGCGCCGGAAATACTCTATCTGTCAAACATCACCGGACAGAGGAGGGCGTGGCCTTGGTAAAAGGTATTTCCAGACGGGTGATCGTGGTGGAGTCCCCCGATCCCCATATTTTCGAGCAGGCGATCTTTATTCTCAGCAACGACGCCGCAGGCGGCGGCGTCTCATCCCAGCAGGTGGTGGAGCAGGCGGTCCGCATCGCCAAGAGCTACGCCCGCACCCACGGGGCTCCGCCCCGGCGCAGACGGCTCACCACATGGATGGCGGCGCTGCTGGGCGGCGGTGTCATCGGCCTGCTGTGGCTGGTGCTGGCCCTCGTCTGAGGGACGGCGTTTTCAATGCTTTATCCATTTTTTCTCCTCACTTGGGGCGGACAGCTGACTGTCCGCCTCCCTTTTTTGCCCTGTTAGTCTGCACCGGAGCGCAAAAAAATACTCCGGCAGGACACACCCAGTGTCCCGCCGGAGCAAACATCTTATTCGTCTCCGAACCGGAGGATATCCTGCGCCACAGGCTGGTAAAACAGCCGCTCCACCTCCGAAAATTCACGGGTCTGCCCCATGATCCACATGAGCTTGGCTACGGCGGCCTCGGTGGTCATGTCGTAGGCCTCCAGCAGCCGGAGGGTGCTCTTCAGGTGTCCTCCCACATGGTACACCGTCAGGTCGCTGCCCTCGTTGGGGACCTGCGTGGTCATGACCACCAGCTTGCCCCGCTCCACCCCGCGGCGCACCACGTCATACAGGTGTCCGCCGTCGTATTCCGGCAGACCGCCTACGCCGAAGCTCTCGATGATGAGGCCGTCGTAGCGGTCCAGCATGAACTCCGCCAATGCATCCTCCGTGCCGGGGATCAGCTTCAGCAGCCCCACATTGGGATCCAGCCGGTCATAGAACAGGGGCCGTGGCCGGCTCTCACAACGGATGTACTGTAACAGATGCTCGTCCTGCACCACCGCCAGATCGGGGTAGTTGACACTGGAGAAGGCCCGGAAGCTCTTGGAGTAGGTCTTGCGGGCACGGGTCCCCAGAATGACCCGGCCGTTAAAGACGATCTGCACGCCGCCGCAGCCCCGGCAGGCATAGAGAAAGGCGTCGGTGAGGTTGCGCTTGGAGTCGGTGCCATCGAACCAGATGGGCTTCTGGGCGCCGGTGAGGATGATGGGCTTGGGGCTGTCCTGAACCAGATAGCTCAGGGCCGCCGCCGTATAGGCCATGGTGTCCGTGCCGTGGCTGATGACGAAGCCGTCGTAGTCGTCGTAGTGCTCCCGGATGGCTTGGGCCGTCCCCAGCCAGTGGGTGGGATGGATGCTGGTGCTGTCCAGACTGTACAGCTGGATGCAGTCCACATGGCACAGCTGGGCGATGCGGGGGAGATAGGCCAGCAGCTGGTGGGTGTTCAGCTCCGGTGTCAGGCCCTCCGGCGTCATCTCCGAGGCGATGGTGCCGCCGGTGCCGATCATGAGGATCTTTTTCATGGGGCGGGCTCCTCTCTCACGGCCTGCGCCGTGGGCAGTAAATTGAAAGCGCTTTACAGCTCCCGGTTTTCCAGCGCCGCCAAGCCGAATCGGGCGGCCTGCAGCAGCCGGGGCTTCTCCTCCTCCGGAGCAGCGTCGTACCTCTGGCGCAGATCCCAGAGGAACAACCCCCGCAGGGTGTCCTCTCCGCAGTGCTCCCACAGATCCCGGCAGCGGGTGGTGCGGTCCTGCAGCTCCAGATAGAAGCAGTCCGGGGACAGGGCGTCATAGAGGGCGTCCAGCCGGGGCGGCTCCTCCGTCTCGCCGGTGAGCACCAGGCGGAAGATGTCCGTCTCCGGGTGGGGGGGCAGCTCCCGGCGCAGGGCCTCCAGCGGATCTGTGCCGGTGACGTCCGCCGTCAGCCACTGATACCGGCGGCGGGCGAAGGGGACGAAGGTGAGCTTCACCTGTCCCGGTTCCACGGTGCCGGTGAGGAAGCCCTTGTCCCCCAGCTCGTCGAAGCCCCGGCCCTCCGGACAGCCCGGATAGGCCCAGAAGGTGCGCCCTGCCTGCTGCACGCCGCCAAAGGCATGGACGTGGCCCAGCGCCAGATAGTCGGCGCCGCTCTGCTCCACGTCCTTCAGGGTCATGGCCCGGTAGCGGCTGTCCCGCACACCCACCTCTCCATGGAGCAGCAGGATGCGGGCCAGCCCCTCATCCTCCGGGCCAAGAGAGCCGGGGATCCCGGCGGGAGCGTCAGGGGAGGTGAAGGCGGCTCCGTATACTACGCAGCCGTACTGAGGGAAGGGGAGCCGCTGGAGCCGCTCCTCCCGGAAGATGTGGACGTTTTCCGGCCACAGCAGCCGGGCGTAGGGGCTGGAGGCGGCGTAGAAGTCGTGGTTGCCGGGGGCGATGACGGCGTGGCCCCGGAAGCGGGCCAGCGACCGGGCCAGCTCCTGTGCCGTCTGGCCGTAGAGCTGGTCGGAGTCAAAGAGATCCCCGGCCAGCAGCAGCAGCTCCACGCCGTGGTCATTGGCGTAGTCCACCAGCCGGTCCGTCAACTGGCGGGCTTCCTGACGGCGCAGCCGGGCCTTCTCCTCCGGCAGGGCGGTAAAGGCGCTGTCCAGATGGAAGTCCGCCGTGTGTAGAATTTTTGCCATAGCGTCCTCCTTTTATGCCTCCTGCCAGCCACGGCAGAGGTCTACCCATCGGCAGAACCGCTTTCCGCAGCAGCGCTCCAGCTCCGGGCAGGTCAGCTCGATGGCAGAGGCGGCGCTGCCCACGGCGGGGAACACCGTCTCAAACCGCCGCAAAGACTCGTCCAGATACACGGACACGTCCTCCGGCAGGGCGAAGGGGCATACGCCGCCCACGGCGTGGCCGATGCGCTCCACGGCCTCCTCCGGCGTCAGCATTTTGGCCTTGACGCCGAAAAAGTGCTTGTATTTGCCGTTATCGATGCGGGCGTCCCCGGCGGCCACCACCAGAATGGGCCGCTCTCCCACCTTGAAGCTGAGGGTCTTGGCGATGCGGGCGGGGGCCACCCCCAGAGCGGCGGCGGCCAGCTCCACCGTGGCGCTGGAGACCTCCAGCTCCCGGATGCGCTGGGTCACCCCATAGGGCGTCAGGTACGCCCGGACCTTTTCAACAGACATGGCTCATTTCTCCTATGTGACAGAACCTGCGGAACGGGTCCTGTGTGACAGCTTCTATGTGACGGATTTTGCGTGACAAATGCCGGGCCGTCAGCGGATATCCACCCGCTCCACCGCCGTACACAGGCCCGTGGCGCTGTCCAGTGTGAAGAGTGCCCCCTGAGCCTTGCAGGGGCCGGAGGCGGGGCGGAAGCGGCCCGGCAGGCCGCCTAAGAACATCTCCACCGACTGCTGGGGCTGGATGCCCAGCACCGACTCCACGGCACCGGTCATGCCCAGATCCGTCAGGTAGCCGGTACCCTTGGGGAACACCCGCTGGTCGGCGGTGGGGACGTGGGTGTGGGTCCCCCACAGGGCGGAGACCCGGCCGTCCAGATAGTAGGCCATGGCCAGCTTTTCGCTGGTGGCCTGAGCGTGAAAATCCACCACTGTGAAGGTGGGAGCGTCCGGCTCCGCCAGCAGGCGGTCCGCTGTGGTAAAGGGGTTATCGCTGCCCCATGACAGATCGCAGCGGCCGATGAGGGAGATGACCCGGATGCGGAAGCGGCCGCAGTCGTAGACTCCCACGCCACGGCCCGGCGTGCGGGGGGAAAAGTTGGCAGGCCGCAGGATGTAGGGACTGTCCTCCAAATAGTCAGCGATCTGCATTTTGCCCCACGTATGGTTGCCCAGCGTGATGACATCGGCGCCGGCGGCGAAGAGATCCTCCGCCTGATCCGGGGTCAGCCCTACGCCGGAGACGTTTTCACCGTTGACCACGGTGAAGTCCACGCCGTGGACCTTCTGAAAGGGGCGCAGAGTACGGGCCAGATGGCGGGTGCCATCCTCGCTGGTAACATCTCCCAGTGCCAGCACACGAAATTCCATAGGGTATCCTCCCGGTGAATTGGTACATTCTGCGGACAAAAGTGGACATGGTAACTGGACATGGCTCTGTCCGCTGACAGTCCTATTATACCACAAAACTGTCAGGGCGCAACGTCTTATTCCCGGCCGGAGATGATAGGGCTTATTTCCAGCCAAGGATGCAGAGGATCATCCCCGGCCGAGACTGCGAAGGCTCATTCCCACACCGCCTGTTCATAGGCGGCGATGTCGTCGGCGCAGAATACGCCGTCGGTGCTCGCCTCCGTCAGGTCCCCCAGCGTGGTATAGTAGGCGGTCATATAGCGGTGAAGCGCCTGCTGCTGGCCGTCGGTGAGGGGAAAATCATCGGTATCGATAGAACCACTGACGGCGACGGGAGCGGCGGGGGCAGCGACGGCGCTGTCCAACGGGGCGGCTTCCGCCGGGGCGGCTTCCGACGGGGCGGCTTCCGATGGGGCGGCTTCCGACGGGGCGGCCTCCTGAATGGCTGTGCTGCTATCGACACCATCCTTTTCGGCGGAGGTATGGAGCATTGGATACAGGGCGATGGCCGGCAGCAACAGCAGCAGGGCCGGCGAAAGAATGAGTGGGATACGTTTCATGGCAGAGTCCTCGATTTTTCGGGTTTTGAGGACAGGATACCACCGCAAGCAAAGTTAAAGGGCATAAAGAAACGGCGCACCACTGCTGCGGTGCGCCGTTGGGGATGAGCCGTATGGAAGGATGTTTACTTGGCGTATTCCACAGCCTTGGTCTCACGCAGCACGTGGACCTTGATCTGGCCGGGATACTCCAGCTCGTTTTCGATGCGGTGGGCCAGCTCACGGGCCAGGATCACCATCTGATCCTCAGAGACCTGTTCGGGCTTCACCATGACACGAACCTCACGGCCCGCCTGAATGGCGTAACTCTTCTCCACGCCGGGATAGCTGCTGGTGATCTCCTCCAGCTTCTCCAGACGCTTGATATAGTTCTCCAGATTCTCACGGCGTGCGCCGGGCCGGGCGGCGGAAATGGCATCGGCTGCCTGCACCAGACAGGCCACCAGCGTCTTGCACTCCACGTCGCCGTGGTGGGCCTGAATGGCGTGGAGGACGTCCTCCTTCTCCCGGTACTTCCGGCAGAACTCCACGCCCAAGGAGACGTGGGTACCCTCCATCTCATGGTCCACGGCCTTGCCGATATCGTGCAGCAGACCGGCACGCTTGGCAGTCTGGACGTCGGCGCCCAGCTCCGCCGCCATCATACCGGCGATGTGGCTGACCTCAATGGAGTGCTGCAGCACGTTCTGGCCGTAGCTGGTGCGGTAGTGCAGGCGGCCCAGCAGCTTCTGCAGCTCCGGGTGGATGCCCCGGACGCCGGTCTCCAGCACGGCCCGCTCACCCTCGGAGCGGATGACGGCGTCCACCTCACGGCGGGCCTTCTCCACCATCTCCTCGATGTGGGTGGGATGGATGCGGCCGTCGGCAATGAGCTTCTCCAGAGCCAGACGGGCGACCTCGCGCCGCACCGGCTCGAAGCAGGAGACGGTGATGGCCTCCGGCGTGTCGTCGATGATGAGATCGGCGCCGGTGAGAGTCTCCAGCGTCCGGATGTTGCGGCCTTCCCGGCCGATGATGCGGCCCTTCATCTCGTCATTGGGCAGGGGAACCACACTGACGGTGATCTCGGCCACATGGTCGGCGGCGCACCGCTGGATGGCGGTGGCCACGATCTCACGAGCCCGCTGATCGGCCTCTTCCTTGGCACGGGCCTCGATCTCCTTGATCTTGATGGCAGTCTCGTGGGTGACATCCGACTCCACCTGAGCGATCAGGTAATCCTTGGCCTCATCGGCGGTGAAGCCGGAGATGCGCTCCAGCATCTCCATCTGGCTGTGCTTGATGTTTTTGATCTCCTCCGCAGCCTTATCGGCGGCGGCGTGTTTTGCGGTGAGAGCTTCCTCTTTCTTCTCGATGGAATCCATCTTGTGATCGAGGTTTTCCTCCTTCTGCTGCAGTCGGCGCTCCTGCTTCTGCAGGTCGGCCCGGCGCTCCTTGACCTCTCTCTCGTACTCGCTGCGGTTTTTCAAAATCTCTTCTTTGGCTTCAAGAAGTGCTTCTCTCTTTTTATTTTCGGAACTCTTGATGGCTTCGTTGATGATGCGGGTGGCTTCTTCCTCCGCACTGGAGATTTCTCTTTCCGCTACGCTTTTGCGATAGCGAATACCGAGGAGGAAAAAGACCACCGCCGCAACGACGAAGGCAGCAACGGATACGATCCAGCCGATTGTCGTCATGACAGATATTCCTCCTATGTTGTTTTAACGTATGAAAACGGATAGCTCCGTTCAGGGCAGAAAATAACCGAAGATCCCCCTTGAATCTCCGATGATAATCTTCCTAATAGTTTAATCGAATTGTGCAAAACTGTCAAGAGAAAAACCACATTCTGTTTATTATTTTCGCAGGTCGCCGGGGAGATTTTGCCGATGCCTTACGACAGGCGGATAAAGGGGGCGCTGACGTAGCCCAGATGCTCCCCGTGGGACACCACGTACCAGTCCTGATAGCGGCCGTATACCGTCACGCCGTCGCCGTCGGGGAGCCGGGCCGTTACCGTGGACTGGAGGGAGGGGCCGGAGCGGAGGTTCACCGGGCCGCCGGAGACGGTGGATACCTGACCCGGCTGGGGAGTGGGGGCGGTGTAGGGCAGGCCAAAGTACTCCGTGAGGCTCAGCACCAGGTTGGCGGCGATGCGGGGGATATTCTCCTGGATCCACAGGGCATCGTCGGGGTTATCGTGGTAGCCAAGCTCCAACAGCACCGAGGGGAACCGGGGCTGGCGTACCTCTCCCAGAGAGGTGGTGGCCCGTGTGGACACCTTCTCCGGCAGGGGGTAGATGTCCCGGAGGTTTTCCACGAACAGCTCCGCCGCCCGGCGGCCGTTGGCGCTGGTGGGATAGTAGAAGGCGAGGATCCCCCGGCTCTGGCCCTCGGCGCTGGGGCCGGAGGCGTTGGAGTGGAGGGCCAGATAGAAGTCGTACTGTCCGGCGTTGGCCTGCCGGATGGAGGAGGCGGCGGTCATGTCCGGCGTATTGCGGGAGAACTGGATGCCGTTGAGCAGCAGAATGGGCTCCATGGCATCGGCCAGCAGGTTCATGAAGGATTCCTCTGACCCGGCGCCGGTGACGTAGGGGTTATATTCCTGGGTGCTGGGACTGAGATAGATCTTGGGCATGGAAATGGCTCCTTTCCGGAATGTTCCTGTGACAGTGTATGCGGGAGGGGGAGGGGGGGTGTTCTTTTGGGGGATATGGGGGGGTTCTTTCAGCAGTCCCTTTTGCGTAAGGAACGTGCCTCCGGCGGCTCGTTCTTCTTTTGTCTCCGACGGGTGACTTTCTTTCAGCAGTCCCTTTTGCGTAAGGAACGTGCCTCCGGCGGCCCACTTTTCCCAGCAGCTGGAAAAGTGGGCAAAAGAGCCGTTTGAAACCGATGGTTTCAAAACTTCCTTTCCTCTCAAGAGCTTCGTTTATTATAGGTCGTAACGGGAATTGACTCAGCAACAGACCCGCTGCCGCTCCCACTCAGTTGAAGGGGTAGGAGCTTCTGGTCTATGATATCGTGCCCGGAACAACAAATCTCTCTCCCTGATACTGGCCGTAGTACGAATACTTGCAGAAAATCCTATCCAGATACTAAAAAAGCCCTCCTGCCTGAAGCAAGAGAGCTTTTGTCCGTCTCTGCGGAGCCGCCTACCTTACAGCGCCGCCCACTCTTCCTCCGTCAGCAGCGTGTTCAGCGCCTGCAAAAGGGCGTTGGGGGTCATGCGCTCCGGCAGACTCAGTTTCCTGCACAGCGCCTGCCGCCGGGCGGCGGAGTCGGGGCCGATCAGTCCCTTTTCCAACAGATCCGCCTTGGTAAGCTGCAAGGGGGCCGCCGGGGCCTCCTCTCCCTCCCATGTGGCGCCGCAGCGGCGCAGGGCTTCCAGCAGCACGGCGGGGGGCATCCCCTCCACGCCCAGCTTGCCCTCCTTACCGCCCTTGCGTTTGCGGCGCTCCTTGCCGTACACGTCCGGCACATAGGCCTGCAAGATCTGCTCCGGCGGCAGAACACCCTTCAGGTGATTGCGGATCACAAAGCCCGCCCCGTCCGGGTCCGTCATGAGGATGACGCCCCGGGCCGCCGCCAGACGGCGGAGATAGGCCAGCTTCTCCCGGTCGTGGAACACGGAAAATCCCCCCGTCTCCACGATCACGGCGTCCACCACCTGCAAGAGGGCGTTCTTGTCATACCGCCCCTCCACCACGATGACCTGCCGCACACGGGGCTTCACCGGCTGCCGGCCAGCTCCATGAGGAACAGCTTCAGCTCCGCCTCGCTGTCCATATTCTTCTCGCTTTTCATCCGCCGATCCAGCCTCTGGCATCGGATGACCGCCGTTTGACACCATTCGTGATCCACCTTTCCTGCCGCCTGCATCAACAGCTTGGCGGGATAATCGGAGCTCATGCTCCACAGCTGCTTGAGCCAGAACCGGTCCTTCCCGGCATCCAGCGCCATCCGGGCCGTATACAGCCGCCTCAGCTCCTTGCCCACCGCCGCCAGTATGACGATGGGCTCCGTCTGCATCCGCAGCAGTTCCCCCAGCACCTGCGCCGCCTGATCGTACTTCCCGGCGGTGATGCTGTTGGTCATGTCAAAGACCCGTGCGTCCAGCACCGGGTCCGCCACGGCGTTGATATCCTCCACCGTCACCGCCCGGCCCTTGGCATAGGCGGCGATCTTCCCGATCTCCGGCACCAGCTCCGTCATCAGGGAACCGCAGGTGAACAGCAGATGATCCGCCGTGGCGTCGTCGATGTCGTGTCCGGCGGCGGCAAAGCGGCGCTTCACCCATCGCAGCAGCTGCGCCCGCTCCTGTTGGCGGAACTCCACCTCGCACACGGACTTGTCCAGCGCAGCGCACAGCTTTTTCATCTTGCCGTCCCGCTTATAGGGCAGCAGATCGTATACCAGCACCAGCGTGCAGTACTCCGGAAAGTCCGCCAGCAGGGTCATCAGCGCCGTGCGCTGCTGCTCATCCAGCCGGAAGATGTCCAGATCCGTCACCACCACCATGGTGTGCTGGGCCATCATGGGCATGGCCTCCGTCACCTCTGTCAGCTCCTGCACTGTCAGTCCCTTGCCGGAGAGCCGGTGGTAGTTGAACTCCTCGAAGCCCGCCGGGATCAGCAGCCTGTGCAGCTCCTCCAGATAGTAGCTCCGCAGATACGTCTCCTCTCCGTAGAACAGGTATACGTTCTGTGGGGTCTGTGCCTTCAGATCCGCCCGCAGGCGATCGAAGCCGTTGTTCTTTTTTTCAGCCTTAGGGGGCATGGTCAATCTCCTCCGTGTACGGTCACTAAAATATTTCCCTGCCGGTCGGTGCGGTAGATCTCCGCTCCCGCCTGGCTCAGCCGGTCCATGGCCTCCTGCGTGGGGTGGCCGTAGCTGTTGTCGCCCACGCTGATGATGGCCGTCTCCGGCCGCACGGCCTGCAAAAGCTCCTGCGAGGAGCTGTATCGGGAGCCGTGGTGGCCCACCATCAGCACCTCGATATCCGGCAGATCGTACTGCCCTACCAGCTTGCGCTCCGTGCTGCCCGCCATGTCTCCGGTGATGAGCACGTCAAAATCCCCGGCGCTGCACAGGGCCGTCAGCCCCTGCTCATTGAGGTCGCCCTCCCCCACCGGGGGATAGAGGCTCAGCACCGCCCCGCCCAGCGGACACTCCACCGTCCGGCGGACATACACCACCTCGATGCCGTTCTTCTCCGCCAGCCGCAGCAGCCGCTCCCTCACGCCGTATTCGTCCTCGATATCCGGCAGATACAGGGTCTGCACCTCCAACCGGGCCAGCAGCTGATACAGGCCGTTGGTGTGGTCGGCGTGATAGTGGGTCACCGCCACGGCCCGCAGCCTGTGGATACCCATGCTCTCCAGCTGATCCGCCGCACGGCTCCCGGCATCCACATAGCTGTTGCTGGAGCCGCAGTCCACCACCACCGCCTGATCCCCGGCATACAGCAGGGTACACTGTCCCTGCCCCACATTCACCGCCATGGCGTTCATCTCTCCGTAGCGGCTGAGCCGGACATTGAGTCCCACCGTCAGCAGCAGGGTCATGGCCGCCAGCGCTGCCGCCACGGCGTATTTCCGCCGCCGCTCCCCGGTGATGGCGCAGGCGGTGAAGAGGGCGTAGGCGTACACCAGCCAGTATTTGAGATAACGGTTGGAAAAATACAGCGCATGGCCCGGCAGACGGGTCAGAGCCGACGCCATCCACAGGACATACCGCACCAGCGCCCACACGCCCCAACCCAGCGCCCGTGCCGCCGGAAGCCAGAGAAAGCCCGCCAGCGTCACCACGAACGCCAGCATGAAGCTCCATCCCGCCGCCGGAAGGATGAGCAGATTGCTCAGCGGCGCTATGAGGGAAAATGTGTTGAAGTAACAGGCCGTCAGCGGGATGGTGAACACCATGGCCGCCAGCGAAGCGGAGAGATTGGCGGCCACGAAGGACACCACCGCCCGCACCGGCCGCTTCTTCCCCCGGTACAGCCCCTTGAAAAAGCCGCTCAGCCTTTGGGAGAAGCACACCAGTCCCAGCGTGGCAGCGAAGCTCAGCTGCAGGCTCACCCCTGCTGCAGCGAAGGGATTGGCCAGCAGGATCACCAGCAGCGCCGCCGACAGGCTGGTAAGCCCGTCGCTCTCCCGGCGCAGCAGCGGAGCCGCCAGCAGGAATATCTGCATGATGCAGGCCCGGACCACCGAGGGTGTCAGACCCACCATCACCATATAAAACAGCAGCACCGCCATAGAGAGCCCCGCCCCCAGCGCCCGCCGCCGGACGGGGAGCAGCAGCCCCAGCAGGGACACCAGAAAGGCACAGTGCAGCCCCGATACGGCCAACAGATGGGCCACCCCCGCCTGCGTCATGACGGCAGCGTCCTCCTCCGCCATACCGCTGCGGTCGCCGGTCAGCTCCGCCGTGACGAAGGCCGCCGTGTCGCCGTCGGGCCATATGGCGGCGATCTTCTCCCGCAGGGCGTACACCGCCCGCTGGGGCAGCCACCGGATGCTTCCGGCGCTGCCCTCCTCCGCCGTCAGCGGTCCACGGGCATACAGCAGAGCGAACACGCCCCGTGAGGTGAAGGCCGTCACATCGTTTTCCCGGATGCGGGCAGCGTCCTGCCATTGGGCCGTGCCGGAGAGCTGCTGCCCCGGCTCTAAACCGGCATATTCCGCATCGGCGTAGACCTCCGCCTTGGCCGCCGAGCCGGAGAGGCGGATGGTGACACGGACGCCCCACTCCGTCTCCACCGGGCGGGAGAGCACCGTGCCGGAGAACTCCCCCGTCTGCCCGCAGCGGGCTGTCACCGGAGCCTGTACCAGTGCCTGAAACAGCGCCGTGTACACCAGCGCCCCGCACAGGGCAAAGAGGATCAGCATCCCCCGCAGCCGCAGCCGGGCGGGCATCGTCCGCTTCAGCCCCAGCAGCACCAATCCCGCCAGCAGGCAGGCCCCTGCCGCCCACAGCTGCCAGACGCCCACGCCCAGCAGCACGGCGGCAAAAACGCCCGCCGCAAAGGACAGCGCTATGGTGGCCAAGGTCCGCATCCTCTCTCCCCCCCTCCCTGCTGCTTTTCGTCTTATTATAGCAAACCTCACCGCCCCCGGCAAGGCCTTTCCTTGACAGGTGCCTCATGCGTGTGATAGCATCCATATATGCTATCCGCTCTCACATGAGAGGGAACCATGAAGCTTCTGGTAAACGATCTGAAACTGTACTTCGGTCTGATGTTCCTGCTGCCCCTGACGCTGGCCGGTCACAAGCTGCACCTGACCCTCCCTGCGGGCAGCTTCTTCCACCTTCTGGTTTTCCTGACCCTCATCGGGGGCTCTCCAACAACGACGTGATCTCCTCCCACCAGGACAAATACTACGCCGTGTTCCTGCTGCTGGTTTACCGGCTGGCTCCCCGCACCTTCCGTCTCCGCATCTGATTTCACGAATTATAGCAATGGAGGTTCTGCACCATGACTGATCTGGAACGGGCCAAGGAGGCCCTGACAACCATTGACTGCACCTGCGCCCTGTGCCGGGACGAGGAGGTCCGCACCACCCAGCTTCGGGGGGTAGCGCCCCTTCTTAGCTGGCTGGAGGAGGGCCTTTCCGGCTGGAGCGTGGCCGACCGGGTGGTGGGTGCCGGAGCCGCATGGCTCTATACCCTGCTGCACCCGGCGATGGTCTATGCCCCGGTGATGAGCCGCCGGGCCACGGCCATTCTCACCCAATACGGTGTTCCCTATACCTGCGATGAGGTGGCGGAATCCATCCTGAATCGAACCGGCACGGGCCTCTGCCCCATGGAGGAGGCCACCGCCAATGCCGCCGACCCCCAGCAGGCACTGGCGGCCATCCGGCAAAAGGTGCAGGAGCTGAGGGCCATGTCCGGTTGCTGATCTCCCCGCTGCCCCAGCCCATGCCCGCCCCGCAAACAGCGCAAGCCCCGCAAACAGCGCAAGCCCCACAAACAGCGCAAGCCCCACAAGCAGCGCCCCGGCCGCATGGCCGGGGCGCTGTTTTTCCGCAATGTTCTTCCGTGCTGTTCCCGTAGGGGGATCCTCACGCCGGGAAACACCTCTCATTCGGGAAAAATCCCCCTTCGGAAGCACACTTTCCCATGAGGAAATGCCCGCCGCAGGCCGAAGCCTGCGGCGGGCACGCTTTTGCAGTTGGTGCTTATCCTCTCATGTGACGGTCACGCAGACCTCTCACAGCGAGTGCTTCAGCGAGCCTTACGCTTCAGGACCACCGCAGCGGCGGGGATCATACCGCAGCTGATAACGGCCACAGCCACCCACAGCATCACGTCGCTGCTGTCGCCGGTCTCGGGAGGCGTAGTGGGCTTGGGATCGGTGGTACCGGAATCACCGGGCTTAGGATCGGGCTTGGGGTCGGGGTTGTCGGGCTCAGGATTCTCCGGCTGCTGGACACCCTCGTAAGCGACGGCGCTCAGGCTGCGAGAGAAGATGAAGTTGCTGATGAAGGTGAATTCATCCGTCTGATGGATCTTGTGGTTCAGTACATTGGCAAACAGAGCGATGTCCATGTTGCCGGACTGATACTCGAAGCCCACCACACCGTTGTTGTAGGTCTCGAACTGCTCCACCAGACCGTCGTCGGTCAGGCAGATGCAGCCCTGCAGGGGATCCTTCCCGGCGTTCTGCACCAGAACGGTAGCGCCGTCGGGAATCTCGGTGAACCAATAGGTACCATACTCGTACATCACGTCGTCACCCTCGTTGATGTAGGTGGCGTTGATGAGAGTGTTGTTGGGATACACCACGCGGCCCAGGAAGTCGGTACCCATCTCGCAGGAAGAGATCTCCAGACCCACCAGCTCCCTGACCCGGCTAACGGCGGTGTCGGTATAGCCCATGTAGGGAGTACCGGCCTTGACAGCGCCCAGAGCCTCATCATTCAGAGCACGGGAACCCACGATGACGTTGGCAGTGGAGAGGTCGTCGGTGACGGTGAAGCCCATATTGGTCAGAGCCAGCCAGTCGAAGCGATAGTTGTAAGAGCCGGAGCGCAGAGTGGTCTCCACGTAGCCGCTGGTATTATCGGCGGGCCTGCCGGGCAGATACACGGTGGGGTTGTCGATGACGGCGGCCTTGTAGTTGGCGCCGTACACGCCGGTGGCGGTCACGACATACTCATCGGCGATGGTCAGGAAGTCCTCATAGGAGCACAGGAAGTTGCCCTTCTCCTCGCCCTCGGTGATCATGGCCACGGTCTTGCCGGCGTTCAGCAGAGCGTTGACGGCATTGGCGGAATCGTTGGAGACGTTGTCGATGATGACATCGGCGTTCTCAACGCCGTCGAAGTCGGCGGTACACTCAGCCAGAGCGGCCAGAGTGCCCTCATAGTCGATGGTAGCCTGGCAGGACTGCATGATGGTCTCATAGGCGGCGGGCTCTGCCACGATGATACGGTCATAGCCACGGGCATGGCTGCGCTGGGCAAAGCTCTCGGAGTACAGGCCGGACCACACGCTGATGAAGGTGCCGTCGTACAGCTGGCTGTTGGCCAGAGAACGCTTGGCCTGATACATGGAGATGACCATGGTGCCCTCGGGATAGGTCACGCCGTCATAGACGAAGGACTCGGTGGCCACGTTGACCTTGACATCGTTGCGGGTCAGATACTTCAGCTCCGCAGCGGCGTCGAAGAGGTTCTTCTGGTTGTCACGATCCAGGGGGATGATGTAGCACTCGGGATAGAAGTTGCCGTTCTGGCCCTCGCCGTCGTACACGGGACGCATCAGCTCAGCCTGAGCGCCGGTCTCGTCGTACTGGTTCACGTACCAAGGAGCCACATCGGCGTTGGAGTTGGTGTTGTTCACGCCACGGGAGAACAGCTTGGCCTGATTCTCCAGCATGGAGATCTTGTTGTCACGGATGAACATAGCCTGGGTCATCAGGCCGTAGGGAACCATGTACTCGGCGCTGATATCGCTGTACACGGGCAGCTCCCAAGTGATGCCGGCGGTGCCGATCAGCACGGGATACTGAGAACCGTAAGCCGTGGTCATATCATCCCAAGGCTGGGTCCACTCCTTGCCGGTAGGGGAATCCTCGTTGCCTCTCAGGAAATCACGGAAAGGCATCTCGAAGCTGTTGTGATCGGGGTTGTTGGCGATGGCGCCGATACCGACGGCCTCGCCCAGCTTAATGAACTGCTCAGCGATCAGGTCATACTCGTAGTTGGGCTCGTGGGGAGGCGTGCAGGGCTCAATGAGGACGGCGTCCACACGGCCATGGATCTCGGTAAAGACCATGGGATTGAACTTGTTCACCAGAGCCATAGCGTTGGCATCCTCGAACAGGGTCTGGTTGGCCTCGTCACGGTTGGGGTCATAGCCCTGACCGCTGGTACGGGTCATGTGCTCATAACCCTCCACGTTCTGCTCAGGAACGATGACGACGAACACGTCGGTCAGCAGTTCCTTAATATTCACGGTTTCGCTCTCAACGTTGTAGTACTTCTCCAGATCCAACTGTCCGGAGTACAGGCCCTTGGAGGAGCCGCTGGTGGTCCAGTGGTTGTAGCCGTTCTCGCCACGGATGTAGCCCAGATAGGAGGCGTAATCCTTGATGAGGTCGGGAGTCTTGGCATTGTTTCTTGCCATCTCCTCGGCCAGAAGAGCCTTACCGGCATCCGTGAAGCCCGTCAGGGTCTTGACGTCAACGGTCTCGTTCTCCAGCAGCATATGGCCGAACTCCAGAATACCGTTGACGGCGGCATTCTCGTTGGAGTGGACGTTGGAGGCGAACATGGGGACACGCAGGTCATCCCACTTACCTTCCTTCAGCTGAGCCAGGACCAGATCGGGATCCTGCTCCACCAGTTCGGTGTACTCCAGCCAGCGGTCCACGGACGCCTTCTGGTCGGCAATGATCACGTAGGGGATGTCGTAGCCGTCGGTGGTGGAACGGCCCATGGACTCACGGGAGACGTACAGATCGGTCTCGGCATTGGCCAGAGCATCCACATCGTCGTACAGCTCATAGATGGTGCGGAAGGTGTCATAGGGAACGACCTTCGTAGCCACGCTGCCCACGGTCTTCTCCGCCACGATGGCGTTGAAGTTGAAGTAGCCGCAGATGTCCAGATACGCACCGCCGTTGTTGTGGGGAGCGCTGTAGTCAACGGCGCCGAAACGGGTGGTGTAGAAGTAGCAGTTGATGTCCATCAGGAGGTTCAGATACACCTTACCGTCGTTGTCGGTCCCGACGCCCATCTCCTTGATGTCAAACATCCGGACGGTCTCTTTGTTGTTCTGGGTGACCCACTGATCCAGTGTGCCGCCCTCCCAGGGGTTGGGGAACTTCTCGGGGTTCAGGTACTGACGCTCGCCGTCACGTACCAGAGAGAAGCTGATGGACTGCGCCTCGATGGCAGCGGTCAGCTCGTCAGCGGTCAGGGATACGGGAACCTTTACGGTGACGTCCTTGGTGTCCTCAGCCAGAGATACCTGCCAGTCTACCGGCAGGTTGGGGTAGGTGTTTGCCAGAGATTTGCCTGGAGCACGGGTGTCATCTGCCAGATCAGCCACGCTGGCGAAGGCAGACACAGGGAATACGAGGGAAACTGCCAGAACAAACGCGAGGATCTTCGCCATCAGGCGGGGTCTTCTGTGTTGCATAGTTGCCTCCTCATTCTTCTCATATTGTGTTACTTCGGGTCTTGAGTCTCTGCTTGTGTCCTACGCTCTTCAAACGGTCCGGCCCTTCGTCAGTGGGCTTGTGCGCCTCCTTCCGCCAACTGCCACCGTCAGGATGCCTGTCCGCCCTCTGCCGGCGGACCTTTCCGGCCGTTAGCTTGAGTGTAACAAGTTCTTAACGTATTGTCAATATTGCTATACGTACATTCTGCGTAATATATTTTGTGTATTTCGCTGTCACTCCCGTCAATCAAATTGGCACGTCACCGCTTTTTTCTGTATATACTGCATAAAAGCAGCCCTTCGATACATTGAGAGCTGCTTTTTAGCAAATTTCCACTTGTTTTTGTCAGAAAACCGTCATACAGATGTCTTGTCCCCATCCGGCGCACAGTACTGCTCCGCCAGACGCTGCACCAGTGCCTGCATCTTCTGCACCACCGGCTCCGGTGACACGATCCGCAGGCCGCCGCCAAGGCCCGCCACCCAGCCCAGGAACTGGGGGCTCACCGCCACATCCACGAAAGCCTGAAAGTGCGCCCCGTCCACCGGCAGCACCGGCACCTCCTTGCCGAACCGGTCGATGAGCACGCCCACCATCTCGTTCTCCCCCTCCAGCGTCACCCGCACCGGCTGACCGCCGTACATTCCGAACAGCCGCCGGGTGTATACAGCCGGGTCAAACCGAGCCATCCGCTCCTGCCCCAACCGGGGCGCCTCCAACAGGGTGATGCGCTTCATTTTGTCCACCCGATAGTGCTTCACCCGGTCCGCCTCGGCGTCGTAGGCAATGAGGTAGTAGTTCTCGTCGTCCCACCGCAGATGCCATGGGCTGACGCAGTACCACCCGCCGTCCCGGCGCAGCGCTTCCTTCTTCTCCACCGTCCACTGAAAGTACTGGAAACGGATCTGCTTCCCCTCTCCGATGGCGCTGTGGAGCTTGTCGATGTTGTAGTAGATGCTCTCGTTCATGGTCTTGACCCGCCCGGCGATGAGCACCTGCCGCTGTAGCTGCCGGGCGTCGTGGACGCTGACCAGCGACTCCAGCTTTTTGATGAGACTGCGGGACTTGCTCTCCGTGATGAACCGGGAGGCCTGCACCGCATCCACCAGCAGCTTCAGCTCCGGCAGCTCAAACTCCCGTGACGCCAGCCGGTAGCGGTACTCCCGCCCCTCCTTCCAGCTGTCGATGTCCAGCCCGCAGCGCCGCAGCTCCTCCATGTCGGCGTACAGGGTCTTGCGCTCCGCCTGCACGCCGTAAGCCGCCAGACGCTCCGTCAGCTCCGCCAGTGTCAGTCCGTGCGCCTCGTCCGTCTCCCGGTGAAAGATCTCCGCCAGATAGAGGAGCTTCCCTTTCTGATTCCCGCTCTTGGCCATGTCTCCCGCCCTCCTTTTTTCTCCAGTGTACCACACTTTTTCTCATACGAAAAGCCTGACTATCCGTTTTATTGGACAGTTTCTCTTTTATAATAGCCTCAAGATCAAGCAAGGAGGCCACGGATATGAAGGGTTATTTCGTCAGCGGAGGATATATGGGACTGGTGGGCGGCAGCTATCAGCTGTTCGCCACGGAGAGCGACTATCTGGAGTATCTGGCAGACTGACGCATGGGGCAGGCTCTCCCCCGCATACACTCCCTTCACAGGGCCACGCCCCCATGGGCTGGCAGACAGGAGGAGTGCTATGGAAAAACGAGCCGTGCTGAAAAATTACGGACTTCTGGGGGCCATGCTGGCGGCCATGCTCACCGGCGGTGTCACCGGCTGGCTGTGGCCTGCCGCCGCCGGGACCGTCCGCCCGCTGGGGCAAATTTTCATCAACCTCATGTTCTGCGTGGTGGTGCCGCTGGTGTTTTCCTCCATCGCCGGGGCCATCGCCGGGATGCGGAGCGTCCGCCGGGCCGGGCGCATCATGGGCGTCACGGTGCTGACCTTCGTGGTGACGGGCATCCTCGCCGCCGTGCTGATGTTCCTGCTGATGAAGGCATTTCCCCCGGTGCTGACCCCGTGGCAGTCGCTGCCCACCGAGGCCGTAGGGGACTATGCCGCCCCGGATCAGCTGCTGGTAAATTTCTTCACCGCCGAGGATTTCGTGGGCCTGCTGAGCCGCCGGGCCATGCTGCCCCTCATCGTCTTTTCCGTGCTGCTGGGCTTCGCCGCCAATCTCGCCGGCGGCCCCGACGGCCCGGTGGCCCGTGGCCTGACCGCCGTCACGCAGGTGATGATGCAGCTGATCCGCCTGCTGACCTACTATGCCCCGGTGGCCTTTTTCGCCATCTTCGCCGGGCTGGTGGCGGACTATGGCCCCAAGATCGCCGGGGCCTACGGCCGGGCCATGGCGGTGTATTACCCCCTGTGCTTCGTGTACCTCTTCACCGCCTTTCCCCTGATGGCCCGGCTGGGCGGCGGACGGGGCGGCGTTGGCATCATGCTGCGGCACATCGCCCGCCCGGCCCTGACATCTCTGGGGACCTGCTCATCGGTGGCCACCATCCCCGCCAATCTGGAGGCGGCGGAGGACACCGGCATCAGCCGGGACGTGGCGGAGATGGTCATTCCTCTGGGGGCCACCATGCACATGGACGGCTCGTGCTTCAGCTGCGTGCTGAAGATCGCCTTTGTCTGGGGCGTATTCGGGCAGGAGCTCACATGGGGAAAGCTGCTGCCCATCGTGGCGGTGGCGGTGCTGTCCTCTGTGGGGATGTCCGGCGTCCCCGGCGGCGGCTACATCGGGGAGTACATCATCTGCTCCCTCTTCTTCCCCCGGCAGATGGAGATGGCCTTCCCCATTCTGGTGGCCGTCGGCAATCTGGTGGACCCGCCCGCCACCATGATCAACTCCTCCGGGGACTATGTGGTCTCGTTTCTGGTGTCCCGCTTCGTGGACGGCAAAGACTGGCTCACCCGCCATCAAAAGGGATAGCAAAAGCACCCTCCGGCATAGACGGGTGTCCGTAAAACAGTTGATCCTCCGTATGGCTTAGACCATGCGGAG
>OLND01001210.1_pt1 | contig 27919 bp, 15 predicted proteins | sample 1672031 | NCBI WGS metagenome assembly OLND01 (sample SAMEA3136638, study PRJEB25190) | human gut metagenome | biome: human gut; feature: human-associated habitat; material: faeces | place: Austria | collected 2013 | reverse complement strand
TTCGGCCGGGATATTTCCCAACGCATCAAACACGAACAGCAAATCAAACGCTTCAGCCAGATATTAGACAAAACCATAGAGTATTTGCCCGCAGGTATCGTCGTGAAAGATATAAAAAACAATTTTAAGTACTTATACCGCAACCGTGAATCATATAACCGTGAAATCACTATGCAGGAAGCTCTGGGAAAAGACGATTTCGACTTCTATCCTCTGGAAATAGCACAAGAAAAACGTCGCCAAGACATTGAGATAGCTGCTACAGGACAAGAAATGCACTGGATTACGGAAGAACGTGATGGCAACGGACAATCTCTTTTCCTTGACAAACGGAAGATGAAAATAGAAAGTAACGACTTCTCTCCCATCTTATTGAATATAGAATGGGACATCACCGACATGGAACTGATGAAACGTGAATTAATGGTTGCCAAAGAAAAAGCGGAAACTTCCGATCAGCTCAAATCGGCTTTCCTTGCCAATATGAGTCATGAAATACGTACACCACTCAATGCCATTGTAGGTTTCTCACGCATCATCGCCGAAAGTGAAAATACAGAGGAACGCAAAGAATATTACAACATAGTGGAAGCTAACAACGAACGCCTGCTGCAACTCATCAACGAAATACTGGATTTATCAAAGATAGAAGCCGGTATTGTTGAATTCAGCATTGCTCCCGTCCGCCTATATCCGCTTTGTAAAGAGATTCATGATGCCCATGTATTCCGTTGTCCTTCCGATGTTGAGTTAATATTTGAACCTTCGGATGAAGATATTCGCATCGATTCGGACAAGAATCGTATTTTCCAGGTTATATCAAACCTGATAGGAAATGCATTCAAGTTCACAACTCATGGAAGTATCAGTTATGGATACCACCAAGAAGGGGAAAATATCATTTTCCATGTAACTGATACAGGAACAGGCATTGCTCCCGAAAAGATAGGAAAAGTTTTCGAACGGTTTGTGAAAGCAAACAATTTTGCACAGGGTACAGGATTAGGGTTAGCAATCTGCAAGACCATCATTGAACGTCTGGGCGGAACAATCTCCGTGACTTCCGAATTGGAGAAAGGTACTACTTTCACCTTTAACCTGCCTGCAAAGATTGCCAAAGAGGAAGAAAAAGAAATGCCTGAAACTGTACTTGAAGAGAGTGGATCGACAACCAATGAACCAAAAGAAACAACTGAAAAGAGTCAAGCTATACCTGAAAGTTCTCTAATGAAAACAATCCTGATAGCCGAAGATACCGACAGTAATTATATCCTGATCAAAGCCATCTTAGGAAAAGAATATCACTTGGAACGTGCCAAAGATGGAATGGAAGCCGTCAATATGTTTGTGGAATTAAATCCGGATATTATCCTGATGGATATGAAAATGCCGAACCTCGGCGGACTGGATGCAACAAGAATCATCCGTGAACTATCACCCGATATCCCCATCATCGCCCTGACTGCTTTTGCCTATGATCATGACCGTAAAGCAGCACTTGAAGTGGGGTGCAACGATTTCCTGACTAAACCTTTCACACAGGAGGTACTAAAGGAGACGATAAAAAAGTGGGTTAATAAGTGATTAACGGTAAGTGATTAGTGATTAGCCCTTGCGGTATCATAATGCAGCCTGCTATCACTAATCACTAATTACTAATCACTAGTTACGCAAAGATATCGCTCCTCTGGATATAAGCGATCACATCACCCTTATTCACAGTATCACCCTGCTTGGCACATATCTCTACGACACGTCCGGTAAATCCGGTCGGTATTTTTTCGTATTCTCCCCATGGGGTGGAAAGATAGCAGAACACTTCATCATGCTGGTATTTACGCCCGATGAACGGAGCAACAGAAGGACCTTCAACTGATACCTCCCACAGTACCTGTCCTTTATCCGGAGCAATTATCGGGTCAGCCTTAGCACGTTTCAGTTTTTTTATTTCTTCTTCTGAATATCCATTTTTCACCATGGCAGCATCCTTAGCGCGTTGTAACTCATCCTCAAAACGCTTCTTAGCAGTACCTGACTTATAGTCACGATACTGACGGTCGTGCATGGCTAACTCAAAGAGTTCTTCATCATCGTCACCATATTCCCAGTTGTTATCATCCATTTCCTTCCGGAACTCATCTAATGCATCCGGATAATTCAACTGCGGATCTGTATCTACAAACTCATAACCTTTAGACTTTGCGAGTTCTACAATCTCAGGATCCAGTTCACCTGGCAGGCGTCCGCTCTTACCCAAAATCATATCCCAGGTATGATTATCTATCATCGTCCAGCGCTCCTCACCTTTCACCAGTTGCATAACGTTCATCAACGCAACATTCTTCACATACTGGCTGAAGGGTGTCACCAGTGGGGGATAACCTAATTTAGGCCATACATATTCCACTTCGTCGAAAAGCATCACCAGTAAATCATCGATACTAAGTTCAGGTTCGTTTTTCCCTCTCAGTATCATATTTATTCCTGAATGTACCCCCTTCAGATCCGCCATCATAGAACCCATCATACCACCGGGAAGTCCACATTTCAGCAACAAAGAGGACATATGTTTATTCGTAGGATCCATGAAATAACCCAGGAAATCATCTATAAATTCCTGCGTCATGGCACGCGCTTTCATATAGGCTTTCATATTGATATCCGGTACCTGGAAACCCAGATCTTTCAACATAGCCTGCACCGAAATTACATCCGGATGTACTTTACCCCAGGACATCGGTTCCATAGCTACATCAATGATATCAGCTCCATTCTCACAGACTTCAAGAATAGATGCCATCGACAGGCCCGGCCCACTATGACCATGATATTGAATGATCACTTCCGGATGCCTCTCTTTAATTGTTTTCGTCAATCGCCCCAGCATACCCGGACGACCGATACCTGCCATGTCTTTCAGACAGATTTCGGGTGCTCCGGCTTCGATCAGCTGATCAGCAACATGAGCGTAATACTCCACTGTATGTACAGGCGAATGCGTGATACACAGCGTAGCTTGCGGTATCATACCTGCTTCCAATGCATATTTTATAGATGGAATGATATTGCGCGTTTCATTCAATCCACAGAAAATACGAGTGATATCCACTCCCTGTGCATGCTTCACATGATACATCAAACGACGAACATCGGCAGGTACCGGATACATACGCAGAGCATTCAGACCACGATCCAGCATATGTGTCTGTATACCTGCTTCATTGAAAGGTTTAGTAAAAGCACGTACGGCCTTGTTGGGGTTTTCGCCATACAACAGATTCACTTGCTCAAAAGCCCCTCCGTTAGTTTCCACACGGGCAAAACACCCCATTTCGATAATCAAGGGGGCGATACGTACCAATTGGTCTACACGAGGTTGATATTTACCGGAAGATTGCCACATGTCACGGTAAACAAGACTGAATTTAATTTCTTTTTTCATCGCAGTCGGTAGTTAGCGGTTTAACATATATGGATTAGTAAGTTAACTTAATAAGTACAAATATAGGGGTTTATTCTGACATATAGTCAAAAACAAGAGCTAAATATTTATTATAAAAGTTATGTTTTATATCATATTGAAAGCAGAATTTCATTTCTTCACAATTCAAGCAGTCTTCACCAATGCGTACACATAAATATACCCAGGGCACTGCCCTGGGCTATTCGGTTAAAGCCATATAGGCTTAATTTACAGAATCACACTGTAAGAGGCTCATAGTCAAGCTCGCAGCCTAACCTGTAGTTTTTAAACAAAGTCTTTCAATTCTTGTTGTAGCCGCTGGCGGGTAAAGAATATGCGGCTTTTGACAGTTCCTAAAGGCAATCCGAGCCGATCGGCTATTTCACGATACTTGAAACCGGAAACGTGCATGGAGAAGGGGACTTTATAATCACGAGGTAATGAATTGACAATGCGGTGCATCTCTTTCAAATCATAAGTTCCTTCAGCGCTTGCAAAACCGGAGTTTTGCGGCAGGTTTAAATGATAAAGGTTATCTGTCTGATCCACGAAAGTTTGTTCGCGAACAATTCTGCGGTAATTATTAATAAAGATATTCCGCATAATGGTGTACATCCACCCTTTGAAATTTGTATCGGGCATGTACTTGTCTTCGTTATCCAACGCTTTGAGTGAGGTTTCCTGCAATAAATCATTCGCCTCCTCTTTATCGGCTGTCAACTTATATGCAAAGCGAAGCAGTTCTTCTTGCACACTAATCAAATCCTTCCTAAAACTGTAGGTATTCATACTTTGCTCTTTTAAATAGTTAATAATTATTTTAAATTCACGATTGCAAGTATAGGGAAGTTTCAAGTTTCCGAGGGGTCGAGTTTTGTTTTTATTTAGGGCAAAAACTATCAAATGGCAGTTTTCACCCCCATTTTGAGAGTTTTCTGGCGGTCTTTTTAAAAAAAAGCGTATCTTTTTCCGAAGATTTCGTAAAGTGTTTGTGATTTTTTTATAGTTTTGCCTACATATAGCAAAAACACTTTATTTAAAAACACTTTATTTTATGAGACGAATTATTAATTCCATTATTCTTCTGGCTATCATGGCTATCGCTCTGCCGTCATACGGTCAAGGGTTGAAAGCATTCAAGCTGAAGAATGGCCTTTCCGTATATATATGGGAAGACAACACCAAATCGGATGTATATGGTATTGTGGCCTGCCGAACAGGCTCAGTGAACGATCCGGCAGAATATACCGGACTGGCACACTACCTGGAGCACGTAATGTTTAAGGGTACCGACAAGATCGGGGCTCTGGACTGGGCTACCGAAAAGCCGCTTTATGATAAAATCATTGCCAAGTACGATGAAATGGCGGATGAAGCCGATCCCGTAAAGAAAGAAGCCATTGCTAAAGAAATCAATGAATTGACAGTAGAAGCCGCTAAAGTAAGTGTATCTACCGAATTCATGAATCTGATAGAAAGTATGGGTGGAAAAGGATTGAATGCCGGAACAAGTTTCGATGTGACTTATTATCACAACTCATTCCCTCCTTACCAAATCAATAAATGGTTGGAAATCTACTCACAACGTATGATTAATCCAGTATTCCGTACTTTCCAGACCGAGCTGGAAAGTGTATATGAGGAATATAACATGTACCAAGACAATCCAAGCAGCGTACAGCAAGAGTTCATCTCAAGCAAGGCATACGAAGGACATCCCTACGCACGCCCTATTATCGGATTGCCGGAACACCTGAAAAACCCACGTTTGAGTAAGTTGATCGACTATTATAACGATTGGTACACTCCGGAAAACATGGTGCTCATTCTCGTTGGTAACGTAGATGCTAAACAAATCAGCGGACGTATCAACGCTACTTTCGGACGCCTGCAAGCTAAACCGACTCCCGAACGTAAAACTTATCCCGACCTTGAAATCAAAGGCCGTAAGCAATATAATGCAAAGATCGGTTATTATCCCAATGTATGCCTCGTATATAAAGGCGTACCTTCCGGACATCCCGATGAAAAGCCTTTGGATATCGCTATGTCTCTGTTGAGCAATAACAGCAACACCGGTACACTGGACAAGCTGACCATTGACGGTGAATTGACACAAGGCTTTGCTTATTCAGACAGTCGTCGCGAACAAGGCCGTAATATCGTGCGTTGCATCCCTTTGTACGACGAAAACCAACGTCGCTTCGAATCAAATAAGAGTGCTGAAAAGAAAGCTCTGAAAGCTATTGAGAAAGTAGCTAACGGTGAATTTGAAGAATGGCAAATCAATTCTATTAAGAACAATATGTGTCGTGATTTCGACCGCAGAATGGAGTCTAACACTTACAAAGCACATATGTTGATGGATGCTTTCATCAGTGAAGAAGACCTGGGACAAGTTCTCAACTACAAAGATGAAGTAATGGCTATCACAACAGAAGATATCAAACGTGTTGCCAAGCAATACCTGACAAATGATTATCTTGCCATTTACATCGAAAAAGGAAAACTCGATAAGAGTACCAAAATTAAGAAACCGGGATATAAACCTATCGAACCTCCTGTAGGAAAACAATCACTGTATGCTACGCAATTCAAGAACATGCCAATCGGACAAGTAGATGAGAAGTTCATCAACTTCGCTGACGTACAAAGCAAACAATTGAACGACCGCTCTAAGATGTACTATACACAGAATCCGGAAAATAATGTATTCAGCTTAACACTGCGTTACGGTGTTGGTGAGCGCGAATTCCGCAAACTGGGTATCGCAGCAGACCTGATGAATAATGCAGGTATCATGGGTGCTTACGAGCCACAACAATTGAAAGAAGAGCTTGGTAAACTGAATGCTACTTGTGAAGTAAGTGCTAACAGCAACTATCTCTACATCACCATGGAAGGTTATGAAGAAACTTTGCCGCAAGCTTGCCAGCTCCTCGCCCGTCAGATTCTGATGCCGAAACTGGACGAAAAGCAGCTGAGCCGTATCAAAGGTTCCATGTTGGGTAGCCGTCAGCAACGCAAGGAAAACGTAAACGCTTTGTCCAGCGCACTTATGCAGTATATGATTTACCAGGATAAATCATCCTACATCGACGAACTGACAGACAAGGAAGTTTATGAATTACAGATTTCCGAGTTGACAGGTGACATCAACCGCGCAGCCAACTATGAAGCAGAAATCTTCTATTGCGGAACAATGCCTTTCGACAATGCTTATGAAGTTCTCAGCAAAAACCTGCCACTGGTTGCCAACGAAAAACCGACCACTTCACCGCAGGACAAACCTATGGCTACCGTAACGGAGAACACTGTTTACTTCCTGCCGAACTCTGATGCTGAACAGGCTCAAATCTACTTCTTCATGCCAATGGAGAAATTCGACAAGAAAGATGACGTGATTCGCGATGCATTCAATCAATACTTCTCTGGTGGTTTCAATGGATTGGTATTGGATGAAATCCGTGGAAAACGTTCTATGGCTTATTCAGCCGGAGCATATATCGGTACACCTTCATTGCCTGGCAACCCGACTTATCTGTTCGGTAACATCGGTACACAGAATGATAAAGCCAACGATGCATTGGATGTATTCATGGGGTTGATTACAGACATGCCAAAGAATGCTGACCGTATAGACAACATCAAGAGCTACATGCGCCAGGAGATGCTGACTACACATCCTTCTTTCCGTAACAAAGCCGAGTATATGAGATCATTGCAACGTGTAGGCTATAACGATGATCCTACCAAAGAGAATCTGCCTAAGGTTGATGCCCTGACTTTCGATGATATCGTAAAGTTCTACGAAGAAAATGTCAAAGGTAAACCATACTGTATCGGTATCATGGGTAACCCGAAAGATATCGACGTGAAGAAGCTGGAGAAATACGGCAAAGTAGTGAAACTGAATGAAAGAAAATTGTTCAACACGAAAGACGCAATGTTCTAACAAGAATCTCCTTTAATTAAAAAGGGTATCACCTCTTCTTCCGGTGATACCCTTTTCTTTTTCCATTCGCTTTTACAATTATTCAGTTTGTTCTTGGAACAAAATCTTTAATCCTTGTCTTTATCTTCTACTTCTGCCGCACTTCCCGAGAGAATAGGCAGACAGATATTATACTTCACAGCCAGAATACGTGTGACGAATACTGAAATACCGCCTGCCACCTGACATCCATATGAATGTATCCCGATAAGATCGCACATCCAGTAAACCGTACCGCCTACTACACACGCCATAGCATAAATCTCTTTTCGGAAAATCAGTGGAATTTCATTGATAAACACATCACGAATCACACCACCTGCAGCACCTGTAATACTACCCATAATGATAGCTACCCAGAACGGATATCCCAGTGCAATGCTTTTTCCCACACCGACTACTGTAAACAGTGCCAAACCAATGCTGTCGAATATAAAGAAAGTGTTATGCAAATGAATCAGATGTTTTCCAAAAAGAATCACCCACAGCAATGCCAATCCTGTACAAATCAAATAGATAGGATCTGTCATCCAGCCCGGAGTGACCCCCAACAGCACATCACGTATCGTACCGCCACCAATGGCAGTTACAAAACCTACCACGTACGCCCCGAACCAGTCGAACCGCTTTGCCGAAGCCAGCCTAATGCCACTGATGGCAAAAGCAAACGTACCTATAAAGTCGAGTATTTGAACAAATGTTGGCATAATAATCAATGATAAACGTTAAATGTTTAATGATTTATAATTGCTATTCATTAAATTTATTGGCAAAGTAACAAATAATTTCCCTAAGAAAACGTATTTTTGTCTCATCAATTTATATATAATGAAAATAACAATCGTATCGGGTGCACGCCCCAACTTCATGAAAATAGCTCCTATCACCCGGGCTATTAAAGCCGCACAGGAAGCTGGAAAGAAAATTTCATACCGTCTTATTTATACTGGACGGCAAGACGATACCAGTCTGGATGCCTCTCTGTTCTCTGATCTGGACATGAAGAAACCCGATGGTTATCTTGGAGTCAGCGGACATGACCAATCGGAAGTGACAGCTGCCATCATGCTTGCCTTCGAAAAGGAATTGAACACACATCCCGCCCAGGTAGTTCTTGTTGTAGATGACCTTACGGCCACCATGAGTTGTTCTATCGTTGCCAAGAAGCGCGGGCTGAAAGTCGCACACCTCATTGCCGGTACCCGTTCGTTCGATATGAATATGCCTCGCGAAGTGAACCGTACCATTGTAGACGCCATTTCCGACTATCTGTTTACCGCAGGTATGGTGGCTAACCGCAACCTGAATCAGGAAGGCATGATTCCCGAATACATCCACTATGTAGGTAATATTCTAATAGATACCGTCCGCTATAACCGTCACCGCCTGTTGCAACCCGTATGGTTCTCTACCATGGGCTTGAAAGGACACGGCTATCTATTACTCACTCTCAATCGTCACGAGTTGCTGAACAAAAAGAATGTGCTTAAATCTCTGATACAAACATTAGTGGATAAATCCGGAGGTATGCCCATCATTGCTCCGCTGCACCCATACGTGCAGAAAGCCATCAAAGTGCTGGAAATACCTGCACCCAACCTACACATTCTACCGCCTCAAAGTTACCTGCACTTCGGATATCTTATCAACCATGCCAAAGGTATCATCACAGATTCCGGCAACATTGCAGAAGAAGCTACTTTCCTTGATGTTCCCTGCATCACGCTCAACTCTTATGCCGAACATCCCGAAACTTGGCGTGTAGGTACTAATGAATTAGTGAACGAAGACCCCGTTGCATTTGCCGCCGTACTTGAAACGTTGATGCATGGCGAATGGAAACATACTACGTTACCTGACCGTTGGGACGGACGTACAGCGGAACGTATTGTGCAAACGTTGATTAATGGAGAATTAAAGTAACCTGATTGTTATATCCCATTTTCGTTAAAGCCTGTTGTCGCCATTGGAGCGCTTCAGGCATCAAAGGAGTATGATACAATTTACGGAGAGCTATAACTTGTGCTTCTTGTCCATCAGCAATTGTACACACTTCCTCAAAGCCTGGATCCGGAATCATCATCGAATTCACTAGACAATGTCCATGCCCTTTCATCAAAGAATATATCAACTTCAGTTTGATTCCTGTATTCTGGAAAGTCAGCAGTAAATGAATATGTGCAAAGACTATCAGAGAGTTCATTTCTTCCTGCAAAGGATTTGCGACAAGAGATACATTCGGAATTCTGGAAATTTTCTCCCGTAAATGCTTATCAGGATTTTTACCGGCAATAACCACCCGCATATTTATATCCAACTTAGGCAGCAAGTTGTCCAGAATATAATTAATCACTCGAACATTCTCAAGAACAGACAGATTTCCATGATATAGTATATACTTCTCATTCTCCGGACTTACATCCGTCACAGTTTCTACACTAATGTTATCAAAGAAACAAGGCAGACAATAAGTCGACACAAAAGGATATTTCTGAGTGAAATAAAGAGCATCCGTATTGGTAATAGCCAATATTTTATCAGCATACAGCAATACCCGTTCATAATGTTTCAATTTCCAAGCTTCCAAATAATAATAACATTTCTCGTACCAAGAAACACACGACTTCCCCAAAAAGTAATAATAATCATGCTCTACATTATGCATCCTCACCCATTTCTGTCTGTCTCTCAATAAAGGATTTGAGAGGAAATAACAGGTGTGCAGTCCTTCAAACAGAATTGGGGAATCATCCTCACACAAACGTTCCAGTAATAACTTACTTCTCCTACTGTAAACAATATAAGGACGAAAAGAAAACATAGAGCACCAACCTGTAAAGCGTTCATAATAATAGACGGCATCAACCACCTTAAGCAAATCAGGTTGCTCAGCCACCTCATACCTATATGTATGCAAAACAACCGAGCAGCCAGCTTCTTTCAGAGCCTTCAGTTTATAATACACATCTATCAACCCTCCATAATCAGGAGGGAACGGCACTTGAAAACTAACAACATGAAGTTTCATATATTACTCTAATAGTTAAGCTGTGACAAGATTTATTCATCCCTGCAAAGGTAACATAAAATCTAAAAAACAGCATCTTTTCCTTTACCTTGATATAAAAGAAGAGCGCATATAAACATTCCTCTTATTTCTTTAGATTATATTTACTTCTTATTTAATGGTAATTTGCTACCTTTGCAGCCTCATACTGACTTAAATATGAAACAACAATATACAACTATCATCCTTTTTCTGCTGTCACTATTTGTTGCACATAGTGCATCCGCACAGATAAAAGGTGTCGTTACCGACTCCCTAACCAACGAACCATTAATGTACATCACCGTTCAATACGAGGGGAAAGGTGTAGGTGCTATCACCAATGCCGAAGGAGAATATACAGTAGAAACCCGCAAAGGTTGGAATGAGCTTACATTCTCCGCCATCGGATATGTGACCAAGAAAGTCACACTAACTCCTAACACCAAAGTGCTGAACGTGAAGATGGCACCTGCCGACGTCATGCTCTCTGAAGTAGTGGTAAAACCTCAAAAAGAGAAATATTCCCGGAAAAACAACCCTGCCGTGGATTTCATGAGAAAAGTCATCGAAAATAAAAAAGGGCTGAAACTGGAAGCCAATGACTTCTATCAGTACCAGAAATATGAAAAGATGAAGATGTCCATGAACGACGTCACTCCAGAGAAGATGGAGAAAGGTATCTATAAAAAATTCTCATTCTTCAAGGACCAGGTAGAAATATCGCCCAAGACCAACAAGATGATTCTCCCTATTTCCATCAAAGAGACGTCTTCAAAAACCATCTATCGTAAAAGTCCCAAAAGCGAAAAGACTATTATCGAAGGTATGAATTCCAGCGGTATTGAAGAGTTCTTCAACACTGGAGATATGCTGGGAACCATTCTGACCGATGTATTCTCTGACGTCAATATCTATGATGACGACATCCGCCTGTTGCAACGCCGTTTCGTCAGCCCTATCGGACGAGGCGCTATCAGTTTTTATAAGTTCTATCTTATGGATACTATTATGGTGGACCGCCAGGAGTGTGTACACCTTACTTTCGTTCCACAGAACTCGCAGGACTTTGGTTTTACAGGACATCTCTATGTCGTGAAAGACTCCACCTATGCAGTGAAGAAATGTACCATGAACCTCCCTAAAAAGACTGGAGTCAACTTCGTGGACAATCTTGATATTGTGCAGCAGTTTGAACAGATGCCGGATGGCAACTGGGTACTGACAGATGACGACATGACTGTAGAATTACAATTCGTGAAAGGTTTGCAAGGACTTGAAGTACAACGTACTACCAAGTACAGTAATTACAAATTTGAAGATATAGAGCCCCGTCTTTTCCGCCTGAAAGGTAATGTCATCAAGGAAGCCAACATGCTTAACAAGAGCGATGAATACTGGGCTTCAGTACGCCAGGTTCCCCTCACCAAAAAGGAGAGTAACATGGACGTATTCATGAATCGCATTGAACAGATTCCAGGCTTCAAGTATGTTATCTTCGGTGCAAAAGCCCTGATAGAGAACTTTGTAGAAACAGGAAGCAAAAAGCACCCCAGCAAGTTCGACTTCGGTCCTATCAATACCAGTATCACAAGTAATTATGTAAACGGTACACGTTTCCGCCTCAGTGGTATGACTACCGGTAACTTCGACCCACACTGGAGTTTCAGCGGATATGGTGCTTATGGTACAAAAGATAAGAAATGGTTCTATAAAGGTCAGGCAGCCTACTCATTTAATAAGCGTGAGTATGTGTTATGGGAATTCCCAAAACATTATATCGCTTTCGATTACAGCTACGATGTCATGTCTCCGATGGACAAATACCTCTCAACAGATAAGGACAATATGTTTGTAGGCTGGAAGTGGACAAAGGTAGACCAAATGTCATATATGCGTGATGCTACCCTGACGTATGAGTTGGAAACGAATGCCGGTTTCTCCATCAAAGCTATGGCACGCCACCGCAATGATGAACCTGCCGGCGGTGTATTGCAATATTGGAAGAACGACGGTAACATAGCCGGTTCATGGGATGATACAAATACATTCGTCAAAGATATCACTACAACCGAGCTTGGCGTTACCCTACGTTATGCTCCGGGGGAAACATTTGTCAATACGAAGCAACGTCGTGTTCCGGTGTCTCTGGATGCCCCGATCTTCTCTCTTTCCCATACCATTGGTCTGAAAGGTGTGCTGGGTGGCGAATATAACTTCAATCTTACAGAAGCCAGTATCCGCAAACGTTTCTGGTTTGGCTCCTGGGGTAAACTAGACATCACCGCCCGTGCCGGTGCACAATGGAATACGGTACCGTTCCCTTTACTGAACCTGCCCATGGCAAACCTTTCATATATCACCCAGCACAATGAATCTTTCAGCCTTATCAACAACATGGAATTCCTGAATGACCGTTATGCCTCTCTTGCCATCACTTATGATATGAACGGGAAGCTATTCAATCGTATTCCCCTCATTAAAAAGCTGAAATGGCGCGAAACTTTCCGTATCCGTGGTATGTACGGAACACTTACGGATAAGAATAACCCATATAAGAGCCACAATGACGAATTGTTCCTCTTCCCTATGCGCGACGGTATGCCTACCAGCCATGTAATGGGTAGTACTCCTTATCTGGAAGCCAGCGTAGGTATCTACAACATTTTCAAACTGTTGCATATCGAATATGTACGCCGCCTCACTTACACGGATATTCCAGGTGTAAAAAAAGGAGGCATACGCTTTATGATATTAATGATATTCTAGAAATTACAAATTGCGAATCACAAATTACGAACTATTAATTTGTAATTCGCAATTAGTAATTTATAATTCGTAATTAGTAATTAAAATGACTCCCTTAGCAGAAAGGCTTCGTCCTAAAACTTTAGATGAGTACATCGGTCAGAAACATTTAGTAGGACCAGGTGCAATACTACGTAAGATGATTGATGCGGGACGTATCTCTTCATTTATTTTGTGGGGACCTCCGGGTGTAGGAAAAACCACACTGGCACAGATCATTGCCAATAAACTGGAAACTCCATTCTATACATTGAGTGCCGTTACCAGTGGCGTGAAAGACGTACGAGAAGTGATAGAACGCGCCAAGAGCAACCGCTTCTTCTCACAAGGCAGCCCCATACTGTTTATTGATGAAATCCACCGTTTCAGTAAATCGCAACAAGATTCTTTGCTTGGTGCAGTGGAACAAGGTACAGTGACATTGATAGGTGCCACTACAGAAAATCCCTCTTTTGAGGTAATCCGCCCACTGCTGTCACGATGCCAACTCTATGTACTGAAGTCTTTGGAGAAAGAAGACCTCATGGAATTACTGCAACGTGCCGTCACCACCGACCATATTCTGAAAGAGCGTAAAATCGAACTGAAAGAAACGACTGCCATGCTCCGCTATAGTGGTGGAGATGCGCGTAAACTGCTTAATATTCTGGACCTTGTAGTTTCTTCCGAAGCCAATGATCCGGTGGTCATTACTGATGAGATAGTTACCGAACGTCTGCAACAAAATCCTCTGGCTTACGATAAGGATGGAGAAATGCATTATGATATCATATCTGCTTTCATTAAGTCTATTCGTGGTAGTGATCCCGATGGTGCCGTATATTGGCTCGCCCGTATGGTAGAAGCTGGGGAAGATCCTGCCTTTATTGCCCGCCGACTCGTTATTTCCGCATCGGAAGACATCGGACTGGCAAATCCAAATGCTATGCTGATTGCCAATGCCTGTTTTGATGCTGTAATGAAAGTGGGCTGGCCCGAAGGACGTATTCCACTAGCAGAGGCTACTATTTATCTTGCTACAAGCCCGAAGAGTAATTCCGCCTACATAGCCATCAACAATGCTTTGGAACTTGTACGGGAAACGGGCAATCTACCCGTTCCGTTGCATCTGCGTAATGCACCTACCAAATTAATGAAACAATTAGGTTACGGAGACAATTATAAGTATTCCCATGACTATCCAGGTCATTTCGTGAAACAGCAATTCATGCCCGATGAACTGAAAAAACGTCGCCTTTGGGAAGCACAAGACAATGCTGCCGAGCAGAAACATGCAGAACGCATGAAAGCATTATGGGGCGAGGATAAATTTAAGAAATAATCCTTACTTAATATATCCCATACTACTTCTTCCAACAAACACACCGACCACAACAAAATATACCATTATAAGCATAATCCTAAATCTTTTCCCTAAATTTGCGTACTCACTTTAAACATAAACAGAATGAGAACTGTAGTATTAGACGGTTACACCGCAAATCCCGGTGATCTTTGCTGGGACAAATTGAAAGAGTTTGGCGAATGCGTAATTTATGATCGTACCGCCCCCGCCGAAGTACTGGAACGTGCTGCCGGTGCAGAAGCCCTCCTCACCAATAAAGTAGTGATCAACAGCGAAATGATGGCTGCCCTGCCCGATCTGAAATATATCGGCGTGCTGGCTACAGGCTACAACGTAGTAGACATAGCTGCCGCCCGTGAACGAGGTATCATTGTCACCAACATTCCTGCATATAGCACTCCCTCCGTAGGACAAATGGTATTTGCCCACATACTGAATATCACTCAGCAAGTACGCCATTACTCTGAAGAGGTCAGCAGAGGAGACTGGAGCAAGAACCCTGACTTTTGCTTCTACAATACCCCACTTATTGAATTGCTCGGCAAGAAGATAGGAATCATCGGCTTGGGACAGACCGGATATAACACTGCCCGTATAGCCATTGGCTTCGGTATGAAAGTATGGGCCTATACTTCTAAATCGCGTCTGCAACTCCCACCCGAAATCAGAAAAGCAGATCTCGACCAATTATTCCACGAATGTGACATCGTCAGCCTGCACTGTCCGCTGAACGACAGTACTCGCGAAATGGTCAATGCCAGCCGTCTCTCTTTAATGAAACCTACCTCCATCATTATCAATACCGGGCGTGGGCCACTCATTAATGAACAAGATCTCGCCAATGCCTTGAACACCGGACAAATATATGCCGCCGGACTGGATGTTCTTTCCGAAGAACCACCTCGTTCAGACAATCCGTTATTGACTGCACGAAATTGTTTCATCACCCCACACATTGCCTGGGCCAACTTTGAAGCACGCCAGAGACTGATACATATAGCAGTTAGTAACCTGAAAGCATACGCGGAAGGGAAACCGATAAATATTATAAAATAACATTCCTTTTAATAAACATGGGAAAATCAGAAATTCACAGTCTCTTCCGTAGTATTCCGGTGATCCTGACAATCATTCTGGCTACTGTTACTATTATCTCCGCCTTTTCCGGGAACTTTGATCCTGCTAATTCCAAATATATGCCTGTGTTGGGATTAGCTCTTCCAGTATTGCTGATATGCAATCTACTGGTTGCTATCTGTTGGGCATTTGCCCGCAGTCGCTGGATCCTCATCCCTTTTGCGGCATTGGCTTTCAACTACGGTTATATACTTTCCGTTTTTCAATTCAATTTCACAAAAAAAATCCCTGAAGGACATTACAGTAGTAACTATGCCGATGGATATTTGAAAGTAGCCACTTATAATGTCGGCAATTTTGGAACTGAGATTACTGGCTACTCCTGCAAAGAGATTGCCCGCTACATGAAACAGCAAGAAGTAGATGTACTCTGCTTCCAGGAATTCGGCGACAATCAGCACTTTCCGATGGACAGCATCCGCAATGTATTTTCCCACTGGCGATATGCCCTGATACCCACTGAAGACTCCATCAGCGGAGTGCTCCCTATCGCCATATTCAGCCGTTACCCACTCATCAATCCCCGGTTTATTTCTTATCCGCAAAGTGCCAACTGCAGCATGCAGTGCGACATCATATTAGGAAGAGACACTGTCCGTCTGCTCAACAACCACTTGCAGACTACCAGTGTCAATCAAAACCGTCGGAAATGGGAACGCGGTCTTAACAATACAAATGACACCCGTCGTGAAGTGGAAGTTGTACAAGGTGCTATCAACACTTTACACGACAACTTTGTGAAGCGTGCCGAACAGACTGACAGTATCCGCCAGTTGGCCCTTGCCAGTCCTTACTCCGTAGTGGTGTGCGGTGACTTCAACTCTTTGCCGTCTTCCTACACCTATGCGGAATTAAGTGATATACTTAAAGACGGGTTCCGCACCAGTGGACGGGGTTACATGTATACCTTCCGCTACTTCAAACGTTTGTTGCGTATCGACTATATTTTCCATTCACCCGCCATTCAGGGATACCGTTACTACTCGCCTGATCTGGACTTATGCAGTGACCACAACCCGGTACTGATGGAAATGAAAATAAAGAAATAAATCTAAATCATTCATCTAAAACATTTGCTTATGAAAAGACAACTACTCCTATTTATTCATTTATTACCTGCATTGCTGTTTGCACAGCAAGAAGTTATCTTCCCTGATGATTTTAAAACGAACGCTTTAGATGGGAAAGAAGTGACTATTACTAATACACTGACGCTGACAAACAATTACAGCTATGCCTACGGTTCAATCACTCTTTCTGAGGGTCCGCTATGGACTCCCACAGAAAAGAATCTACCCGGTGTAGAGATGTTCAATCAAAAGAATAAAGAGAATCAAGATAATCAGATCACTGTAAAGCAAGGAGTTTACTCATTCACTGATGCAAATGGTACCTGTCGTATCGGACAGACCGTAGCAAAACTGACCGGAACCGCCAGTTACAGTAATGATAAATACACCATTACGCTAACAAAGAAACCGGAGTTTCAAGGTAATGAACGTCCCACAACCTGTAACATTGAAGAAGATTATAATCTGAAAGTTGTTAGTTTTAATGTCGAGAACTACAAAGGAGCTAATGACGTACAACGAACCAAGATAGTAGCTGCACTGAAAGCCATGGATGCCGATATCTATGCCCTACTTGAAGTTTTCGGAAACTCTTCTCTGAACGATCTCTGCACTGCATTGAACACCGCCTGTCAAACAAACCAATATAAATACATTGAGAATTCAACAGCTAATCAAGGCATGGCCTGCTTCATTTATAACAGTAATACAGTAATTCCTTTCAAAGAGCTTCAAAAAAACAGATTGGCAGACAACGGATATCTGCCAGACCGAAAGATAGCACAGGCTTTTGATCTCAAGGCTAATAATGAGCGTTTTATCGTTTGCTTAAATCACTGGAAAGCAAAAGATAATAGCTATAATAAACCAGATGAATATGCCGATACAGGTGATGGTCAAGGTAGTCATGTTCTACGCCGTGTGCACGAAGCTGAAGCTACTCTTGAATTTATCAAAACTGTTACTGCCTATTTTGAAGATGAAGATGTCCTCATAGTTGGTGACTTAAACTCATACTCCAAAGAAGACCCCATCCGAGTACTGGAAGAAGGCGAATTGATAAATGAACTTCAAAAATATGCACCTAATGAATACAGCTATGCCTTTTTTAGCAACAATAGCTACGCAACCGGTTATTTAGACCATAGTTTTGCTACTGCTACATTGGATGCTCAAATACGTTATGCTCATCCTTTTCATATCAATGCCGATGAGCCTGATGCACTTAAAATTGGAGGTAAACCGCAAGAAGACAATATGTACCGCTGCTCCGACCATAATCCTATCGTTACTTTCATAAAGCTGGGTACTACTACAGGTATTGAATCCCCTACCCTTTCGCGCCCTGATATTGAGTTGATTGGTGATCCACGCAGTGGTTACCTTACTTTGGTGAGTAATACCGACTTTGTACTCATCCGTGCCGAAATTGTCAATATTGGCGGACAAATCATTGCTGCATATGATACCAACAACACCGGAAATACGGAAAAGCACTTCACACTGCCTGTCAAAAACCTTGCGAGTGGCTTCTATCTAGTACGTGCCTACGATGCACAAAACAGATGCACGACATATAAGGTAGTACTTCCCTAAAACTTGACTAAGTGCCCGCAGCACAAACTTAGAAAGCGGTCATATCTTTTTATGCCATACTTTATCCTTCCATATGCCACAATTGTACATCTATGCCATTGATAGTAACGAGATGTGGCATATGGAAGGATAAAGCACAACATAAAAGATACCTATAACAACAACGATATCCACCGCAAATATGAGTATAAAAAATGGATTACCCTAAAACTCGAATGTAGGATGTCGATATTTGAATCCAGAGATCAAGTCGATAAAGCGAAGAAAAGAATACCCATACCTTGAAGTGAAGGGGAAAAGTAATAGAGGTAAGAGAAAAATATGAGGTTGTGTCAAAACTCTGGCACAACCTCTTCTTTCAGTATTAATTAAAATCCCCAATAAAACGCATTTTTTTATTATAATTATGTCCTGATATCGGTTCAAAGTTACCTCTAAGAAAAAGTCCATTATAACGACCTCCCCAACCCCAATTTATAAAATAATAAGCCTTAGTAATATATGGATAAGTAGTCATTCGATCAGCTTCATAATCCATAGTGCACCTAAACACTTGCGTAATTTCAATTCCATGAATATAAAAGGCATGTGCATTATCAGCATCACGCAATCCACTAGCATATACAGGAGACCCTTTTATTAACTGCCTCCAGATATTCATAACATCGTCTCCATTATCACAGTCAATAAACTTAGCATTTTTATATCCATATTGTTTAAAAGCTGCTAAGGCGTCACTATCATATGCGCCTGACCCAGAACAATCATATTGCATTTTTACTTTTGTACCTATATCTTTCATGAGAACTTGCGTTGCATAAGCTCCCTGAGTGTTAGGCATCGCCGCCCAATTAAACGAAGTTGGCAATTGATAATTACGCATAATTTGAGCCATAGCTACCGCTACACAACCCACAGGTGGTCTTCCATTGGAATAAGTACTACACCCCATATTATCTAACAGATCATTATACCCCACACCTTGATCCCAATTAGTATGAATAATTGCCGGTACAAAATAGAAATATGGTTCTAAGTCATCCCCATCATATGCGCAAAACCTTACATCAGATTGTCCTTTATTACACGCACCCCATTCACCAAGAGGTAATTCTCCCAAAGCCCTAGTTCTTGTTTTCGAATCAATAGCAAGACCGTTCTCTAAAAAGTTTGTGACATTATATTTCCTAATCGAATCTACTAAAAAAGCATATCCGTCCATCCAACTTGCCACACCTTCTGGCATTTCTACATTATCATCTATAGGAAATGAACTATCCTCAGAATATGCCAATATTTCATTGACTCGCTTATCTGCCGAAATAACAAGAAATCCTCCCCCTTCATAATTTACTACATACATTTCTGGCAAACCTGATTTTTTTTTCAAAGAATATATACTTGCTATATTTTTTTTTCCAATCTTACTCCTTGTCTTTAAATTAGTAAATTCATAAGTAGTAGCTATGCTTTTAGCATTTTTCAGAGAAACAAAGTTACTATCAACTCTGCTCGTAGCATCATCTCTTTGAACATCATAATCATTGTTACATGACGATAACAAGAAAATGATAAATAATCCCATAAAAGGAAACAATGTCTTTTTTTTCATACTGCACGTATTTAAAGTTCATGCTTGCAATTTAATAAATAAAAATAAATTAAACAAATATTCACTACAATACTATTAAAAAAGAAGTGGACATAGCAATATAGTACATAAGTATTCCCCATTTTCAAAACAAAAGTAAAGCAAACAATAAAACTCAGTATACTTTCATTATTATATCCACCTGAATTGAAATGTTCAAAGTCCCCATTTTGAAGAGAAAGCCCCCAAGTGCACATATAAAACTATAATACGAAAAAGCATACCCATAACTACGAAAGTAATTAAACAAAATATACTACCAAAGATACGTGTACGAAGTGGCAACGGTATTCTCTGCAGGTACTAGTGAGAGTATTAAAGATAGATTATTCAAAAGCACAGATCATAGGACACATGGATTTGAGTCCGGATGTGAACAGAAATGGGGAGGTGGAGTCAATGGAGGACGAAGGAGTGTCCGCGCTTTGAGGTAAAGGAGGAAAGGTGGGATAAAATAAACCCCGGAAGCTAAAAAACTTTCGGGGTTCATTTTATAAAAACAAATGATTCTTATTCTTCTTGAAGAGAGAAGTTCTTAACTTCAAACGTAGAAGCACAAGTTGCATCACTCGTATACTTAATAGCTATGCGAATAACCTTATCATTATACTTGCTGAAATCAGCTTCCATTGGAATGAAGGTAAAGCTATTGGGCCATGTTGCAAATTCCAATTTTTCCCAAGTAGCAGTAGTCACATCATTAGTATAATCTGTGGAAACGCAAACACTAATATAGTCTTCCGCTTTTGCTCCATACAGATAATTTAGACCAGCTTCAAATCTTAATACAGGAGTCAAAGCACCCTTCAAATTGATTTCCGGAATAAGCAACCAACTTTCAGTAGTCTTATTACCACCCAAATATCCAGTAGCTTTCCAACCATATTTGGCATCGAGAATCCAAACATAGTCTTTTCCGCCCAACTCAACATCTTGAATTGTACATCCACCTTCATCACCAATAAAGGTATTTGCATAGTATACTCTCGCTTCGTTCCATACACCATTCGCTTTGATAAATAACATCGTGGTAGGCATAACCTTAGCAGTTTCCATCCAAGTAGCACCGTCATAAACGAACTCGGTTGCGGAGATTGCCTGGCTACTGCTGCTATAATAAACCACAGCTACAGTCAAGTCTGCCTGAGCATACGGATAAGCATTCTTCAGATAAATCGGCAAAGTTTCTCCCGGTTTGCTGACATAGGTAGCTCCCATCTTTGCATAATCAGCAGGTTGCAATACAGCAACAGTGACATCCGGAGTGGTGTATTCTTTCCAAGTGCTGGTTGCTGCGTCATACCGGTATACAGCAGAAGTGTTGTATTTGGCAGCAGCACGCGTAGAGGCGAACATCATAGCAGAAGCCGTTTCCACCTCATTTTCAGGCACTTCCTTATACAGATAAACATCTGCATAATAACCATTCTTAGGCTCTGTAACACTTATATTTTTAATCTCTATAGTAGGGGCACACGCCGAAGTACTCTTATATGCAAATGCAAGGCGTACTTTCTTTCCAACGTAGTCTTTCAAATCAATTGCACCGGAATTAACAAAAGTCCAGTTCTTACCTTCCGACCATGTAGCGTTCAGAGTAGCCCAAGTGGCAGTCGTAACGTTATCTACATAATCAGCAGAAATCTTAGCTTCAATAAAATCAGCCCGATTATTGCCATTCAGGAAATTAATGGCAGCATCGAATGAAAGTGACGGAGTAGTAGCACCGGACAAATCAATTTCGGTAGAAACCAACCAACTTTCAGTAGGATTATTCACCCCACCGGCAAAAGCCGAAGCTTTCCAATAATTATTCTGTGAATCGTATTTCCATGCATAAGTGACGCCTTCCAACTTGATATTTTGGAAGGTGAAATCCCCATCACTTCCCTTCATCGACGCATTCAGATAGATGCCGAATGTAGAAGGCGGATAACAACCATAAGAATAAGAACCGTTATATTCATTCAATTTCACGGTCTTCTTCTTTTCAACATTCACGATAGAAGTTGTACCATCTGCATTTTGAGAGAACTTCCAGTCACCACCAACTGCCGGAAGAGTACCCAGATTAAAGCTATTATATGTTCCTGACAGATAAATAAACTTTTCATCCGGACGTTGCAGAGAATATCCAGTTGCGGTAGGAGTAACAGTCAATACATAATTTGAAACATCGCTACTGATCAAGCCATCAGTAACAGTTACAGCAGTACCAGCCATATAGCCATAGGATTTTGTTTCATCCTGAAGTCTTCCAAAAGGAATAAGTTTTCCTTCTTTATCAGGAGCCACAAACACATAATTACCTCCCTCAGCCGCCATTCCTGATACTTTCTGATAAACATTCGGAATTACACCGCCGCCGCCAATACTCGGCTCTGTCTCAGAATAGGCATAGTTGACCATACGCATAGCGCCATCGGCAGGATTCTCTACAGCCTGTTTTAGGAGGGCAGGAATTTTACTAACTGTAGACGGAGACAGGAATGAAGCAGAAACAGTCTCACCCCATACCGTTTTATAGTCACCGGAAGTAAGTTCATAAGTAGAAATACCATTGAAATCAGTCAGATATTCTGGCAATTTTTCAGCGTTATTGAAAGTCACCGTCACTTTCGACTCATCACTCAAATAGGGATAAAGACTTTCAAGATAAGCAGGCAAATACCATGACGCTGGTGCGGTTTCCGTAAAATATTTGTTTGAGCCCATAGCTTCCAAGGCTGCTGGGAAGTTTATTCCTTCAGGATCTTCCTTAGACGCTGCAAGTTTAATATTACTCTCAAGTCCGGCCACTTTCTTATAGTCACCGTCTGCCAGGCTCAACTCAACATTCTGCACATCCTTAGGAATGGCAAGTTCGTCATAGCCAGGAAAGTTATCTTTGTTGTAGTCGCAACTTGCCAAAAACAGCAAAGATGCACACATGCTAAATACTATATTTTTTTTCATAATCTGTCTTGGTTTAGAAATTGAACTTCAATCTTACAGAATAGGTACGACCGAAACCATAAAGTACACGCGTAGCACTCTCCCAATCGTGGGTACTACCATCACGAGCATCTGCAATGTATTCCTGATCGAGGACATTGTTTACATTTCCACTCAGAGTAGCACGTATTTTTCCAAAATCAAATGTATAGCCTGCACTTAAATCGAATGTGCTATAGGATGGAATCTTCCAAGGACTACCAATTACATAAGGCTCATTTTGCGTTGCAACGTTGGCATTGATATCATAATCGGCAAAGTTACGTGAGAAGAAGTTCCAGTCTACTCCCAAACGCAGACCTTTCATCGGACGTACACCTAAGCCTAAAGCAGCTGTAGTCTGTGCCGAACCACCCACAGAAACATTATCCATATCAATCTTATATTGATACTGTTCTGCATTTGCCATATCAGTCACTACATCACCACGAGTATTTTGCAACATTTGACCTTGTGAGTCAAACAGGTATCCGGAAGCTACACCGCCCCAACGCCAGTCGCCCCAAGAAAACATACCCGTAATATCCAACCAATTCAAAGGTTTGGCTACAAAATCAAATTCCACACCCCAGTGGTCAGCATTAGCACCGGTCATGTTCATCGCCCAACGCAAACCGTCGGCTGTCGTACCACTATCGTAAAGGGCTTTATCCATCCAACGAGTATAGTAACCATTCAAATTAGCAGTGAAAAAACGGCTGCGGTAACCATATCCTAACTCGAACGACATAATTTTTTCGTTCTTGGCATCCGGGTTACGGTCATGTGAAGTCTGTGAATTGATGAAAGAAGTATCAAACATCGGCGCACGGTTAATGTAACCTGCATTCACGAAAACATTATGATTTTCGGTCAAGTTATAGTTAGCACCTCCCTTGATGTTTCCACCCAGATAATTCTTGGTTGAAGACTTAGCCTTATCTTTACTATAATACATGCGGTCATAACGCCAATAGCCGGTATTTGAAGCACCACCGGAAATAAAGGCACTCAACTTATCCTGATTGTATTCCAACTGTGCAAATACACCTTCATACATAACGAAGCCATCATAATCACGACGCAACACATCGCCCACATTCAATTTCTGATTTATATAAGCAGAGTTGCCACCCACGGCCGGATTATTTTCTGCCGTAACATTCTTTCTATTGTAAGAATCAATAAAATAAGTACCGCCAAAAAGGTCTGTCAGAATATCCTGGTGCAAGCCTTTGTAATAACGAAAATCAATACCTCCATAGAAATCAAAATTTTCACCGAATTTTGTAGTATATGTAGAGAGTAAGCCATACCAGAGATGGTTGTTCATCATCTTACTCATTACCATTTTGGAACCGTTAGTACTTTCGGCATTCATTGTTTCAACAGCATCATAGTCAAAAGTTCCATCCGGACGACGGAATTGCGTATTTACCAAACCGTTTGTAGAACCATACCATGAGTTAGCATAGGTGCTGTCACCCGTACCTCTATAGCCGTCGCCACGACCGATAGATACATAAAGAGCAGTACTTAAACTTGATTTCTGGTCAATCTGCCACAAGTGATTCAAAGAAATCTGTGGTTTGTGATAAGAGTTTCTAGAAGAGTTATAAGACTGTCCGTGGCGATAGCCAAAAGTAGAGTTATACTTATAAGGACTATCTTCGCCCATATACTGTTTTACACGCTGCCATTCTTTAATGGATAAACCATTCTGATTGCTGCGCTGGTTATGCCACTGAGGAGCACCAAAAGCGGTCAAAGACAACTGGTGGTTGTCATTAAAGCGTTTAGCAATACTAACGAACCAAGTATATCCTTCAAACTCTGTACCTTGTATATATCCGTCACCCCAAGTCTTGGCTCCCAGCAAGGAGAATGCCCACCCGTCTTTAGACAAACCGGAAGAAAGATTAAACAGAATTTTGTTATAACCATCATTACCCATAGCGTAGGAAACAGAACCACCCTTCTTAGCTTCGGTAGTTTTAGTAATAATATTAATAGAACCACCTACTGCCGGAGAAGCAACCTTGGCAGCACCCAAACCACGTTGTACCTGAATGCTCCGGGTAACATCGGACAAACCTGACCAGTTTGACCAATATACCTTGTTATTCTCCATACCGTTCATGGGCACACCATTAACCATCATAGCAGAGTTTTCACTCTTGAAACCACGAATATTAATCTTACTATCCCCAAAGCCACCACCGTCTTTAGTAGCATATATACCCGGAGTAGATTTCAAGATTTCAGGAAATTCCTGTGTACCTAATTTTTCTTCTATAAAAACCGGATCAATAGTAGATACGGCTACTGGAGTTTTACGGGCAACTGCTATAGACGAAGTAATCGTAACGTCCGCCAGCATCACAGCATCCGGTTCCATCTTGATAGTACCCAAATCAACAGAAGCACCCTTCTGTGTTATTTTCTTCTTGAGGTCTTTGAAACCTACATACTTGAACACCAATGTCCCACCTTGAGCAACACTTTGCTTAAAATAACCATCAATGTCAGTCACAGTTCCTTGTGAAGTGCCTTCTACCATAACAGCAGCGCCCACTAACGGCTCGCCTGTTTCCGAGTCAACAAGCTGCCCCCTCACTGTAGTCTGGGCAAATGCCGCAGCACTGAATACAGACAGCACAGCCACTAACAGGAAATGAATTAGATGTTTTTTCATACTTCTGTTTTTTGTTAATTAAAAGTGTTAATTAATTATTAAATACTGTTTTAAGACGCAAATATAATTAATAAGATTTAGATTTGTATTACATTTCTGCTACAAAATTTCAGAGTAGATAGGAGTTATTGAGACTTTTTATAACAATAAAGCCCTACAAGTTTTTTGCAGGGCTTTCTATTTGTCATCAAAATATAATTTATACTATCAGATTCTCACTGTTATCAGTCATTCATCAGCTTTCTATAACGAACACGGGTAGGTTCTTCTTTTCCTAAACGTTTCTGTTTATTTTCCTCATATTCTGAATAAGAACCTTCGAAATAGAAGACATTGGAGTCTCCTTCGAACGCAAGAATGTGAGTACAAATACGATCGAGGAACCAACGGTCGTGACTGATGATTACAGCACATCCGGCAAAATCTTCAAGACCTTCTTCAAGAGCACGAAGGGTATTTACATCTATGTCATTGGTAGGTTCGTCCAGCAAGAGTACGTTGCCTTCCTCTTTCAATGCCATAGCAAGATGCAGGCGATTGCGTTCACCACCGGAAAGTACGCCGCAGAGTTTTTCCTGATCGCCACCGGAGAAATTGAAACGCGAAAGATACGCACGGGCATTAATATCGCGACCGCCCATACGAATCAGCTCCGTACCACCGGAGATTATCTGATAAACACTCTTGTTCGGATCAATATCACTATGCTGCTGGTCTACATAAGCCACCTTTACGGTCTCTCCTACTTCAAACTCACCTTTATCTACAGTTTCCAATCCCATAATCAGACGGAACAGCGTAGTTTTACCGGCACCGTTAGGACCGATAACACCAACGATACCATTGGGGGGAAGCATGAAGTTGAGATCATCGAACAGTAACTTATCACCATAGGCCTTAGCCACATGTTTCGCTTCGATAACTTTATTACCAAGACGCGGACCATTGGGAATGAAGATTTCCAGTTTCTCTTCCTTCTCCTTGATGTCTTCGTTCATCAATTTATCGTAAGAGTTCAAACGTGCTTTTCCTTTTGCCTGACGTGCCTTAGGGGCCATGCGTACCCAATCCAACTCACGTTCCAATGTTTTACGGCGCTTACTGGCTGTCTTTTCCTCCATTTCCATACGCTTGGTCTTCTGCTCCAGCCAGCTGGAGTAGTTACCCTTCCAAGGAATACCTTCACCACGGTCTAATTCAAGAATCCAGCCTGCTACATGATCAAGGAAATAACGGTCGTGAGTAACAGCAATTACTGTACCTTCGTATTGTTGTAAATGTTGCTCCAACCAATCGATAGATTCAGCATCAAGGTGGTTGGTAGGCTCATCCAGCAACAGTACGTCAGGCTTCTGCAACAGCAGGCGACAGAGTGCCACACGACGGCGTTCACCTCCAGAAAGATGTTCCACGCTTGCATCTTCGGGCGGGCAACGAAGGGCATCCATAGCACGCTCTAATTTACTATCCAGATTCCAGGCATCAGTTGCATCGATAATATCCTGCAACTCTCCCTGACGTGCAAATAGCTTGTCCATCTTATCAGCATCCTCGTAGTATTCAGGCAAACCAAACTTCTGATTGATCTCTTCATACTCAGTCAATGCATCTACAATGGGCTGCACACCTTCCATTACAATCTCTTTTACAGTTTTTGTAGGATCCAGATAAGGCTCCTGAGCCAGATAGCCTACTGAGTAACCCGGTGAAAATACCACTTCGCCCTGATAAGACTTGTCCAACCCGGCGATAATCTTCAGCAAGGTAGATTTACCGGAACCATTCAAACCGATGATACCGATCTTTGCGCCATAGAAGAACGAAAGATAGATGTTCTTCAACACCTGTTTATTGTTCTGCTGAATGGTCTTGTTCAGCCCTACCATAGAAAAGATAATCTTTTTATCGTCAACTGTTGCCATAAAGTTTTAAGTGTATTATATTAATAATGTATTTACTTTAATACTATGCAGCGCTCTTTGCAATCTGCCACAAAACTTTGGCAAAGATAAGAAAAAAAAAGAAATCCTTTTGCTTTTTCAAAAAATGTCTCTATCTTTGCGCCCGCTTAACAGCGATAAAGGTCTGATTCGCTAGCTCAGCAGGTAGAGCACAACACTTTTAATGTTGGGGTCCTGGGT
>OLND01001194.1_pt1 | contig 28195 bp, 25 predicted proteins | sample 1672031 | NCBI WGS metagenome assembly OLND01 (sample SAMEA3136638, study PRJEB25190) | human gut metagenome | biome: human gut; feature: human-associated habitat; material: faeces | place: Austria | collected 2013 | reverse complement strand
TGCCGCACCTCGCTCGCCGTATCGGCACTTAGAATTATGCGGTATTGCCATAAAAGAAAAACCTTGAAGCAGAAGCTTCAAGGTTTATTTGGCTGCCCCAGTCCGACTTGAACGGACGACACCCTGATTAACAGTTATACATGTACTTTGAAACATCTTGATATATTGTCTCGCATGAGTCAACGTTCGCCGTTAAATCGTCTATGTTTTACTTTTCCGAAGAATATCATGCAAAACCTTTTAATAACTTGCACGGCCAAATAACGGCCAGAAAAGAGGCGCTTGCCGTAGAGAACATATTGACAGGACGGTATGTGTGATGTATAATAAAGAAACAGAAATCAAAATAATTTTATTTCTGTTCAAATTAAGAAGGGAGGTTTATTATGGATATGTACGATATTGCGGTAACGCAATCGGCACGAGGGGCATTATATGATTTTTTTGATGTAGATATTGCAGATGTGGACGATTGGACGCCTCGCATCGAAAAAGTATCTAAGAATACAGGCAAAGACGAATATATAGATGTAGAGCGTGGCTCATTGTATCGAGACGACCAAACTCCTCCCTTGCCACTAGGGGCGGCATTTAACGCTGCGTGGCACTCACTGCAAGCGGCAATGCAGCATCGGCGAAACGTTATAAAGGAATATAAGGATAGAGGTCTACAATCATGGTACGCAGTCTATCGGGATAGAGTGGAACCGACCGATCTGGAATACTGTGCAGAATGGTTACAGGTACGGTTTGGTATCTCACACGATGTTCCTATTGATAAGGTGCTGGCTACAATCATGCCGATCAAAGACGTTAGCGCCGGTAACAACCAACTCGAAAGCCTAATATTGTTTTTGGGAATGCATGATTACAGCAAATTAGACCCTGCGTGGCAGGAAATTGAGAAAGCATACGAGACACTTAGGTTGCTGCTTGATGCGATTACATTAGAAGAGGGTTGCACAGAATCCTGTAAACCGACATGGGATGTATACCATGCGTATTTAACGGATGCGATATCATCCACTGCCTGCAAGCGTGTGTTTTCGGATTTGGAATTATGGACGTACAGCCCATTCTTGCCTTTTTCAACAAATGAAATAATGCCGCAAAAGTATATTGAGGCACTATTCCGCAGAGATACAGCGGGTACCGTTGACCGCCTTGCATGGCTCAAAGAAGTTTTCCGAGAAACAACAAGTCAAGATAGCAAGGAAAAGACCCTTGAACAGTGGTCAGTAATTGCCAGCGCATACGATATACGCAATAGCTTCCAATTGTGCTTTGCATTTTTAGATTACATAATATACCGAAAAGATTTGATTCTGCGAAAATGTCCCAAGTGCGGAAAATATTTTGTTGCATCGACGAAAAAGAAAAGGTATTGCGATTTTTTACATGCGAACGGTAAGACTTGCGGGCAACTTGCAAAAGAAGAATCAGATGCTAACCGAAGCGGTGAAAATGGAAAATATCGCAATGTGCTGAGGCGATTGGATGTGCAAGGGGATTCGTACCGAGAAAAGGCCGAAATCATACGGGCAAAGGGGAAAAATGCAAGTCCGAAAGAATTGGAAAAATTACAGCAATTGCAGGAGGCGATAGAAGATATAAACAATCAGCGTGACGCATTACAGCTTGAACGCAAAAAGAAAGTGAAAGATCTTTCGCCAGAAGAATATCAGAATTGGCAAACCAACATTGATAAGGCCGTTCCCAAAAAGAGGCGTGGGCGACCAAGCAAAAGCAAGTAAAAAAGCGTCCCGGAGCGGCAACTCCAAGACGCTAACCGAAATCACACTCAGACGGGCATCTGCGTACGGATATCGGCTCAAACATCAGTATAACAGATTCGCCCGCCGCTGTAAAGCGAAAGGACGACAATTACAATGGCAACAATCGTCAAACGAGGAAATTCTTACCGTATCCGTTGCTATGATGGATACGACAGCAATGGCAAACAAATTGAACGCTGTATGACATGGACCCCGGAGCCGGGAATGTCCGAGGCCAAAATTAAGAAAGAGGTAAAAAAACAAGCAGAAATTTTTGAAATCAATGTCAAGAATGGCCTATATGCGGTCAGAAGAATGAAATTTTCTGAGTATGCTGAGCAATGGTTTTCTGAATATGCAGAGATAAATCTAAAACCAAAAACGGTATCAGATTTTCGTGACTTGCTTCCAAGGGTGAATGACAACATCGGACATCTGTATCTCGATAAAATTCGCCCAAGTCATCTGATTAAAATGCGTGACAACCTCATGCAAACACGGATTGTCCCTACATATAGAGCACGAAATCCCAGATTACTGAGGGATAAATGCAAACAGCAAAGTAGAACGCTCAAGGCTTTCGCCGTAGATGCACAGCTCAATTTAGGTGTAATCAAATATGCGATCAGCGGTAAGAACGTTACCTTGCATAGCGCTACACAGATTGCGAAAGCCCTTAATACTAACGTGTCAATGATTTTCTTGGAGAACGAAACGGACACATTAGATGCAAACACTGTCAAACATTATTTGCGCCTTACATCGACAATTTTATCTACCGCTGTTGAACAGCAGTATATATTAGAAAATCCGATGGAGCGCGTTAAAATGCCTCGGATGCAGGAAAAAGATGTTTGTTGTCTAACACGAGAAAAAGCTCTTGAATTGTTAACATCAATACAGGAAGAACCCCCTAAATACAGAACCGCTATAACGGTCTTGCTGTATACAGGTATGCGCCGAGAAGAAATTTTGGCGTTGAAATGGAAAGACATTGATTTTGCACATAATATCATTGATATCCATGCAAGCATCCAGTACATTCCTCATAAAGGCTTAATCTACGGAGAACCCAAAACCAAGTCATCCCGGCGTATTATTAAGGTATCTAATGTAGCAATGCAAGCGTTAAGCGAGTATCGAGATTATCAGATGCAGCAATATAAGCAACTCGGTATGGAGTTCAATCCGAATTGCTTCATCTTTGAAAACTATGACGGGGTATTGATGCGTCCTAATACGTTGACGCATCGTTTCCATAAAATCGTAAAAGAACATGACTTACCCCCGGTACATTTGCACAGCCTACGTCATACAATGGCAACTTTGCTAATCGATCAAAGTCTCCCTCTAACCGCGATAACGGCAAGTCTGGGACATAGTAGCCCGCATACAACGGCATTGATCTATGCACATGCGTTGCGGCAAAATGCAGCAAAAGCAGCGGAGGCAATGGACCTCATACTTCAGTAACAATTGATTGATTTAAGCACCTTCACAGGATTTGTGAGGGTGCTTTTATTTTGGCAAGAAATGAAATAGAGGAAGAATCGGTATATTTTACGTGTTATGCCCTGCTGGATAAATGTATAATATAGATGTACCGAGAAGATAAAGAAAATGATTCGGTACAGTAATCGTGTGGAGGTGACTATCCATCCGTATCCGTACAATTGCCGGGGCTGTGAAAGAAATGAAGAATGATGACCCCGGCACACATGTAACGGAGTCGTATCTCAGACGGCTCGTCAAGGAGGGAACCATCCCCTACGTTATGGACGGCACTCGTGTACTGGTTAATGTCGATACAGTGCAGGAGTATTTATTATCGGCAACAGCAATTTAAAAGGAGAAGTAATAACAATGATTAAAGTTAGTGATTTACTCGATCTGAACAAGCTCGGCAAAATGGAACTGGTCGAGGTTCGCCCCACTTACGCATATGTTGACGATAAGCGCACCGATACTATTTCGGGCTATTCGTATTGCGTTGTTTTGACCGATCACAATTACGAAAAGATTTATGTCCGTATTCCCGGTGCACAACAAGTGGAAAATCCGAGCAAGGCAGTCCGGGTGCACTTTGAGGGGCTGCAGGCCAGTGTATATGTACATGGCAATTGGCCGAGACTGGCATTTAAGGCACTGAAAGCCATTAAGGATTAAGAGAGTTGGCGGTAGCAATGCACTCCGCCGTGGAGATGAGGTCCAACAAGACATCAGCACCAAGGCGGGGCGCATTGCTACCGCTTCCCTTTTGTTGTGCGTGGCAGCGGAGCACAAGGCACCTAGCCAAGTATTACCTAGGTGCCTTGTGTACGATTAGAGAAAAGCCTATACCTACAAGTTTTCCAGCGTACCCATAGCGCTGGGTACAATTGGGTATTGGGTACATTTCGAGCAAAAGGAGGTGGAAAAATTGCCTCGTGATACAGCTACGCGGAGATTTCAATTGACGTTTAACAATCCGAAAGAACATGACTATTCACACGAGAAAATCAAGTCGTTACTCGAAGCTGGTGGTAAAATCGGTTACTGGTGCATGGGTGATGAAATTGGAACGCAAGAGACATACCATACACATCTGTATGTAGAGTTTGTGAATCCAACGATGATTAAAACAGTTCAGAAACGGTTCTATGGTGCGCATATAGAGGTTGCAACATGGGGTACAGGCGAACAAAATCGTGCGTACGTGCGGAAAGAGGGCGAGCAGTACAACAAGCAAACGGATGGGCACTATTCATACGTGGACAGAAACGGGAAACTGCACGAGGGTGTCAATTACGCAGATACATTTGAGGAATACGGCGAAATGTCTAGTGGCGGTAGAGGCCACGGCGATAGAAATGATATGCGCCTGTTGTACGCTATGATAGAGGATGGGCTAGATAACGCAACAATTCTGAGCTCACACCCGGAATACTTACGTGATATTACCACGATTGATCGTGTGCGTCAGACAATCTTGGAAAAGAAATATCGCTCAGAATTTCGCATCTTGGATGTCACCTATATTTATGGTCCTACGGGCTGCGGAAAATCACGATCGGTCCGTGAGCAGCATGGATACGAACAGTGTTATAACACATCTGATTATAAGCACCCATTTGACGGTTATCGCCAACAACCAGTTTTGATTTTTGACGAGTTTCGGTCGGATTTGAGAATTGGCGATATGCTGCAATATTTAGACGGATATCCCATAGAATTACCCGCAAGATACTCAAATAAACAGGCGTGTTACACAACGGTATATATAATTTCTAACTTGCCATTGGAAAATCAGTATACGACTACACAGATAGAGTCACCAGAAACATGGCAAGCATTTCTGCGCAGAATTAACAGGGTTAGGATTTTTGAAAATGACGGAAGTTATGTGGAATGGTCGATCAAAAAGTATTTTAGTCCATTCAGAATTACGTCCGTACTGGGAGAAACAAATGATTGCCCATTTTAGGGCGAGGGGGCTACAATGAAGCAGAAAATCAACGGCATTATGTATGATACAGAGGTGGCAAAGAAAATTCTTGCCATTGCGCAGGACAATGCGCAGAATGCGAGTGGTGCGGTAGAAGACACTTACGATGAGGTCTTGTATCGTACAGAAAATGGCTTTTATTTTGAGGCGATTAAGGTTCGAGACGACGAATATATTTTACCGATCTCTCAGCGCGAGGCATTACACTTGATCTTTACACGGTCGGTTCAACACTTAGAGACATATTAAGGAGGGCACAAAATGAAAACTAGTAGAGATGAACTGCTGCGGGAAACGCTTGTGCGTTATTATTGGCGTTTGGTCTGCAACGGCGCAAAAGCACTGGCGGATTCTGCACGGATGCACCCGATGGTTGTTGTACTCGGCACAATTGCAATTATATATATGTATCGTTTCCGCGATCTGAGTTATGTGTCTGACATGGGCAATGTTGGACACATGATCGCCATTGCAGATACGGTTGCAATGGTTGTATTGGTATTGATGATTGCGTTGGCGGTGTCAATTGCGCGTCAGAGTGTACCGGGGGCAAAAAAAATGTACGAAAATCTGATGCGCGGAGGTGTAGTCAACGCATCGGGAGAAGCCCCATTGTTGGTTGCACGCGAAAAGGACCCGAAGAAAAGCGGGCACTTGATGTTAACTTTTCAGTATGTCGGTGTCCCGCTGGAAAAGATGAAAGACATGTCCTCAGTTATCGCAGCATGCATTGGCATGTATGTGGTAGATATACAGGACGGTGCTGCACCGCATACCTACATTATAGATGTAGTTGCAGACAATGCTCTGCCCGCAATGATTGAGTGGACCGCAGAACGTATGCCGACAGAAGAAACAAAATTTGTCCTTGGCGAGGCTATCGATGGTCCTGTATATATTGATGTGCAAAACGACCCCGGTATACTTGTTGCAGGAGCAACAGGCAGCGGAAAATCAATTGAAACAAAAGTGATATTGGCACAGGCAATCTTACGTGATTACTTCGCAATTATCGCGGATTACAAATATGTCGAATATAGCAGCGTTTGGGCTGCGTCCGCACATATTGTACACGATGATGATAATCTATTGTGGACAATGGAGCATCTTCTGGAGCGGCTGCATGATCGCCGCGACTGCTTTGCCGCTGAGGGATGTCGCAATATTGACGACTATAACGCACTCCATCCCGATAGAAAATTGCATCGTATCATTCTATGCATTGATGAAGCATCAATTGCATTAACAACGCGTGTCGCAAATAAAGAAACTAAAGAAAAGCGTAGCCGTATCATTGACATCCTTAACGAAATTGCATGCACAGGGCGCTTTGTGGGCATTTGCTTTTTGGTGGCTTTGCAGCGTCCGTCGGCAGAAGTGTTGGCGGGTGAGCTTCGATCTAACATCTCAACCAAACTATTAGGAAAATGTGATAATAATCTTGCAATGCTGACACTGGATACAGCAGATGCGGCTAAGTTGGTGCCGCAAAATGTGCCGGGTCGTTTCTACGTTAATGTTGATGGCGGAAAACTAATACAGGGCTATTATTTTGAGGAGCACATGTTAATGAACGCTCCAAATTTAACGCTGTCAGTACGTACCTTTTTGAGCAAAGGTGAGGGATTGACAGTGGAAAATTCCAACAGCCAAAATCCGTAACGAAATAAAAGGACTATTAAATCCTGACATATAACGTTTTTTCAAAGGCATAGCCGCGGTATAATATAAATATGGAACGAAACAAAAATGAAATGGTTTCGCAAGGGAGGCCGCTATATGTTGGAAAAGACGTCAGGATTATTGGCCGTCGATGATCGCTCAAAAGAGGACATCGAGCAAGAATATTCTGTTCTGCTCGGCGAGAAAGTTGCGCTTGATTCGGTGCGCCGACTTATTGTGACACATGGATGTATGTCCGCCGAGAAAGTAGTCCGCGAGTACCTACTTGTCAGTACATCGGGTAATTGGTATTTAGTTCTGGAGATGGGAGGTGATACATATTGGACCGATATGACAGCCGGAGAAGCAAACATATGGCGGGAATGGGATCCCCCAGAATACGATGCCCTCCCGTTTTGATTTGTTAACATCAAGGAGAAGAACATGAGAAAGATTAGAATGTCAAAAAGGCTTACTGCATTGGGCCAAGCTATTACAGAGGAATATGAAAAAGTGCCCTGCGTAGATGATACGTTGCTGTATACCGACAGCAATGGCAATGCGCAAAAGGTATCTATAAGGGTAGATGCCTATCGCAATAATAAGCGAATTTGCGTTACATTGATGGTAGCACAGAGTAAAGAGCCGTTCTGCCGCCTGACACGTAACGTACCAGCTTGCGATTTCCCTGACAAAACAATGGCTGCTATTGGCATCAGCAATTGTATCGATAACATTTGCTTTATCGCGGAAAATCGTCTCGGCGAAGTGACAGATTCTATGGTAATGTCTGGGTATAACCTGTGCCCTATTGTCTGCTTTGACCTTGATGAGTTGGCAAAATATGACCCCCGTGGAGTCGAGAGGTTCCGCCAGTTGATCGATCTATAACCAGTACAACCAAGAACAGAACTAAGCAATTAAAAAGGAGAACAAAAAAATGGAAGATAACATGCAGCAAAAATACGAAAAATACATGAATGCAACAAAGGTTGAACGCATTTACACTCGCAGAGGTGACGACTCTATTTATGTTGATGGGACAATAGCTATTGATGATCGAATTGTTGATTATACGCTTGAGATCGAAGATGTTTGGTTCGAGGGAATTTACAATATAACAGTTGATGAGGATGGTTATAGTTTTAGGTTTCGCCAATTCGGGAACGAAAGAGATGTGAATAAAAGAGAGATATATATTAGTGATGACGAAATGGCCGGGTACCTCAATGTAAGCGAGGGCTATAACGAGTCGGATATTACGAGTCCTCTTATCGCCAAGTTGGTAGATGACTCGGATTATATCTACAATGCAATTATCGATAGGGCGATAGAATATGGTGAGAATGATCGCGAAACACATCTATTGTGGGTGCAGTTCTATTTTGCAACTTACTGCTATGACGATAATTTTGCAACTTACTACTATGACAATACTAAGTTAGAAATAACGAATGTCAAAAAAATCGGCACTAGGTATGAGGGGCGTTTTTCTGTCTTAGACGTGAATTTTCGTTTTGTTTACGAGGAGGACGAACAATGGTATGAGATCACAAAACTCGCGTATGAAGACGATCCGTTTGAGGCTTGGGATGACTTCGAGGAATACCTCGGCCGTGCACGAGATTACATCTGGTCGAAAATCCATCACTATATCGCCGATTTAGAAAAGGAGAACGCACCAGATGAAAATATCTAACTGGGCAAAGCTCGATTTGCTTCTGTTGGCATATCGTAGACAGATTACGCCGGAGGGAATATCTGTTTTCGATGACGATCAATGGGTGCAGTGCAGCGAAAAGTACATCCGCAGAGACGTCAATTTTTCGGGTGTTTGGCGAGTCGAAACACTGTACAAAAACACTCGATACGATGGCTATTATATGCTCGAAGGTATGGGTGGTCCGCACACCGCGTGGCATGACTGCGAAGATGGAAAGTACGTTATTGGCATGCATTACGTCGTTATGACAGCGGACATGTGCAAAAAATATATAGATACGAGAATGATGCTCGACCAAGACGATGGTAAAAATTTACCGTGTCACCCGTTTTAATTAATAATGAGGTCGCAAAATGAAAAGTAATAATATCAGGGACAGCCCGCCTCCATTGCGGGACTACCAACAAGCTGATCTTGCAAAAATGCAGAATTACGAAGGTCGAGCGGCGTTAATGGTCTTGGCAACAGGGCTTGGCAAAACACGCATTTACACAGAGTACATTCGTTGGGATGTGCTCAACAATAATCACAATTGTCTGATTCTTTCGCACCGTGAAGAGTTGGTTTACCAACCACTGACCTACTTGCAGGACTTACCCTGCGGTGTTGAATTGGCAGAAAAACATGCCCACGGAGAACCTGTAATAAGCGCATCGGTGCAGAGCCTTGTGGGGCGGCTGGATAAATACAATCCGTACGAGATTGACACAATCATTGTGGACGAGGCACACCATGCGGCGGCCCCAACATACCGCCGTGTGCTGGAATATTTTCCATCTGCACAGATTTTCGGTTTTACTGGCACGGCCCATCGCGGTGATGGCGTTGGATTGAGTTGTGTTTTTGATGACATCTTGACGGAACGCGATACTCTGTGGGGGATAGATAATGGCTATTTGCTGCCAATGGAGTGCCGCCAAGTCACGTTAAAATATGACATGGGCAGTGTAAAAATTGAGGAAGACGGCGACTATAACCAAGCGGACATTGCCCGTGTTATGTCAGGGACAGCGGCGGGCGTTGTGGAGGCGTACAGCAAATATGCACGTGGCCCTACAATAATTTTTGGCGCAAGCGTAGACGAGGTCAAAGATATTACGGCGCTGCTGAACAAAAAATATGGGCGCAGTGTTGCCGTTGCTGTAACTGCCAACACGCCAAACCGTTCGCAGATATTAGAGGCTTTTCGCCTCGGAATAATTAAGGTAATAGTCAATTTTGGTATTTTTACCGAGGGGACTGATCTCCCTATGATAGAGACGGTGTTGATTGCTCGTCCAGTAGCGCCAACTAATGTTGGGCTATATGCTCAGATGGTAGGGCGTGGATTGCGGCTCTATCCGGGTAAAACGTCCTGTATGGTGATTGATTGTGTCGGCATATCGGATAACCCTATTTGCACTGCCGCATCACTGATCGGCAAGGATGTACCTACCCCCAAGCCAGAAAAAGCAAAGCAAGAGAAAATTGAAGACGAGGAAGAAAAAATTGAAGTGCTGCGGGGGGCTGAAATCCCGGATACATGGATTAAAAATGAACTGGAGGTGGATATTATGGAAAAAGGCGTTGGCGTTGATTTGCACGATGTGGCGTGGATTAAGCTGGAAAATGGCGGCTATTTGCTTCAAATTCCGGGCGTTACATATCGTATCAGCAAACCGCTGATTGATGGCAATGTCTACCTGCATAAAAACAAAACATGCTCCAAAATGCCCATGCCCACACAGTTTATTCTGGATTGGGTATATCAAGACCTAAAACAAAAGCATGCAAACGTAAGCTATCTATGGAATAAGAGCGAGCGTCGCCGTTGGGATAATCAGCTTGTTTCTTCAGAACAAATATCACTGATTAAGCGGCTGGCCCCCGATTATAAAATCAACCCCAAGAAGATGACGAGGGGTGATGCATCATGCATCATTCAAAATCTGCTGCATGTACAAAAATTGGAGGAAGAAAACGATGCCTAGGAAAGCTCGAAAACTTTCATCTTCCGGGGTGTACCATATTATGACGCGCGGAATTGATAAAACAAGGGTTATGCTGGATGATGCGGATTGTATTCAATTCCTGTGTTTTCTCAATTTTGTACAAAACGAGGGCTTTCAAGTTTTAGCCTATTGCTTGATGGGAAATCACGTGCACTTACTCGTTAAAACAGACAAAGCCAACATTGACGCGTTAGAGCTGGCAATGAAAAGGCTGCTTGTACGCTATGTGGCGTACTATAATCACAAATATGATCGTGTTGGCGGCCTTTTTCAGAATCGATATGCGAGTCAACCTGTGGTGACAACAGGGTACTTTTTGAGGGTACTCCGTTATATCCACAATAACCCTGTTGCTGCAAAAATCACAAAAACGCAAGCACAATATGAGTGGAGCAGCTATAGAGACTATTTTGGTGGACGCCAAACGTGTCTGTGTGAAGTGCAGACACAATATGCTTTGCAAATCCGCCCACTGGAATGGCTTAAAAATTGGCACGAGAAAAGCGAGCTGAATCCTGCAAGTTTTTCTGATGTTAACATTGCAAAAGTTAAGGTGGGCGATGATATCGCAATGCAGCTGATACAAAATAGAGGCGGCATATCAGCAATCCAAGTTCGCAATTTATCGGATGCGGACAAGGCCGTTCTATTTGGTCGCCTTGTGAATGAGGAAAGGCTGGGCTTTGCGCAACTGTCCCGACTTACAGGAATTTCCAAGGGAGAAATCAAAAGACTACTGCTGCAAATGGAGGATGATCTATGACAAGTGAAACACGCGAAAAAATCAATCGTGCGAGTATCTTTATTGACAATGCAATGTACTGTGATGATGACAAATCGCTCCGCGTTATTGGTCGCTTGTATTACGGCGGCAAGGAGTATGGGGTAGGTATCACCGAAACGAAAGAAAAGCCGGACACGCTGGAAATTAGAACACCGGAGACGTGCCTGACATACAGCGGGGATTATCCCATCTGTGGTTCTCGGCTGGGCGGCGCTTACGTAGACGACATCGATCAGGCGATTGACGAATTATATGGCCTTGCAATTGGTGTGAAAGAAACCTATTGCACAACAGTACAACTGGGTATGATCGCAAAACTACGCTACTTGATGCAGGATGCATTCGAGCCCTACAGCCCACACAGATATGTCATCTGGTCTGACAAAATTTTGCTTTGGGATATGCGCCCTCTTTTTAACGGTTGGTGTGGAACGGCACGAATTGACATATTGCGCCTCAACTATTATTACAGTGACGGGCAATTGGTATACCTCAATTTTGCGGGCAAACCATTGTCTACAGCGCAGGATTCGGCTATTCCTGACCCAATCAGAAAATGCATTGAGGGCGAGATCAAGGCGGAAATCAAACGGAAAGAAGAGAAAGAAAGAGCGGAACAGCGCAGGATTGCAGCCTACAGCCAAGAGATGGCAGAGGTCGAATCAGATGGCGACGAGTTTGACTTTGCAGATGTAGATGATCCTGTTTTTTGGAGGCAATTTGACGCAATTCAAAACAATGAATGTCCCGAAATATAATTGACGCCGAAATCGAAACATTTACATTTTTAATCCCTACTCGTTAGGGTATAATATAGATAAGGTCAGAAGGAACGAAAGCTCCCAATGACCTCGGCGTGTTGGAGGGTAGCAGCCTCCGATATGCTGCGTGCTCCTTGAAAGGTGAATAAGTTCTAGCGCCCATGATGCACGGGCATCCCGAAAGGGGATACTTAGATGGGATTGGCGACTAATAGGATAATTAGAGAATCCACAGCAAGTAGCCCCTGTACAGGATTGTGCATTGCGTCCGTAATGATCGAGAGACAAAGGAGAAAAAGACAGCTCGCCGCAAAGACTATATTGTAAATATTATATTTGGAATATATCAGCATATTATAAGATTAGTGGTTATATATAGATTGGCACAATAGTTCACAGATCGTTGGCGCCGATACCTGAAGCGCGGTTGATATCGTATCCAGACGTGGAGCATTGAGACGCGCGGGTATTATACGACCTGTGTGCAAGCAAAGAGAGGGCATCACCTTGTGTGATACCCTCTTTTTTGTTGTGGTTTTGAATTGTAAACATCAAAATATAGGCGTCAGGCTTCTTCTTCATCGTCCAGATTTTCAAAGAGGTCGGATGAAAAGAAGTCAACAAAATCAATTCCAAACCCTTGACACAGCTTTTTAATCGTAACAACCCCGGTACTTTTGACACGAGCGTAAGAAGAAACGGTTAACTTGAGCGCGGAGGACGATACCCCGCTTACCTCCGCCAGATGATTGACCGTCATGTTTTTTTCGCGGCAAAGTTGGAGGATGCGCAGCCGTACCGCCTCTTGTATGCGCATCTCTATCACTCCCCGCCTATATAATTACCATAATGATAGCGGGTTTTTCAGAAAATTATCGACTATTTATAAACCGTGGATTGAAGAGCAACGTTCCGGGTGATATAATTTAAATAAAGGATGCTCCCGCGAGCCTTGCGCTATCGGGGACAGGGATGCCGCTTGCGGTATCCCCTGTCCCCATAGAGCACTCCATAGAGCACTAAAAATCAAAAGCCGTCGATCCTCAATAGATCGACGGCGAAAGGAGAAGAAACCTTATGAAATTTTCAAAAATCCACAAATCACCCGGAGTATTCACCCGTATCGCGTGCCTGATTATGGCAGTCGCGATGGCCGTCAGTCTGGTTGGCTGCGGCGTCGATATCACCTCAGTGGGGCTGCCCACCGACATTGTGCTGGAAAAGGGTGAAACCCAGCAGCTGAATATTGAGTACGGCACCGACGACAAGGCTGAGCAGGAAAAGATTGCAGAGGCAGCATCCAAGCTGAATCTTACTTGGACTTCCTCCGACGAAGAGGTCGCTACAGTTGATGAGACCGGTCTGGTAACTGCAGTTGGTGCCGGTGAGGCTGATGTCACGGTATCCGTTGCAGATGCCAATATTTCTTCCACGACCCACGTAAAGGTCGTGATTACTCCTACCGGAGTCGAGGTTCCCGATTCCATTGAACTCGTCACGAACGGCGAGAACAGCAAGGCCCTTGGAGCCAAAATGACGCCCGAGGACGCAACCGAAGTCAAGCTGGCATACGAGTCCAGCGATGAGAACGTTGCAACCGTCGATGAAAACGGCGTCGTAACCGCAGTTGCCGATGGCGAGTGTGTAATTACCACTTATGTGACTGCTGATATCCCCGCTACTGCAGAGAATGCAGGAGCAAAGCCTGTTGTGGATGAAGTCGCTTCCTCCGAAGCAAAGGTTGCTGATTCCGCAGCAGATTCCGAAGTCCCTGACAACGCAGCTGCCTCTGAGCCGGAAGACACTACCGATTCTTCGTTCGGTGTTGTGCCTGATGGTCTGAGTGCTGAGACCAAGGTCACTGTTACTACTAAGGTCGAGCAGATTGCTTTGAGCAAGACCGAAGGTGTCCTGACCGTTGGCAACAGCGTTACCATTACCGCTACTGTCACTCCCGACAACGCAACCAACGCTACCGTCAACTGGACATCCAGTGACGAGAAGGTTGCCACGGTAGATAGCAATGGGAAGGTAACTGCAGTGGCTGCTGGGAATGCCACGATTACGGCAACCAGCGAGTCTGATGGGGATGTGAGTGCCGATTATGCGCTCACGGTAAATAAGGCTGCAGCTAAGCCTGCAACCAACTATAGCGGAACTACCAGTTCCGCAGGTGCAGCAACCACGCCGAGTTACACTGCACCGTCCGCTCCTTCCGCTTCCACGCCAACTTATGTGCCTGCACCTGCACCTGCACCGGCTCCCGACCCCGCACCTGCACCTGCTCCTGCTGAACCTTCTCAGCCGAGCGGTGGTAATTCCGGTGGCGGAATCGCAGGAAGCTACGGTGGCGATTATCTGGACCAGAATCCGGAATTTGGTTATTCCTCCGGTATTGACTGGACGCAGGGTGCGACTCGTTCGTAATTGAAAAGATTACGCACTGCAAGAAATTGCGGGAGAACTGACAATCCGATAGATAGGGATATCTACCATAAACTCCGACATGCGATATATGACGAAAGTCAAATCGTATGAAGCTCGGTAAAGTCGGCAGAAGGTTGACTCATGAAGCCAACTGATATGCCGGTGGTCCATAAAATACCCATGGTGAGTATGACCGTTTCGGTCTGACGAACCTGCGAAATAAAGGAATACAGTCCATGCAGCGATGCATGTCGATGATACAGCCAAGTAAGGACTTGCGTATGAAAGGCTGCCAAAAAGGTCATCGGTTCCATAGCAGGCACCTAAAGGTATATGTGACGGATAGGATTGTTGGAACGGGGAAATGTATCGAACATCAACAGATGTAAACTGACGAAGAACAATAAGCAGTTGAATCGGTGCAGAAAAGTAGAGGTCGAAGTTATGATGGCACTTGTAATGAGTGCCGGAGCAATGGCCTCAAGTCGGTGACAAGTCACCGATGGAGCGCCGTGTGCGATGAAAGTCGCATGCACGGTGCGGAGTGGGGGAAAACAAAGAAAACCGCATAGCTGACAACGACCATGCGGCACGAATAACATCCGGCACAGAGAGATGTTAGACGATATTTATATTCTACAAGATTGTGTGAATATAATCAATAATAAAATATTGAATATCGTTGCATCGTGCGTTATTCGTAGAATTGTTACCTATCACTATACAATTCCAACGGTAGTAAGGACGACGGGATTGGAACAGATATTTTTGACTAATTGTTTTTAATGCAATTAGTCGGCCTCGTTTTAACGGGGTCGCTCCACCAAAGCCAGTACCTCCTCGTGGTGTGGAGTGGTAACTCTATGGCTAAAACTGGCATTTTGTCAACAAGTAATGTTTTTGATTTCTCACCCGCCATTATTATGGCGGGATTTTTTGAACATAATGGGGACGGATACTTTTTAAAAATTGAATAGTTGACATCAAAAAGGGACAGCGCTGTCGTCAAAGACGATCGGCACTGTCCTTTTTTTTGAAAAAATTAGTAACGAGAACACGTCCAAAAGTGGGGATGACATAACGTTTTGTTAGGTCATAAAAAGCAAAAATTACTCTTGCAGCTTTTGAAAAATCACGTAGGCACTATCTTGATAAGCGATGCACCAGTTTTGTTTTTGCGCCATATAGCCAATGAGCATCATACTGTCTCCTCGGCAAAGTGTAACCATGTCAATATTGTACTTTTTCAGAACCGCCTCGGTGTAGTCAGGTGTGCCATCGGTAACAGATACCTTTCCCTTAATTGCGTTCATATCTTGCAAGAGTTCTTTGTCATACATATCAATGCGTGAGTCTATAATGACAGGAATGCCATTATATTCAAAAAAAGCTCCGGTATTTATGTCTGCATACATACGTTTAGGTGCATAGTCTTTTATAGCATTGATAACCGCTTCGCTGGGATATCTTAGAGGGCGGAGGCTGTGAATTTGGTTTATTGCCATATTTACTGTGCAGAACAAAGCGACTGCAGCGGAAAATACAGAAACAATAATTTGAGGGCTGTTGGCTGTCTCAGTATAATTTGTTTCTCGGTTTCCTACTGCATCTAGGATGTAGATAGCTAGTGCCGCAAAAAACCACGACTCAAAACGCACATGCAAGAGCATTAACGTACCCGCGACAATCACAGGAATAACGTGTGCTATAGATCGCTTGCGTGGGGATAAAGCCCCTATCACAAAGAAAATTATCAGCAACACTACGCCAACGCTTGATCTGATTGTGGCGGGGCTCCACTCTTTTATTGCTAGGATGTTTGCGTTGTCGGATACATGAAAAAGCCGTGTATAAATCTTGATACCAACAGGATTACATAGCCCTGCCAAAAGGGACAGCACAGCAGACAGGACCCTACCGACATATTCATTTTTCGTGTAACTTATAACTTCTACATTTAGTTTTCTAAAAATGGGCAACGAAACAATAAGATAAAGCAATTCCATTACGATCAATAACGGCATAGATGCACCATGCAAATTTGCCCATATTACAGCTAGAGGGATTGCCAAGTATGATACATTTGGCTTTCGGCTTTCTAAAATGCCAATCGAAACCACAAAACACGCAAGCGCCATAAGGTGCGGACGCGGATTTCCCTTTGCCATATATAATAGCCAAACACTAAAAAGAATGGCAGAAATACTTGTGATGGTGCTTCTTGCGGACGAGCCGATTTTTTTTATGACATTTCTGCCCCAACTAGCAAATACAATGAACGATGTTATAAATGCTGTGATAAGCATATACACCAGTGCGCCGAAAGTTTCGTCTTCCCGTATGCAAGATAATTTGTACAAGATAATATCGGACAGCAAAGAATAATTTGTGTAGGAGGTTTGATAAATAGAATTTGACCACACCAACGAATCATCAGCAGACAGCCCAGAAATGGCATTTTTGCCGAGCATAATATGCCAATAAAAATCACTATCGCCAATGCGATGTACACAATAATATCTGTATATGGTATAGGTTGTTATAATAGCCAGTGCCAAACAAGTGACGAGCCATAATCTGTTTTTTAATCGTTTATTCATCATAAATGCACTATATCATAAGTGGACATAATTTACAACAGGACAGGAACAAAGATTTTTTGAGGGGTTAACCTCAAGACAAAAAGGCCGCTTGCGGCCAAAATTTTTGAAACGAAAAAACCGGGGGCCTTCGGCTCCCGGTCCTTGTTATTGCACAACCATCAACATGTCGCAGTCTGCACACTTGATATTGACGGCTTTGGTGGCGCGTACGCTGTTGTGACAGCAGGGGCAGACATACTTGATGCTGTGGCTGTTAGCGCCCTTTCCGGGGCTCCCTGCGCCTCCTACGGCGTTTCCTGCCCCTGTTCCGCGTGAGGTATAGGCACATTCGATGCGGTTCATCCGAATGTCGTCCCAGCCTTGCTCCAGAACGAACTCACAAAGGGCTTCCGTTGGCTCTGTTATGCTCCAACCGATGCGCGGGTTATAACTGATTTTCAGGTCACGGGCTTCGGCGGCGGCTTTGAATTTTTTGTTGTGATACTGCCCGCCCCTGCTGCAATCCTGTATGCCGCGCTGCATATTGTAGATGTGTATGCACTCGTGGAGTTCAGATGCAACAATTTCGAAAATGCTTCTGTCAAGAGTTCCTGCCCCGATATTTAACTCCCTGCGGGTAGTATCTCCACGTTGCCATGCCTTGCCGATGGTAACATGTGCGTATGCCTTGGGCGTACTCTGTATCGTGATGATGGGTTCCTCTAATTCGCCGTTGAAATACTTCGCGTTCAATGCGCGGAAAATTTTCTCGAGATAACCTGCAGTTCGGCTTGTTTTGACGGTTTCTTTCATTTTCGTATCCTCGCTTTCGTTTTTTCAATCTCGGCATCCGTATCCCGGAGGGATAAGGGGTTGCGGGTTGTTCCGCGTTAGCGGACGAAAGCGAAGCAGGGAGGCAGTCAAGGTGATCGTGGAATACCGCAGCCCATTTGTTAAAGCGAGGATATGCCGCGAAAGCGCCTTTACTGCCTCCCTGATACGGTTTAAGATTGTTGCAGGAACAACAAAAAGCCTTCGTGCGGTGAGGATAACGGCCAAAATTGACGGCCAGAAAGTTTGCCTATAAGCGAATGTTAAGTCCTTTGAAAATTTTTGAAAAGAAAATTGTTCCTTTTGCCTTGAAATGAAAAAGTTGGTTGTCGAAGAACTGGAAATAAGAAAAAAAATCAGGGAACGGCCAAATAACGGCCAGAACATCCCAAAACGGCAAAAAAATAACCACGATAGAACATGTGAAACACATTCTATCGTGGTATTTGTTGGCTGCCCCAGTCCGACTTGAACGGACGACACCCTGATTAACAGTCAGGTGCTCTAACCAACTGAGCTATGGGGCAATATTTGTTTTGCGCTGTAAGCACGCCTGCTTGATTCAGCTTTTATAGTATAGCAACTGGGCAAGAGAATGTCAAGCATAAATTTCAAAAAAATCAAAATTTTTTAAAAACCTGTCGGGAAGTTTTTTCGGGGGCTGACAGGGTTTTGCATTTTATGCGCGGGTGGGGTGGTATCATCATAACACGCAAAGAGAACGGCGGCCGCTGCCTTTGGCCAGGGCGGAGGAGCTGTTCACAGCATGGTGCGGCGATACAAGCCGCCAGCCGGGCAAAGAGACAGCAGGGGCGCACTGCCGGGTACCAACGTACATATCCGCCATTGGCGGCAGGCAGGAGCAGGGGCGTCAAAGCAGGAACAGAACCCGGCGGGGCATGGTGGAGAGAATCCATAATAGCCGCCAGCCATGCAGCGCGGACAGGCATTGGGCTTGAACAGAGAGGGTGATCCCCGCAGGCAGATAAGGCAGGCTGTGCGGGGCTTCCGCTGTGGGCGGAATGGGAAGGAGGCTGACACAATGAAAGAGCGTGTACGTTTTGCTGTGGGAGCAGCTTCGATGGTATTGGCGGCGTGCTGCCTGATGGGCGCGCTGTTTACGGCGTGGCTGCGCTGCGCAGCCGGGGCGGTGACCCAGGCGGCAGGCTGGGCGGTGATGCAGCAGCTGGATTTGAAGGAACAACCGTGGGCGGCTGGTACCGGCCTGCAGGCGGGTGGTACGCCGCACCGGGTAACGCTGGCGGTGGAGCCGGGCAGCTTACGGGGCAATGAGGGACTGCTGGATCAGGCTGCCTTGGGCGCACCGCCCGGAACGGAAATAGAACAGCCCGGAGATAAGAGTCAATGAAGCGGGCGGGGATCAGTCTGGCGCTGGTGGTGATGCTTCTGCTGGGGGCAGCAGCCCCGGTTCAGGCCCAGGCAGAGGAAACCGGGCTGGCGGCGGAGGCGGAAAGCTTTTACCGGTCGGTTCTGGCAGCGAAAGACCGCGAAACACTGCAAACCTATCTGGACTGCTTTTCGGACCAGCGCCGGGTGGAACTGCGGGCAGAACTCCCCGCAACGCTGCGGCAGGGGCTGGATACCGTTTTGCAGCAGATGAAACTGCCGTCTATCACCCCGGTAGAGGAGAACACGCAGCAAAAAGAGACCGGCTGGCAGCTGGATGCCAGCACAACCTGGGACGATGCCGCGGGCAGCTACACCCTGCGCCTGGAAACCAGCAGCGAAGCGGGCGGGGCAGACGCGGTGATCCGCTATACCCTGGCATCGGAGCTGGATGCCGGCAGTGCGCGGCTGCAATACTGGGCGGTGGACAAGACCCCGCAGGGGTGGAGCCAGACGATGCAGAACTGCCCCAAAGTGGCTGCGGCGCTGGATAACGGGGTGTTGACGGCTTCCGGGTTTGATTTTACAACAGGCAAAAAGCTGGTGGTCCAGCTTGCCGGGCTGCAGCCAGCGCGCGGCAGCAGCTTTGGCGGGCAGGGCATTCCGGTGGGGGAAGGAGGGGTTCTGCAAACTGTACATGAAACCGATTATATGGTGCGATACCCGGCGGTTGGGATGGACCTGCCGCTGAATGCACCGTGCTTCCCGGTAGACCAAACGATACAGGACGGGCAGGCAGTGAACTTTGGCTACATGCTGCGCCCGCCGCACGGGGATAGCAGCGCCCTGCCGGACGGCACAAACAATGCGTGGTGCAACGCAGCCTATACGGTAACGGATGCCAATGGCCAGGTGATGGGGTGCTTCCGCGTGGGGGCCGGGCAGCCCATTGGCGCCGGGCGGTGGGATGCGCCGCTGCCGCAAATCTGCCCCCAAAGCGATACCCAATATACGGTGACACTGACCCTGACGGCGGTACAGGATGCGGCAGGTTCCGGCCCAAGCGGAACCGCGCAGGCTGCGTGCAGCAGCACAGCCCAGGTATTTGTGCAGCCGTAATCATTTGCAACAGACAAAAGCCCGCACGGCAAAGCAAGCTGCTGTGCGGGCTTTGCGCTGTATTGCACGGGAAATTATGGTCAGGGCCTGTTTTTGGCGGCAAAAATATGCTACAATAAACACCAAAGCTTTATTTTTATGGATACGGCAAAAGCCAGCAGGGAGGTGTACGGCAATGCCAAACCGAGAAGGCGGATACGGCGGCTACCAGAGCAGCCAGCCGCAGCAGAACAGAATGCCCAGGAAAGTGAACGCGCCCGGCAGCGGCAAGGTACGGCGCGGGGTGGATCCGGCGGGCCTTGGGGCACAGCGCCCCCCGCAGCGGCCCACCCGCCCGGCGCAGCAGCCACCGAAGCCGCCGCGCCGCCGCCGTACAGCGGAACGCCCGGCGGCCCAGCCGCAGCCCGTGCACCGGGCAGCACCCCGCCCGCAGCAGCGGTCGGCCTATCATGCGCAGCAGCCCAACCGGGGCAGCGCGCCGTATCCCCGCCTATGTTGCAAACCGCGCCTGCCGGACCGGCGGGTGATCCTTGCGGGCACAGCGGCGGGCATTCTGCTGTTGGCCGGGGTGATTACCCTGCTGCTGCCAAGCAACAAAGCTGTGGAAAATGTGCCGGTTGGCACAGAGCAGACCGCCCAGGCCGGGCGGCTGGTGGCCCCCGTGCCCTATGCCGACAGCGATGGCTCCGGCAACGGCGGCCCAAGCATTGACTGGGGAACCATTGGCCCGGTGCAGCAGGCCGAAACCTATACTTACACCGCCGCCCCGCAGGCTCCCGACATGGTGCCGGAGTTTGGCCGGGTGAGCACCGATTGGTTTTCCGATGCGGCATTTTTGGGCGATTCTTTGACCGCAGGCATTGCGTATTATGACATTAACGTGGGTGGTGCGCTGGTGCTGGGGTATGAAGGCACCAGCCCCAACCAGATCGTGAACCGCACCGCACTGAAAAACACCAACGAGGACGATGCCGAGCAGGTTCCGCTGGATATCCTGGCCGAGCAGCAGCCCGCCAAGCTGTACCTGCTGATCGGCACCAACGCACTGGCGGGATTGGGCAATGATGAAGGCTTTTTGGCGTATTACGGCAAACTGCTGGATGAATTGCAAAGCACGCTGCCCAACAGCATGATCTTTGTGCAGTCCATTTTGAACGTGCGGCCCGAAGCACTGGACCAGGCCCCCGGCCTGACCCCCGAGCGCGTGGGCAGCATGAACGATAAAATCAAAGAAATGTGCAAGGAGCGCGGGTTCTATTACCTGAACCTGACCGAAGCCTTTACCGGGGAGGATGGCTACCTGACGGCGGATTATGCCCAGAATGACGGCATCCACCTGACGGTTGCCGGGTACTCCCACTGGATGGACTACCTGTGCACCCATGTGCCGTACAACAAAAACAACCCCTACCAGCAGGGCAGCACTTATTATCTTTCGGACGAACTGCGGCAGCTGATTGCAGACCTGCCGTAAACAAGGACAATACCGCATAATTCTAAGTGCCGATACGGCGAGCGAGGTGCGGCAGATGCCAAGCCAAAAGCGCAGATAATACTTTGTGTATTATCGAGCATTTTGGCAACGCAGATGCCGTGCCGCAGCTGCCGGAGCGGTGCTTAAGCCGCAAGGCGGGAATTGTGCGGTGTTGCCCAAGATATGTGAGGAAAAGGAATGCCAAACCCGTATAACCCGAACCCCTATAACGAAGACCAGGACCGTGCGCGGCAGCAGCCGCTGTATGACCAGCCCAGCGGCCCCCGGCAAGACGCCAGCCAGGAATACCACAAAGGGGATGGTGTGTTCCAAATCCCCTGGTGGGTGATCGTAATCACATTCTGCTTTGCGGCGTGGCCGATTGGCGTTGCAATGATGATCATCAACCATCTGCTGCGAATGGGCAAAATCTCTGCGCCGCAGAGCTGGAGCCAGAACAACCGGCAGACCGGCCAGCCGTACACCGCCCGCCCCATCTATGCGGACCCGCAGAAAGCGGAAAAGATGCGCCGGGATGCCCAGCGCGTGGTGCAGAGAGCGGAAGAAGCCGCGCACAAAGCCGAGAAGCGGGTCGAGATCTACCAGAACGCGGACCGCGCACAGGCGTATGACCCGGAGCAGACCGTCCGCCAGAATGAGCGCGGCCGCAAGGATAAAGGTGAGGGCTGGAGCATTGCCCTGACGGTTCTGGGCGTGATTTTTTCCATTGCCATGGTGGCCAACCTGCCGGAAGCCGTGTATTGGCTGCCGGAAGCCCTTACGCAGGGCGGCAGTTACTGGACCTGGCTGTTCCAGGATCTTGCGGGCAGCGTGACCCTGTTGTTTGCGGGCGCGGGCTTCCTGTTTGCCGGGTGGAAGCTGCGCACCGGCCGCCGCATGCGCAAAAAGATCAGTAACATTGTTGGCAACGCCCCCTACATGAAAATTCAGGAGATCGCGGATGCCATCCCCTGCAATTACGCCAAGTGCTGCAAGCACCTGGAAAGCTGCATTGACAAGGGCGTGTTTGGAGAGAACGCCTACCTGGATATGCGCACCGGTACCCTGGTGGTACGCGGCGCACCGCCCGCTCCGCAGCCTGCCCCCGCGGCAGCCCCAAAAGCCCAGCCGGGAGAAGCAAAGGCGGAGGACAATTATGCCCAGGTTCTGAACCAGCTGCGGGCTTTGAATGATGCCATCCCCGGCGAGGAAATGTCCGATAAGATCAGCCGGTTGGAAGCCGTCAGCGCCAAAATTTTTGCCCAGGCCAAGCAGAACCCGGACAAGCTGCCGCAGATGCGCAAGTTCATGGATTACTATCTGCCCACGGCCCTGAAGCTGCTCAAAACGTATGCCGAGCTGGATGCCCAGGGCGTGGAGGGGGAGAACATCCGCGAGTCCAAACAGCGCATTGAACAGGTGATGGATACCCTTGTGACCGCCTTTGAAGCCCAGCTGGACCGCCTGTTTGAGGATGACGCGCTGGACGTTTCGACTGACATTGATGTGATGGAAAACATGCTGCGTGCCGATGGTCTGACCGGAAACACCGGGAACAGCCCGAAATTGCAGCTGTAAGCCAGCAAAGAAAAGCAAAAAGCAAACCCAACATTCAACAAAAGCCATGCCGCTTTGTGGAAAACCCACGGCGGCATGGCTTTTATATTTATGGTTGATCGTTTCAGGGGATAGCGAAATTTTTACATGCTGGCGGCAACCGCGGCGGCGCAGGCTTCCAGTTCGGCATCCTGGGTGGCGGTCAGGCGGCCGCGCACCGTTACCTTGGCATCCAGCACGATGCAATTTTTCAGCTCGCCGATTTTGGCGGCCATCAGCTTGGCGGACATCGGGGCCCAGCTGCCGTTTTCCACCAGGGCAAAGGTGCGGTCGTGCAGGTTCAGGGCTTTCAGGTCCTCCAGCAGGTTGGCGGCGGGCAGGTAAATGCCGCCGTTGTAGGTGGGGGCGGCCAGCACAATGGTGGATGCGCGCCAGCACTCGGCAACGGCTTCACTGTTGTCAATGCAGGAAAGGTCATGCACAGCAACCTTTACGCCCTTGGCGGCAACTTTGGCGGCCAGGGCGTTGGCGGCGCTTGCGGTGTTGCCGTACATGCTGCCGTACAGCACAACAACCGCCTTTTCTTCGGGTTCGCAGCGGCTCCACAGGTCATACTTGCCAATGAACCAGCCCAGGTTTTTGCGCCACACGGGACCGTGCAGCGGGGCAATGGTCTCGATGGGCAGGGTGGCGGCCTTTTTCAGCACAGCCTGCACCTGCACGCCGTACTTGCCCACAATGTTGGTGTAGTAGCGGCGGGCATCGTCCAGCCATTTGCCGGCAAAGTCTACCTCATCAGCGAACAGGGCACCCTCCAGAGCACCAAAGGTGCCAAAAGCATCGGCGCTGAACAGGGTACCGGTGGTGGTGTCAAAGGTCATCATCACTTCCGGCCAGTGTACCATGGGGGCCATCACAAAGGTCAGCTTGTGTTTTCCCAGGTCCAGCGTGTCGCCCTCTTTTACCACCAGGGCATCGTCAATGGCGGCGCTGTCCGTGGGAAAGTACATTTTCAGCATGGGCAGGGCTTTGGCGTTCACCACCAGGCGCAGATCCGGCCAGCGCACCAGCACGGCTTCGATCATGGCGGCGTGGTCCGGCTCCATGTGGTCCACGATCAGATAGTCCAGCTTGCGGCCATCCAGGGCGGCGGCAACGTTCTCCAGGAACTGTGCGCCAACGCTGGCATCGGCGGTGTCCAGCAGGGCGGTCTTTTCATCCAGAATCACATAGGCGTTGTAGCTGACGCCGCGCGGAATGGGAAACAGGTTTTCAAACTTTGCCAGGCGGCGGTCACTTGCGCCGACATAAATTGTATTTTCGGATACAGTCTGAATGCTTTGCATGAATATTCCTCCGTATCAGTAGAAATAGTGAAAAATATTTTGAATGATTAGGACACAGTAAAACTTTGCTGAGGATAGAATACCACATTTTGGGGCGTACTGCAAGATGAAACGGGGGCTTTTTGATGGGATGTGTGGTGATTTGAGGGGCGGGAGTTTGTGGGGATGGTGAGCGGCTTGCCCGCAAGAGGAGCAGATGATAGGGCGGTGGGCGCACAATGTGCGCCCCTGCTAGTGTGGTAATTCTAAGGCAACACCGCACAATTCCCGCCTTGCGGCTTAAGCACCGCTCCGGCATCTGCCGCACCTCGCTCGCCGTATCGGCACTTAGAATTATGCGGTATTGCCCTAAAAAACATTTGTAGGGGACGATGCTCCGCATCGTCCCACATGCAGGGCCTTGCCGGAATGATATCCTCTCCCCCGAAAGATTGCAAACAAAAACCGGCCCCTTTTCAGGAACCGGTAAACATTTAAGAATGTTCGGGCAGCGCATGGTGATGGTTGTGGCGATAAGCAACCGAGGGCGCTGTGCGCAGGGCAACGGCATCGGCCACGGCGTCCAGCGTCAGAGCCAGGATGATGCCGCCCATCACATCAATCACCGAATGCTGCTTTAACAGCATGGTGGAAAGAATGATGGAAACGCAGAGCAGATCGGCAGATACGCGCACCCACAGCCATTTGCGGCCGCGCAGCCGTGCGCAGTGGTGATAAGCCAGCGCCAGCGTGACGGAGTTGAACACATGGATGGACGGGAACACGTTGGTGGACGTATCCGTGTGCCACAAAGCGCGTACCGTGCGGGTAAAGATATCATTGCCGTAAATGTAAGCGGGACGCAGGTCGGTACCATTGGGTACGATTGCGCAGAACAGCAGCGAGAGGGTCATGCCGGTAAACAGCGGCAGGCACAGCCGCCAGAATTCCCTCCGGTCATTGAACCACAACAAATAGAACAGTGTACAGGGGATCCAGGCGAACCACAGGTAATAAGGGATGATGGCGTATTTACAGAACGGAATCAGATCATCCAACCGGCAGTGGAGCACCAGATCCGGCACCTGGATGCCCTGTTCCAACAATTTGAAAAACGCAAGATAAAAGACCAGGTAGCAGGCCATGAACTGGATGGGATGGTCTTTGCACCATGTACGAATCACAAAAAACACTCCTTTTTAAGAAAAAAGGCCGCCGCAGGGGGACCATTCCCCTTGCGATGATAGAGTATTATACTCTCCAAATGTGTCAAAAACAAGGGAAAGCGGCGACAAGGATTGACAAATCGAACTACATTTTTTTGTGCAGCACTGCTAAATTGTGAAATTGAAAATTGTGAAAAGCAACAAAAATAGCAAGCCGGGAATGCTTGCTGGGCTGCGCGGGCCGTTGCAGCAGCATTTGGCTGACTATTAAATCATACGAGCCCCCCGGCCCGGATTTTGCACCAGCGGTGCGGTTTTTACATTTTTTACACCGCCCACCCCAAGATGCGGCGGAAAGAGCGGAAATTCAGCCGATTCCTTTACTTTTCATACATCACACAAATTAGTTGCACACCACAAGGGGAATTGGTATAATATTACTTAATAATGTACGTTTGCCCAGGCGCAGGATTGCAAAACTGCACAAAAAGCTTTTGCCGTGCTGCTGCCCGGAGCAGGAGGGGGCAAAATACCGTGCCGAAAATTGATGTGACCCGTTTTATGGAGCAGAGTGGAATGCGTAAAGCACGCTTTGGCGGCTATGAGCCGGACGATGTGCGTGCGGCACTGCAGGCCCTTTGCACGGAATATGAACAGCGCCTTGGCCGGGCCGAAGCCCAGGCCCGCAAGGCCGAACAAGAAAACGCTGCATTGCAGCAGCATTGCCAGACCCTGACCGCCCAGAACAACCGGCTTTCCGGCCAGAACGCTGCGCTGGCGGGCAGCAGCTCTACATACTCACGCCAGAAAGAAAGCCTGGACGCCCAGGTTTCCGCCCTACAGGAGCGCAACCATTCGCTGAACGACCAGGTGGCCGTTCTGCGGCTGAAGAACGGCAGCCTGCAAAAAGAAAAAGAAAAATTGCAGGAACGTGCCGACCAGGCCGAAGCCGCCCTGCGCATCAAGGGCCGTGAGTTGGACGATGCCCGCAATGCGCTGGAAAACGGCAAAGAAGAGATCATGCAGGAAGCACGCCAGAAGGCGGAGGACATTGTGGCCAACGCCCATGTGCGCGCCGACCAGATCAAGGAGGACGCCCAGGCCGAAGCCCAGGCGATGGATGTTTCGGCCCGCGACCAGGCCAAAGCCCAGGCACAAAAGCTGGTGGATGCCGCCGCTGCGGAAGCCAATGAGATCCAGAACGCCCACCAGCTGCGGCTGAACAACCTGCGCGCCGAAGTGCGGGAGATGGAGGCCCAGCGTGCCGCGTTGATTGATTACCTTGGCCTGATGAGCCGCAAGCTGCTGAACCTGCAGAACGAAGCCATTGCCAATGACCCCGCCGCCGAAGCCCGCGCTGCCGATAACGCGGACCGCGAGCTGGAAACTGAGCTGCCGGAGCTGCACACCGTGCCTACGCCGGAAGCTGCGCTGGATTTAAGCCCCGAAACGGTGGCCCGCGCGGTGGATGAACTGCGCGCCCAGGCCGCTGCTGCTGGGGAGGAGGACGAACCCGAAACCCTGAGCCAACAGAGCACCGCCCCGCAGGAAGTGGAGAAACAGGAAGAATCTGCCGCCCCGGCAGAGCCCGCAGCCGTGCAGCCGGAGGAAGAAACGCCGGAAAACGCAGCGCCGGAGGCCGAAACAGAAGAACAGCCGAAGACAGAAGAAACACCCGAACCGGAAAAGACCGAGGATAAGCCGGACCATCCCACCGGGGACCCCAACCACCAGACCGGTCCGGCGCTGACTGAAGTGCCGGGGGCCATCTTCTCTTCGCCCATTGTGCGCCCGGCGGATGCCCCGCGCCCGGACGATACCCCGCCTTCCGCCACGCCGATGGCCCCGGTAATGCCCAGCTTTGAGGAAGAGGACGAGCTGGACGCCCCGGCCATGCCGCTTCCCCCGCGGGAAAAGCCGCAGGAGCCTGAAGCCGAAGAAGAAGCGCCCACCGTGCCGGAAGAGCCCCAGCCCGAAACGCCGGAAGCCGCCAAACAGCGCGCCGCCCGCCAAAAGGCAATGCGCGCCCTGTGCGCATTGCGCCGCATGCGGGAGCAGCATGGACTGCAGGACATCTGAAAAGACGAGAATGTAGCCTATTTCTACAAACGCAGCCGGATTTTGCGTTAAAAACCTTGGGCAACACCGCACAATTCCCGCCTTGCGGCTTAAGCACCGCTCCGGCAG
>OLND01001181.1_pt1 | contig 28364 bp, 25 predicted proteins | sample 1672031 | NCBI WGS metagenome assembly OLND01 (sample SAMEA3136638, study PRJEB25190) | human gut metagenome | biome: human gut; feature: human-associated habitat; material: faeces | place: Austria | collected 2013 | reverse complement strand
CCGGAGGAGGAGTCCTGCTCAGTGAGGCCGAGGCGGCGCTGCGCCGTGGCGACGACCCGGCCGACGCATCGGCCGAGGATGCGGCGGTGGATGCCGAGGAGAGCGCGCCGCCGGCCTCGGCCGTCACCGACGAGCCCGCGCACGGTGGCGACGCGGTCTCCAACAGGCAAGGCGGCGACGATACCGAGGTGGACACGTCAGGCGAGGGCTGCGCGCTCTCCGACGAGGACGTACCCCGCTCGCTCGACTACCGCATCTGGAACGTGGCCTACGCCGACGGCACGTCCGTGCGCTTCGACTCCGTGCTAGGCGAGGCCATCCTGGACTAGCGGGCAGGGACAGGAGGGACAGGGTAAGGTTGTCTTGCCCCATCCCTCCTGTCCACCTAGCTTCCCTACAGGAACAGCTCCGGCTCCTTGCGCTCCATGCAGTTGCCCTCGAGCATGGCCACGATGGCCGCCGCCTGCTCGCCCTCGAAGCGCTTCGCGCCCTGCGGGCACCCCTTGACGCAGGCGTTGCACTGCAGGCAGCCATCCGCGACTTTGGCAGGGTCGTCGGCGTCGATGATGCCCATGGGGCACAGCTTCACGCAGATGCCGCACTTCGTGCAGGCGTCCGTGGTGGCGGGGCGCGCGCCCGTGTCGGGCATGCCGTCGCGGTAGGGGCGGTTGCCCTTGATGGCGGGCGTTTCGGTTGCGCCCTGCTCGATGAGGGCGGCCACGTCGTGACCGAACTGCGCGGCTACGGCCAGGTCGTCCGCGTCGGGGCGGCCGGCGCCCACGCGCGGCGCCATGGAGTGCTCGCCGATGAACGCGCCGGCGGCGATGACCTTGAAGCCGCGCTCGGCCAGCAGGTCGGCGGCCTCCAGCAGCGCGTCATCGTAGTGGCGGTTGCCGTACACGCCCACGACCACGGCCTTCGCTCCGTCGCCCTCGAACTGGTCGATGCAGTCCATGAGCACGGCGGGGACGCGCCCGCTGTACACGGGGAAGGCGAACAGGAACACGTCGTTCTCCTGGCCGCCGGCGCGCACGGGACGGCTCTTCGGCTTCGTCAGGTTGATGGCGATGCTCGTGAGGTCGCGGTCGGCCGCGATGGCGTCGGCCACCTCGTAGGCGATTTTCTGAGTCGCCTTCGTCGGGCTGAAGTACACGTTGTAGATCGAGTTGCGAACCGGATGGTCCTTCATGGTTTCCCCCTCATACACCTCTCTGCCTTTGCTGCTGTCGGCGCAGCGGCCTTGCGGGCCCGCTGCGCTGCGTGTCCGATGGTACCCCTTTCGGCGCCGTCTGGCTATGGCCGGTGTGGCGTTTTGTCCGGCGACCGTTGCCCCTGAGCATCGGTCGGGTCCTGCCAACGTCCTGCGTCCGCCTTCGCGGGCGCCTTGCGCGCCAGGGCCGGTTATACTGGTGCCGAAGGCGGGGCCGTGCGGGGCCCGCGCGTCCTCGGCGCCGGTGCGCCGTTCCCGGCGGAGAGGAGCCCCCATGGGAGAGCAGCGTTATTTCGAGTACGACGAGCAGGCGATCGCTTACCTGAAGGCGCGCGACGAGCGGCTGGCCGAGGCCATCGACGCTATCGGGCCGGTGCGCCGCGAGGTGACGCCCGACTTGTTCGCGGCGCTGGTCAACTGCATCGTGGGCCAGCAGATATCCACGAAGGCGCAGGTCACCATCTGGAAGCGCCTGACCGGTGCGTTCGGCGACATCACGCCCGAGGCCATGGCCGCCTGCCCTGACGACGAATTGCAGCAGTTCGGCCTGTCGTTTCGGAAGGTGGGCTACATCAAGGGCGCGGCCGAGCGCGTGGTAGCCGGCGAGCTGGATCTGAAGGGGCTGGCCGACCTGCCGGACGAAGAGGTGTGCCGCCGGCTGTCGGCGCTGCCGGGCATCGGCGTGTGGACGGCCGAGATGCTCATGACGTTCTCGATGCAACGGCCCGACATCATGAGCTACGGCGACCTGGCCATTCTGCGCGGCCTGCGCATGCTGCACCACCATCGCCGTATCACGCCCGAGCTGTTCGCGAAGTACCGCCGCCGCTACTCGCCGTACGGCTCCGTGGCGAGCCTCTACCTGTGGGAGATCGCCGGCGGCGCCGTTCCCGGCCTGCGCGATTGGGCGCCGAAGGGCGGCGGGGCGAAGCGCCCTCGGCCGGGCGGGGCGAAAGGCGGGTCGCGGGGGGACTAAACGGGCGGTTGACGATCGTAACGGTTTCATTGCTCACGTGCACAAAAGAAGCCGAAAGGGTTCAGTTTGCAGGGAAAAGAGCCTATAATCCGGCTTGTCCGACAGTAGAACCAAACGCAATGGTAAGCGGAAAAGACTATCTTCGCCAAGTACAGTCTCGTGATGATTGCGGCGCCGCAGAGCGGCAGGGCTTGTGGGTGAGCTACGTTGAGGATACGCCAAGCACGCTGTCGGCATTCCTTTCGATGAGGCCGGGGTTCCCCCGGCCTCATTGTGCTCACCGGCGGCCAGCCGCTCGCAGCGCCTGCGTTTGCGTCGGGCTGCTCACCTGCGGCGCTCGAACTCGCCACGGCCAATTCATTCGCGATGCCCGCGGAGGCCTCAAGGAGCAAGCCCCGCCCCCCCCACCAAGAGGCGCACAACGTGCGGGGCAGCTCGGTAACGCTGGGAAAATGCGGACGCTTAAGCCGACGAAAAGGCTTACACTTGATGCTTCGAAGATGAAGGCGCCTGCCGCTGCGCTCCTGCGGCGGGCGAGCGATACGATAGGAGGGCGCTCATGCAAACCGCGCTTCTCTGGGCTGCGTCGGGCACCGGGTTCACGTTCCTGATGACCACGCTGGGCGCGGCCTCGGTATTCCTGTTCCGCAAGCGCAACAGCATGGCTATCCAGCGGGCGTTTCTGGGGTTCGCGGCCGGCGTCATGATCGCGGCATCGGTGTGGTCGCTGCTCATCCCCGCCATCGAGCGGGCCGAGGAGGCGGGCCAGGTGGGTTGGATTCCCGCGGCGGGCGGGTTCGTCATCGGCGTGGCGTTCCTCATGGTGCTGCACCAGCTGCTGCCTCACCTGCATCCGGGCGAGAGCAAGCCCGAGGGCCTGCCGAGCAAGTGGGACCGGCCCACGCTGCTGTTCACGGCCGTGACGCTGCACAACATTCCCGAGGGCATGAGCGTGGGCCTGCTGTTCGCCATGGCAGCGCAGAACGGCGGCGACCCGGCCATGTTCGGCATGGCGGTGGCGCTGGCCATCGGCATCGGCATCCAGAATATCCCCGAGGGCGCCGCCGTGGCGCTGCCCATGCTGCAGGAGGGTATGAGCGCGCCGAAAGCGTTCGGGCTGGGGGCGTTGTCGGGCCTGGCCGAGCCTGTGTTCGGCATCCTGGTGGTGCTGTTCGCAGGCCTCATATCGCCGTACATGCCGTGGATGCTGGCGTTCTCGGCCGGCGCCATGATGTACGTGGTGGTGGAGGAGCTGATCCCCGAGGCGCACCTGGGCGAGCATTCGAACGTGGGCACGCTGGGCGTCATGGCGGGGTTTTTGGTCATGATGGTGCTGGACGTGGCGCTGGGGTAGGCGGGCCTGCCGCTTGACTGCACTCCGGCGGGGAGGTGCAGCCGACCCCGGCGCATTTCGGCGAAAGCCCCGGCGGTGTTCCGGCGGCTCCCGGCAACACTTCGTCGGCGCTCTTGTGGAGAACCGCTATAAGCGGCATCGGCTCCTTCCGCGCAGCGTTTTCGTTTGCTATAATGCAGGCGAGCCGCAGGGAGCTGCTAACTCCCCACGGCTCTCGGATCGTCTTGGCGGTTCGGATGCTATGTGCTGTGCCCCGGATCGTCCTTGTCGGACGACCGGGGCAAATCTTTCGACACGAGCTTGACGACAAGCCCGGCCGCCCCGAGCAGCACGTTCAACAGCGCAACGTGCAGCCCGAGAACCTGCAAGATCACTCCGGTAAGGGCAAGCAGCATATCATCCATAGAGGGTCACCCCCCTTCCAAAATCGGAAATGGGTGTGAGGGGTGTCGGTCCTCCCCGCCTGGACGAATCCGTGTGGCCATCTTAGCTCCGCAACCTTGCCGCCCGAATTCGACCGTTACGGAACCGCGCCGACCTTGCGCGTTCATCGCATTCCGGCCGTGCGAACCTTGCGGGGATCTTGCGACGTTTCAGCACGCTCCCATCGTGTTTTCACCGTTTCCGCTTGCCTGCCGTCGTCCGGCCCTGCTTCCGGCGAACGCGGCGCATGCCGGGGCGGGGGAGCGGTATACTGGTTGGCCAACGACGAAGGCTTGCGGAAAGGACTGCTGCCATGGAGGATTTCGAGTTCGTATCGCCCACGCATTTCGTGTTCGGCCGCGGGGCGGAAGAGCAGGTGGGCCCGAAGCTGGCCGGGCGCGGCGCGCGCAAGGCGCTCGTGCACTTCGGTGGGCAGAGCGCGGTTGCCAGCGGCCTCATCGACCGCGTGAAGGCGTCGCTCGACGCGGCCGGCATCGAACATGTGGAGCTGGGCGGCGTGCGGCCGAACCCGGAGATCGGCCTGTCGCGTGAGGGCATTGCGCTGTGCAAGGAGCACGGCATCGACTGGGTGCTGGCCGTGGGCGGCGGCTCGGTCATCGACTCGGCGAAGGCCATCGCCGTGGGCGCGCACTACGACGGCGACGTGTGGGACTTCTTCGAGACGAAGCAGCAGACGGAGGACGTGCTGCCCATCGCGGTGGTGCTCACCATCCCGGCCGCCGGCAGCGAGGCGTCGAAGAACACGGTGATGAGCAACGACGAGCTGGGCCTGAAGTCGGGCTACCCGAACAACGCGCAGCGCCCGAAACTCGCGTTCATGAATCCCGAGCTCACGTTCACCTTGCCGGAGTACCAGACGGCGGCCGGCCTCACCGACATGTTCTGCCACCTGCTGGAGCGGTTCTTCGACGATGTGGGCGCCGTGCCCGTGACGGACAACCTGTGCCTCTCGCTCATGAAGACGGTGCGCGCCGAGGCGCCGCGCGTCATGGTGGAGCCCGATAACTACGATGCGCGCGCGAACGTCATGTGGGCGGGCATGCTGTGCCATCAGGGCCTCGCGGGTGTCGGCCGCCACGAGGACTGGGCCACGCACGGACTGGAGCACGAGCTGTCCGCCCTGAACCCGGGCATCACGCACGGCGCGGGCCTGGCCGTGATGTTCCCGGCGTGGATGGAGTTCGTCTACGACGCGAACCCGGCGCGCTTCGCCTATTACGGCCGCGAGGTGTTCGGCCTGGCGCCCACGGGCGACCTGGAGGCCGACGCGCTGTCGGCCATCGACGAGACGCGCGGCTTCTTCGCCTCGCTCGGCATGCCGGTGACGCTCGACGAGCTGGGCGTGGGCGAGGACGACATCGAGCGCATGATCCCCACGCTCAAGGAGAACAAGGGCGAGCCCTTCGGCAGCTTCAAGAAGCTCACCATGGATGACGCTCGCGAGATCTATCGAATCGCACTGGCCTGACGGCCAGCGCGATCGCCGACGCTGCGGCCGGCCTCGCTGGTTTGCTGCGCCAACCTGCGAGGCCCTCTGTTGCTTTGGTGAAACCCCCCGGTGCGGATGCCGGGGGGCGGGCGGCCTGCGGTACCATGGCCTCCATGGAAACCATCAAGCGACATGACACCGGTGCTGCCGTCGAGGACGTGCAGCAGCGCCTGGCCACCATCGGCCTGCTCGACCAGGCCGCCGTCGACGGCTCGTTCGGCGAGCAGACCGCCGCCGCCGTGCGGGCGTTCTGCATCCAGGCGGGCCTGCCCGCGGGCGAGGACGTGACCGGCAAGGTGTGGTCGACGCTCGTGGACGCCTCGTACTTCCTGGGCGACCGAACGCTGTACCTGCGCATGCCCCACTTCCACGGCCACGACGTGGAGGAGCTGCAGCAGGCGCTCGGCGCGCTCGGGTTCGCTTGCGGGGCGAACGACGGCATCTTCGGCGCGTACACGGAGCTCGCGCTGCGCAAGTTCCAGCTGAACCTGGGCTTGCCGTCCGACGGCATCGCCGGCGCGTACACGTACGCGGCCATACGCAACCTCCACCATTCCTGGGAGGGCAAGGAAGCCGTGCACGAGGCCGTGCACCTGGGCTTCGCGCGCGCGGCCGACGTGCTGGAGGGCAACGCTCTGTGCCTGTTCGGCACGCACGAGTTCACGCGCAGCGTGGCGTCGCGCATGTCGAACCTCGCGCTGGCCACCAGCCCCGCGTCCAAGATCGTGAGCGCTGACTCGCTGCTGGTGAAGCCCGACCAGGAGATGCTGCTCGTGCACATCGTGCTGGCCGAGGAGGCCACGGCCGAGGCCGTGCCGCGCGTGAGCTTCGACGACGAGGCCACGCTGCCCCTGCGCTTGGAGACGGCCATCGGCGTGGCCGACGCCGCCGCCCCGTCGCGCATCGCCGTGGAGCTGCCCGGCACCATGTGGGAGGACGCCGGCGAGGGCCGTTCCGCCCAGCACTTCGCCATCACCCTGCTCGACGCCCTCTGCTCCGCGCTCTCGTAGGTTCCGTCGGCCTGCCGGCCGCCGGAACTCCTCGACCGGCTCGGCAGCGCTTTCGCGCGCTCCTACACCAGATGGAGTAGCCAACGTGTCAGTTCGATGACGGATTTGCCGGTCGAAGCGGGGGTGCGCTAGGGGCCTTTTATACTTGCTGGCAAGCAACTTCGATGAAAGCAGGTTCATTATGGCCGACGATACGAACAACACCGAGCAGGGCATCCCCACGCCTCCCTCGTGCGACGCCCCGGATGCCCCGTCCCAACCCGTCCCTCCCGCGCAGCCGCAGCAGCCGCCGATGGGCCAGCAGATGCCGCCGCAGCAGCCCTACCAGGCTCCGCAGCCCGGGTATCAGCCACAGCCGCAGCCGATGTACATGCCGGCGCCGCTCATGCAGCTTACCGGTGGCATGAAGTTCGGCTGGTTCGTGGTGGGCGCCCTCATGGGCATCCCGGGCATTGTCATCTCGTGGCTCGTGAACGTGGACAAGCTGCCGCAGGTAAAGAGCGAGGCCCTGAAGTGGACCATCATCGGCTTCGTGGTGTGGATCGTGCTGGGCATCCTCATAAGCCTGGCGATAGGCGGCATGATCACGGCGCTGGTTGCGGGGGCCATGGGCTCGGCCGGTTCCTACGGCTACGACTACGGCTACCACGGCTCCTGGTAAGCCGGCCTGAAAGGGCGCCGTTCCGGCGAAACATGGAAAATCGCTTCACAACGAAGGGCCCTTCGGGGCTCTTCTCTTTTGCACGCTAAAGCGAGTGCTACAATGGTGGGCGTTTTCCACCTGCCCGCCCCGCGCGGGCTCGCACGGCCCACCGCAAACCAAGGAGCAACCCATGCCACGTCCCATGACCATGGCGGAGAAGATCCTCGCCGCCCATGCGGGGCTCGACGAAGTGGAGCCGGGTCAGCTGATCGAATGCGATCTCGACCTCGTGCTGTCCAACGACGTTACCGCCCCCATCGCCGTCAAAGAATTCCGCAAGATCGGCGTTGAGAAGGTGTTCGATCCCACGAAGATCGCGCTCGTGCCCGATCATTACGTCCCCAACAAGGACATCAAGAGCGCCGAGCAGGCCAAGATCGTGCGCGACTTCGCGCGCGAGCAGGGCATCACCCACTACTACGAGGTGGGCTGCATGGGCGTCGAGCATGCGCTGCTTCCCGAGCAGGGCGTCGTCGGCGCGGGCGACCTCATCATCGGCGCGGACAGCCACACCTGCACGTACGGTGCGCTGGGCGCGTTCGCCACGGGCGTGGGCTCCACCGACGCCGGCGTGGGCTACGCCACCGGCAAAGCGTGGTTCAAGGTGCCCGAGTCGCTGCTGTTCAAGATCGAGGGCGAGCTGGCCCCCGGCGTCACCGGCAAGGACGTCATCCTGCACATCATCGGCATGATCGGCGTGGACGGCGCGCTCTACCAGGCCATGGAGTTCACTGGCAGCGCCATTCGGAACATGGGCATGGACGAGCGCATGAGCATCTCGAACATGGCCATCGAAGCGGGCGGCAAGGCCGGTCTCATCGAGGTCGACGACGTGACGCGCGCCTATATGGACGGTCGCACCGAGCGCCCCTACACCGAGTACCACTCCGACGCCGACGCCGCATACGCGAAGGTGTACGAGATCGACGCCGCCTCCATCGTGCCCACCGTGTCGTTCCCGCACCTGCCGTCGAACACGCGCCCGGCCGCCGAGGCGCGCGACATCAAGATCGACCAGGCCGTCATCGGCAGCTGCACGAACGGCCGCATCGTCGACATGCGCCAGGCCGCCGACGTGCTGCGCGGGCGGAAGATCCACCCCGACGTGCGCTGCATCGTGATCCCCGCCACGCAGGCCGTGTACCGCCAGTGCATGGAGGAGGGCCTCATGGACGTGTTCCTCGACGCGAACTGCGCCGTATCCACGCCCACCTGCGGCCCCTGCTTGGGCGGCTACATGGGCATTCTCGCCGCCGGCGAGCGCGCCATCGCCACGACGAACCGCAACTTCGTCGGCCGCATGGGCGATCCCACGAGCGAGGTCTACCTGTCCTCGCCGGCCATCGCCGCGGCGAGCGCGGTGCTCGGCCACATCGGCCTGCCGGAAGACTTGGACTAGGAGGGACTGCGACCATGCAATTCAAAGGAACCGCGCACCGGTACGGGCGCGACATCGATACCGACGTCATCATCCCGGCCCGCTATCTGACCACGTCCGATCCTGCCGAGCTGGCGAAGCACTGCCTCGAGGACCTCGACACGTCGTTCATCGAACGCGTGCAACCCGGCGATATCATCGTGGCCGACGAGAACTTCGGCTGCGGCTCGTCGCGCGAGCACGCGCCCATCGCCATCAAGGCAGCCGGCGTCGACGTGGTCATCGCGAAGAGTTTCGCGCGCATCTTCTACCGCAACTCCATCAACACGGGACTCGCTATCATGGAATGCCCCGAAGCGGTGGATGCCATCAGCCAGGGCGATGTGGTGAACGTGGACGCCGACGCGGGCGTCATCGTGAACGAGACGACGGGCCAGACCTTCGAGGCCCAGCCGTTCCCCCCGTTCATCCGCGAGATCATCGAAGCCGGCGGCCTGATCAACCGCACGAAGGCGAAGCTGGGGAAGTAGATTCGCACGCAATGCCCGTTCGCTTTGCTTTGCGTAAGGAGAATGGCGGATATTTGAGCAGAAATCACCAGATTGTTGCACATTTTTGCATCTGACGGTGTTTCTTCTCAGCCACTCGCCAAAGATGAGAGCATTTTCGCAGGTCGCTACAAGCTGATTGTGCGAGATGCTCTCGAAGCTGCAACAAACTGGTGATTTTTGTGCAATCGCGGCCCCTTTGCCATGCCCCAAGGGGTCACCGAGGTGCTTTTGCTGAAAACCTTTATCCGAAAGAAGATGTCATGACCAAGAACTACCAAATATGCCTGCTTCCCGGCGACGGCATCGGCCCCGAGATCATCGCCGAGGGCGTCAAGGTGCTGGACGCGGTGGGCGCGAAGTACGACACGGCGTTCGCCTACACCGAGGCGCTGCTGGGCGGGTGCGCCATCGATGCGACGGGCACTGCGCTGCCGGACGAGACGCTGCGCGCGGCCGAAGCCTCCGACGCCGTGCTGCTGGCGGCCGTCGGCGGCCCGAAGTGGGACACCACCGATCCGTCGAAGCCGCGTCCGGAGCAGGGCTTGCTGGGCATCCGCAAGGCGCTGGGCCTGTACACGAACCTGCGCCCCGTGCAGATATTCGCCGCGCTAGCCGACGCATCCACGCTCAAGCCCGAGATCGTGGACGGCGTGGACATGATGATCGTGCGCGAGCTGACCGGCGGGTTGTACTTCGGCCGCCGCGAGCGTTTCTACGACGAAGAGGGCTGCGGCACGGGCGGCGCGGCGGGCCAGCGCGCCTACGACACGCTCGAGTACCGCGAGTACGAGGTGGAGCGCATCGCGCGCCAGGCTTACCAAGCCGCGCGCAAGCGCCGCAACAAGGTGACGAGCGTCGACAAGGCGAACGTGCTGGAGACGAGCCGCATGTGGCGCGAGATCGTGCACCGCATCCACGACGAGGAGTACCCCGACGTGGAGCTGGAGGACCTGCTCGTCGACAACACGGCCATGCAGCTCATCAACCGCCCGGCCGACTTCGACGTGGTGGTGACCGAGAACATGTTCGGCGACATCCTGTCCGACGAAGCCGCTCAGATCACCGGCTCGCTCGGCATGCTGGCCAGCGCCAGCCTCGGCGACGGCACGGCGCTCTACGAGCCCAGCCACGGCAGCGCGCCCGACATCGCGGGGAAGGGCGTCGCGAACCCGCTCGCGCAGATCCTGTCCGTCGAGATGATGCTGCGCTACAGCTTCGACATGGGCGAGGCCGCCGACGACATCCGCCGTGCCGTGACTGCCGTGCTCGACGAGGGCTGGCGCACCGGCGACATCAAGGGGCCCGACACTCCGGCCGACAAGATGGTTGGCACTGCGGCTATGGGCGACCTCGTGGTGGAGCGCCTGTAGACGGAACGCGGCCCGGCAGATCGGCAGGTCTGGCGGTGCAGCAGGCATGGACAGGACGGGGCCCGATCTGGCGGCAGATCGGGCCCCGTTTTTCGTTATGCCAGGGTCGGATGTTTCACGTAAAACATCCGTTCGTGTGCTAGCCGTTGGGCTACGCCTTAGGAGCGCGAGCCAGGTCGGCCTTCGTTGCGTCATCGGGCAGTCCTGCCTTCGGCATGTCAAGCGTGCCCTCCTTTTCGCGACGATGCAGGTCGCGCAGCATGAAGGCCGCCACGACGACGAAGGCGCTGCCGCCGATGATGCCGACGGGCAGGGGGCCAACGAAGGGGTTGCCGCCCGTCACCGAGAACAGCAGCGCTGCGCTCACGAAACCGTTGATCGCTCCGTGGCCGATGGCCGCCGCCAGGCAGCTGCCCGTGCGCACGGTGACGTACGTGAGGAAGATACCGACGACGATGCAGAACAGGCACATGGCCGCAATGCCGCCGATGGGCCAGGTGGGATAACCGGTGCCGTAGTTATGCCCGATGATGGTGAGCGGTGCGTGCCAGAGCCCCCAGACGATGCCCGTGACCAGCAGCGTGGGGACGATGCGCAGATGCGTGGACACTTTCGGCACGAGGTAGCCGCGCCAGCCCCATTCCTCGCCGAACGTCGTGAAGATGTTGAGCACGGGCGCCAGGAAGATGGCGAACGGCAGCCGAGCGAGCAGCATCATGGTGACGGTGTCGGCAGGCAGCTCGGCGCCGGTCGCCGCTGCCTGTTGCTGCGTCGAGGCGACGAAGGCGCTCATGGAGGGGTCGAAATCCTGCGGGAACACGAGGAAGTACACGGCTGCGCCGATGACGGACAAAATGGCCGGCCCGAACCAGGCGATGGCGAACCATGGCAGCGACTTCTTGAACCCGCGCGGTTTGACGACGCTGTTCTTGAACCCCTCCCGTGTGACGAGGCGCGTTACGATCACGCCGATGGCGGGGAAGAACATGGCCGCCCCGGTGACGAACTGCGCCGCGACCGGCGGGATGCCGGTGAGCGCCCCCGACGACGCCGGGTACACCACCCCGAACTCGTACGCCCACGTCAATGCGAAGGTGACCGCCAGAAAAATCGCTATGCGCCTCATGGTCGTGCTCCTCTTCTCTCTTCATCGCCGGGTGCTTCACGCGAAATATCAATTCGGGCAAACGGATTTCGCGTGAAGCACCCGGCGTGCGAGCGCCTGCTTCCGTGCAACGATCGCAAATACGCCCCTTGCATCTTTGTTCCATCTGTTATAGCATAAATATAACAAGCAGGCAAGGAAAGGAAAATCGGCATGGCATCTCCGGTATTGTCAGTCAACCATGTGGTGAAGAGGTTCGGTGCGAAGCGCGCGGTGGACGACGTGACCCTCGACGTCATGCCGGGGGACATCTTCGGCTTCGTCGGTCACAACGGCGCAGGCAAAACCACGCTCATCCGCGCCATCGTGGGCGTCACGGGCTTCGACGAGGGCGACATCCGCATTGCCGGGCAATCGGTGCGCACCGACGCGCTCGCTTGCAAGCGCGTCACGGCCTACGTGCCCGACAACCCCGACATCTACGAGTTCCTCACGGGCATCCAGTACCTGAACTATATCTCGGACATCTTCCAGGTGTCCGCCGACGTGCGCGAGGCCCGCATTCGGCAGTGTGCCGATCGCTTGGGCCTCACCTCCGCATTGGGCGACCTCGTGTCCTCGTACTCGCACGGCATGCGCCAGAAGCTCGTGCTCATCGGCGCACTCGTGCACGAGCCGACGCTGCTTGTGCTGGACGAACCGTTCGTCGGCCTCGATCCCGAGGCGTCCTTCCAGGTGAAGGAGATGCTCCGCGAGCTGGCCGACGGAGGCGCGGCCGTGTTCTTCTCGAGCCACGTGCTGGAAGTGGTGGAGAAGCTCTGCGACAAGGTGGCCATCATCAAGCAGGGGCAGTTGCGGGCGTGCGGTCGCACGGCCGAGGTCGTGGGCGACGAGAGCCTGGAAGACGTGTTCCTCGACATGGTCGACCGCAGCGATGCCGTTTCGGCCGCCGGCGCGCGGTAGGGGGGGGGCGGTAAGCATGCGCTCGTTCATCCTTCTGCTGAAAATCCAGCTGTTGGGGCTGTTCGGCATCAACAAGACGCTGCACGCCGACCCGGCTAAGGCGAGGCGCACCTTGGCGCTCGCTGCGTTGGCCGTGGCGGCCATCGTGCTATTCGCCGCGGCGTACTCGTCGGGCGTCGCGCAGACGCTCGCGCAGATGGGGCTGCCCGAGGCCATCCCGCTTGTCGCGGTGCTCGTGGGCGCCGTTGCCGGCGCAGTGGCGGCGTTCCTCAAGACGAACGGCGTGCTGTTCGGCTTCAAGGACTACGATCTGGTGATGTCGCTGCCGGTGCCCACCTCGTCGGTGGTGCTCTCGCGCATCGTGTCGCTGTACGCCATGAGCTTGGCGTTCGGTCTGCTGGCGATGGTTCCGGCGTTCGCCGTGTACGCGGCGAACGCAAGCGTGACCGCGGCGGGCGTCGCGTGCATGGCGCTTTCAGTGGTGCTGGCGCCACTGCTTCCGCTGGCCGCGGCCATCGTTCTGGCGGTGCTCATCGCGGCGGTGTCGGCGCGCTTCAAGCATGCGAACGTCGTGGTGATCGTGCTCACCCTGGCGGCCACCCTCATCGCGGTGTTCGGATCACTGGCGTTCTCGTCGCAGGCCGACGACATGGCGGCCATGACGGCGCTTGGCACCGAGCTCGTGGCCCAGCTGACAGCAGCGTTCCCTCCGGCGGCATGGGCGACGGCCGGCATCGTGGAGGGCGATCTCGGGCAGTTCCTGGCGTTCGCCGCCGTGAACCTCGTGGCGGCGTGCGCGGTGCTCGCGCTCGTCGTGCGCCTGTTCGTGCCGGTGAACTCGCTGCTCATGTCGTCGCGTCCTCGCGGGACGTTCTCTTTCGACGGCAAGGGCGCTGCGGCGGCGAAGGCGGGCTCCCCGTTTCGGGCCCTCATGGCGAAGGAGGTTCGCCTTCTCGTGGCCACGCCCATCTACTTCATGAACGCCTGCATCGGCTATGTGCTCGTGCTGATGGCGGCCATCGCCGTGGCGGCGGGGACGCTCACGGGCGCGCTTTCGCTCGACCTGCTGCCGCCCGAGCTGGCCCCTGTCATCGGGCTCGTGCTCCCGTGGGGCCTGGCGTTCTTCTGCAGCATCTCGTCCACCACGGCCGCGTCGGTGTCGCTCGAGGGCTCTTCGCGCTGGCTCATGCTGACGGCGCCCGTGCCGCCGTCGACCGTGCTGTGGTCGAAAGCGGCGGTGAACCTGGCGATCGGCCTGCCGTTTTTGCTGGTCTCGGCCGTGCTCGTGGCGGTTTCGCTGCCGCTCGACGCGCTGTCCGTCGCCGCGCTGTTCGCGGTGCCGTCGGCATCGTGCCTGCTGGCCACGAGCTTGGGTCTGGCCATGGATGCCCGTCGGCCGCGCTACGACTGGACCACCGTGTACGAGCCGGTGAAGCGCGGCATGCCGGTGTTCGTGGTTGTCTTCGCCGGCATGGGCCTCGTGGCGGTGGGCATGGCGGCGGCGTTGTTCCTGGGCCAGGCGGGATCGCTGCTGGCGGCGTGCGCGGTGGCTGCGGTGTCGGCCGCGCTCTACCGCAGCACGGCGAAACGCGGGCTTTCCGCGTGAATCGGCGCAGGAGGCGGAAGCATCATCGAAGAGAGGGCGAAAGGCGGTATCATGGGAGCAAGGGAAAACGGGACGCGCAACCGGGGCACGGTGCTCGAAGGACGCAGCGGGCTCATGGTGGCAATCGCGCTGGGAATCGCGGCGGTCGCGTTGGCCATAGCCCAGTGGGTGCTGCTGCCTGAACAGGTGGCGACGCACTTCGGCATCACGGGAGAGGTGAAGGGTTGGTCGCCGAAGTGGTTCCCCGTCCTGCTTTCGGCGGGCCTGGGGCTGTTCGGCTCGGTATGGCTGGGCGTTTCGCGCGAGAAGCTGGGACTGCTGTTGGCCGGCATCGGCGTGCTTATCGGGGTCATCGACCTTGCGGTGAACGGGTTGCTGATGTAGCGAAGGAGGGAGCCGTATGATCATCCGCATAGACCAGAAGGCGGAGGAGCCGCTGTACCTGCAGATTCGCAGCCAGATCATCGCGGCCATCGCGCGCGGCGAGCTGGTTCCCGGCGCCGCGCTGCCATCCGTGCGGTCGCTCGCCAGCGACTTGGGAATCAACCTGCACACGGTGAACAAGGCTTACGCCGTGCTGCGAGACGAGGGCTACGTGCTCATGCGCGGCCGCAGCGGTGCCTACATCGCCGATCCCTGCGAGGACGATCGGGCCGACCGCGCGCAGATCGAGCTGGCGAAGATGGAGGACAGCCTGTTCGAGCTCGCGCTCGCACACCGGGCGCGCGGCGGCACGCGCGGCGAGTTCCTGGAATGCGCGAGCGCCCAGGCTGCCCGCGCCTACGCCGCCCTCGAGCGCGCGGACGCCGATCCGTCGCCGGAGGAGCGTGCGGCGCTCGATCGTGCGGCTCAGCGGCACGATGCGAGCATGCAGGCCGGCGCCGGGGTTGTCGGAGCCGGTGCGGAAGGAGGGCGGGCGTGATGGACGAGCTAGTCGGCATGGCCTCCATGATGCTCATGATGATGCTGCTGCTTCCCGTGACGGGCGTGCTCATGGCGGTCACGCCCTTCCTGCAGCGGCGCGGCGAGGTGTTCGCCGTCACGGTGCCCTCATCCGCGCAGCGCGACCCGTACCTGCGCAGCCTCAAGCGCCGCTACGCCCTGATCATGGGTGCGGTCACGGCGGTGCTCACCGCAGCGGGCGTCGCGGCGGCGCTCGCCATGAACGAGGCGGCCATCATGGTCGTGCTCCTGGTGGGCACGCTCGGGCTTCTGCTGGGAGGTTACGCTCTCATGCTGCGCTACCGCGCCAAGACGAAGGCGTACAAGCGCGAGCAGGGATGGGAGGCGCAGGTTCAGGAGACGGTGGCCGTGGTGGGCGAGGCCGACGCGCCGCGCGCCATCGCGTTGTCGTGGAATCTGCTGTACGTGCCGGTCATCCTCGTGACGGTGGCCATCGCCGTCGTCGGCTACCCTCACATGCCCGATATGATCCCCATGCACGCGAGCTTCGACGGCACGGTGAACCGCTGGGAGCCGAAGGGCCCCATGGTGGTGGCGTTCCCCGTGCTCATGCAGCTGTTCCTGGCGGCGTGCATGGTCTTCTCGCACTGGACCATCTTGAAGTCGAAGAAATGGGCCGAGCCGGGCGCGCCGGCCACCTCGGCGCTCGCCTACGGCCTGTTCGCTCGCGCGCAGAGCGTGTTCTTGCTGGTGAGCGGCCTTTTGCTGACAGGCGGCCTGGGCATTCTGTTCGAGCTCTCGTCGATGGAGCTAGTGTCGCTCGGGCAGGCGGCGTTCTTCGTCATGCTGCTGGCCATGCCCATCGTGGTGGGATCGCTCGTCATCGGCGTCGTGTACGGGCAGGCGGGCTCGCGCGTGTTCAAGCGCATGCAGGGCTCTGACGCGCTGCTCGCCGACGACGACGAGCACTGGAAGTTCGGCATCTTCTACGTCAATCCCGACGACCTCGCCTTCGTGCTGCCCGAGCGCTTCGGCGTGGGCTGGACGTTCAACTATGCGCGCCCTGCGACCTGGGTCATCATCGTTGGCGGCTTCCTGGTCACGGTCGCCTTCATCGTGGCGGTGTCGGTACTAGTGTAGGGGGGCTGGCGGGCGGCGAATTCTGATCGGCCTTCACAACCTGGATTGCCGCCGTTGCAAAGGGATGGCCCATGGACCAGCTCATAGCGCGCATCATGCAGGATTTCACGCTCGATCTCTACGAGCCGATCTTTCCGCGCGAGCTTGATTTGGGGAATCCTTTGCTTCCGCGGGCCGGTAATTTGGTGACGGTCGTCGTCGGCATGCGGCACAGCGGCAAAACCTACCGGCTGTTTCAGGAGATGAAGAAGCTGAAGGATCGGGGAGTCCCTGACGGGATGATCCTCTATTTCAACTTCGAGGACGACCGTTTGAAGCCGCTGGACGTCCAGGTGGGCGATGAAGTGCTCGATACGTTCTTCGAGCTCCATCCCGAGGCTTTCCGCGAGGGGGGCTACCTGTTCCTCGATGAAGTGCAGGAAATGGAAGACTGGGGGGCGTGGCTGCGGCGCGTGGTGGACACGAGGAAGGTCACCGTGTACGCGACGGGATCGTCGTCGAAACTGCTTTCGGCCGACGTCGCGACGGAGTTTCGCGGCCGTTCGATCGAATACGAGCTTCTACCGTTCAGCTTCCTAGAGTTCGCAGCCTACCATGAGCCGGAGTATTTCGGCGGGGTCCGTGCGCGTGCACGCGCCTTCGGCAGCGAGGAAGGGGCGATGGGAAGGCGTTTTTCGATCGGTACCTTCTTCGAGGCGGCTTCCCCGGTGCGCAAGACTCGGATGAGGCTCGGGCGGTCATGGTGCTGCAATCATATGCGCAGCGGGCGGTCGCGCGCGATGTGATCGAGCTTCACAACTTGAACAATCCCCAGATGGTGAGCCTTTTCGCGCAGCGCGCCCTATTGCATTCGGGACGCGAGCTGTCGTTGCGCAAGATAGAGAACGACATGCGCTCGGCAGGGCTGGTCACGAGCCGCGTGGCTTTGTCGGATGCCCTGCGCTACTTCGAGGACGCTTTCCTGCTGGGGACGATTCGGAGGTTCTCGCGGGCGCTCGCCGACAACGCGCGGTCGCCGGTCAAGGTGTATGCGATCGACCCCGGCCTTGCCTTCGCGAACTCTCCGGCACCGACCGAGGACAAGGGCCGGCGTCTGGAAGACGTGGTGTATCTGGAGCTTCGGCGCAGGCACGCGCAGCGCAGAGACGGGACCATCGCGTCGCTCAAGACCGACAAGAGCGGTTTCGAGGTGGGCTTCATCGTCGGCGATGCCCTGTTGCACGCCGGCTATGCCCTGTACCAGGTGGTGGTCGATGTGCGATCTCCCAAGACGTGCGAGCGGGAGCTTCGTGCGCTGCGCGAGGCCATGGCGGAGCGGAGCGTGAAGGAATCGCACCTGCTGACGAGCGAAGGGGACGAGCGGGATATCGAGGCTCCCGAAGGCGTGGTGCACGAGCAGCCCGCATGGAAATGGTGCTTGCGGTAACCGAATCGAGTGAATCCCGCCGATCGGCAGGAGGGAATGGGATCACATGGCGTTTCTGCTGGGTTGCGAGAAGGTGCGGGTGGAATTCCCCACGAAGACGGTGTTCGACAGCGTGTCTCTGGGCGTGGAGGAGGGCGACCGCATTGGCATCGTGGGCCGCAACGGCGACGGGAAGTCCACGCTGCTGAACCTGCTGGCCGGCACGCTGGACCCCGATGACGGGCGCGTGCTGAAGAACGGCACGGTGCACGTGGGCGTGCTGGGCCAGGCCGACGCGCTGTCCGACGACGACACCGTCGAGCGCGCCGTGGTGGGCGACCTGCCGGAGTACCAGTGGGCGGGCGACGCGCGCATCCGCGACATCATCGCGGGGCTGGCCTCCGACATTCCGTGGGATGCGCGCGTTGGCACGCTGTCCGGTGGGCAGCGCCGCCGGGCGGACCTTGCGCGGCTGCTCATCGGCGACTGGGACGTGCTGGCGCTCGACGAACCCACGAACCACCTGGACGTGCGCGCCATCACGTGGCTGGCCGGACACCTGAAAACGCGTTGGCGCGCGGGGCAGGGTGCACTGCTGGTGGTGACTCACGACCGCTGGTTCCTTGACGAGGTGTGCACGCGCATGTGGGAGGTGCACGACCGCGTGGTCGACCCGTTCGAAGGCGGCTTCTCGGCCTACATCATGCAGCGCGTGGAGCGCGACCGTTTGGCGGCGCTGGCCGAGCAGAAGCGTCAGAACGACCTGCGCCGCGAGCTGGCCTGGCTCTCGCGCGGGGCGCGGGCGCGCGCGACAAAGCCGAAGTTCCACGTGGCCCTGGCCCAGGAGCTCATCGCCGACGTTCCGCCTCTGCGCAACGAGCTGGAGCTCAAGCGCATGGCCATGGCGCGCCTGGGCAAGCAGGTGGTGGACTTGGAGCACGTGACCGTGCGCTTCAACGGCGGGGACGGCTCCGGCCGCGCCGTGCTGGACGACGTGGACTGGATCATCGGCCCCGGCGACCGCTACGGCATCGTCGGCGAGAACGGCGCGGGCAAAACAACGCTTCTGCGGGTGGTCCAAGGTTTGCAGAAGCCCAGCGCCGGCCTGGTGAAGATAGGTAAAACGGTGCGCTTCGCCGTACTGTCGCAGCATTTGGACGACCTGGCGCGCTTCGGCGACGACCGCGTGCGGCAGGTGGTGGGCCGCTACAGCCGCCGCACCATGCTCGACGGCAAGGAGATGACGCCGGGCCAGCTGCTGGAGAAGCTGGGCTTCACGCGCGCCGACCTGAACGAGCCCGTGAGCGATCTGTCGGGCGGCCAGAAGCGCCGGCTGGCGCTCATGCTCATTCTGCTGGACGAGCCGAACGTGCTCATCCTCGACGAGCCGGGCAACGACCTGGACACCGACATGCTGGCCTCGGTGGAGGACCTGCTGGATGGCTGGCCGGGCACGCTGCTGCTGGTCACGCACGACCGCTACCTCATGGAACGCGTGACCGACCACCAGTTCGCCCTGCTTAACGGCAAGCTGCGCCACCTCCCCGGTGGCGTGGACGAGTACCTGCGGCTGACGGAGCGCGCGACCGGTGCCTCCCAGGGTGCCCAAAGCGGCCGCGCATCCGGTGCCCTTTCCTCTCGGGCGGCCGACCGCGCCGCAGGCCAAAGCCCTCATCGCGCCGCCGATCAGGGTGACTCCGAAGTCGAAGGCGCCTCAGGGCCCCGTCTCACCGGCGGCGAGATTCGCACGCTGCGCAAGCTCATGCAGTCGAACGAGCGCAAGACGGAGACGCTCAACGGCAAGATAGAGGACGTGCGCGCCCAGATGGCCGCCGCCGACCCGAGTGACTTCGCTGCCCTCGGCGATTTCCAAGCGCAGATCAACGACTTGCAATCCCAAGTGGACGCCCTTGAGGAAGAGTGGCTCGAAGCCGCCGAGAAGCTGGGCGAGTAGCATGCCCTCGGAAGCCGTGCGCGCCGCCGACGAGCCGGATGGCAAGCCTGCGGGCGAAGCGGCCGCTTCGCCGCCGCTCGTGCTTCCGGCCGAGCTGGCGTGGGCTGTCTACTTCCTGCTCATCCCCTTGGGCGTGGCTGCCATGGCGCATGCCGACGTGGGCCTCGTGCCGGCCGCCGCGCTGCCGTTCGCGCTCAACGCCATAGCGCCCCAGGTGAGCTACGGCGTGTGGTACGTCGTGTTCCAGATCGGGCTCATCGCCGTCCTGTGCGCCGTTCGTCGGACGCTCGACTGGCGCTACCTCGTGTCGTTTCTGGTCTGCGCCGTGGGCGGGGCGCTCATCGACTTCAACGGGTCGTGGATGAACGACCTGTTCCCGATAGAGTCGCTTGCGCTGTCGTGCCTGTGGTTCGTCGGCGGTTTCGCCGTCGTGGCCGTGACCGTGTACTTCTGCACGCGCTGCCAGCTGCCCGTCATGCCCATCGACACGTTTCCGCGCGACCTGTGCGCCGCCATCGGCCAGCCGTACGCCCGCGTGAAAGTGTGGTTCGACGTCGTGACGCTGCTCGCAACCTGCGCTATCGGCCTTGTCGGCGGCGGCGCGCTGTTCGGCATCAACGTGGGCACGGTCGTGTCCGCCTTGCTCATGGGCCGATCGATCGGCCTTGTCCAGCGCATCATGGACAAGCGCGTGGCCTATCGCAAGCACCTGCCGCTCTAGGGAGGGGGAGGCGGAAAGGCGCGGGCGGTGCTGCGGGACGGCGCCGCATTCCTTCCGTCCATAACGGCGCTCGCCTTCAAAGGCGGTCGTTACTTCCATGCGGGCTGGTCGGGGGAGCCTTCCGGCTGCTCGGGACCGCGCGCCCAGGGGTCTTCCTTGACGTCGGCCTGCGCGTACTTCAACCAGGCGTCCTCCTGCTTCGCCTCGGCGATCCAGTCGTCCTGCGACTTGCCCAGCACGCTGCCCACCATCCACACGATGCCGCAGAGGATGCCGCCAACCACGAACGCGATCCAGCTGATGGCGAACCCACCCTGACCGGCGCGGATGGCGTCTTTCAGTGCGTGCTTGTCGATTCCGTCCCAGCCGCCCACCTGGTCGAACAGCGGCACGAAGCCCCACACCAGGAACACGATCAGCGCGAGCAGCATGATACAGCCGCAGATCACGCCCATGACGCGTTCGGCGCGCACCTGCTCGGGCGACTTCACCACGGCGGTGGGCGGCAGATCGGCGCCGAGGTTCTGGCGGTGGGCGATGTAGGTGAGCTCGGACAGCTCGTACTTCGACTTCTGCATCGTAGCCCAGATGAGCGTGCCCACGGCGACGGCAAGGACGAACATGAACGGCGCGACGATCAGTTCGTCCAAACGGACGCCGCGCACGAGATCGAGCGAACTGTCCTCAGGCGAGAGGCCGATGAGCATGATCACGTCGAGCAGGATGAGTCCCACGCCGCCGGCGATGAGCACGGGGAAGCGGCGGCTGAAGCGCTCGAGCACGTCGGCGGCGTAGCGCGGCTCGATGGAGGGGTTGCGGCGCTTGAACTCGCCGTGGTTGAGGCTGCCCACGATGAGGACGACCACGCCCACCACCACGAACGACAGGAACGCGACGGTCGATATGTTGCTCGGCCATCCGAGGGCATCTAGGAGCACCTGCACGCCTACACCCACGAGGATGCACGCCACCCCGAGCGCTATCGATAGGTCGAAGCGGTTCATATGGCGGTCGTAGCGCTCGGTGTCGTTCTCCTTCGCCACGTGCACGCTGCCGCGCATGAGGTCGTCGAGGTTCGTGTGGAACAGGTCGCACAGCGCCAGCAGCTTGTCCATCTCGGGGTAGTTCGTGCCGGCCTCCCATTTGCTGACGGTCTGGCGCGACACGCCCAGCTGCTCGGCAAGGCCCTCCTGCGTCACGCCGTAATGCTGGCGCAGGTAGACGAGGTTGTCGGCGAAGCTCATGGTAGGTTCCTTTCGTTGTTGGTAGGTATCATACCCGAACGGTGCGGCAGCGAAGCTGTGGTGCGCGATCTCGCCGCCTCGGGCAGCGTGCGAGCGACGGGCCCGTTTGGATTCGTCGTTCGCACGCTTTCCGCGGCGGGCGAATGTGCCAGCCCCTCGTGGCAAAATTGGCTGGCCCGCGTCCCCCCCGCACTCCCTTTCGGTGCTTCTATCATGCGGTTGCAGGGCCGCCCGCTCCACCACTTTGATGGTGCGTTTTGCTTTTTTTCGCGCACGCTGAGGTTGCGGAAGCTATGACCTGGGGTTATACGTAGCTTGTCGTGGCGCTTTCGTTCGGCGGCAAGAGTTCGGCGACGTATTCTGCCGCCACAGGAGGTACCCTATTTGGTATGGTGCGTGAAACGGACGGCAAAAGAGAGCCGCGAAAGGGATGGTCGCATGGCAAAGTCGGAGCCGAGCATGGAGCTGAACGTGGAGCAGGTGCGGAACTTCAGGCTGCACGCGCACCATCTGGACACGTTCTACGCTAAGGCCGACGTGCTTGCAGCGGTCGGCGCCTGCGGCATGCAGAACACGCCGCCCGGTGCGTGGGAGGCTGCGCTCTTCAACCGCGTGCCCGCGTGCAAGGCGGCCGATCGCGACCGCCTGCTGCTGGAGGAGCGCTCGCTCGTGCAGGCGTGGAGCTTTCGCGGCACGCCCGCCGTGTTCCCGGCGGCCGACAGCGCCGCGTTCCTGTCGGCGCTTGCGGCGGCGGGCGGAGAACCCTGGATCTACACGCGGGGCATCGGGCTGGCGCTCGACTTTCTGGGTGTGGGGTTCGACGAGCTGCTGGTCTTGCTGGAGCAGGTCATGCCACAGCTGGGCGGGCGGACGGTGACCGGCAAGACATCGCTCGACCAAACGCTGGCCGCGTGGATGGAGCCTCTTCTGCCCGTGCAGAAACGCTCCTTGTGGAACGAGCCGTCGATGTACGGCAGCCCCGACAAGCAGACGGTGGGCGGCGCAGCGGTGTCGTTCCTGCTGCGGCCCTGCTCCTTCAAGGGCCTGGTGGTGTTCGGCGCGCGCGAGGGGGCCAGCCCCACGTTCACGTCGTACCGCACTTGGCTCGGCCGCCTCTTGGCGCCCGACGCGGACGCGTCCCGCAAACTCGTGCGGAAGTTCGTCCACTGCTACGGGCCGACCACGGCCGACCGGCTGGCCGCGTGGCTGGGATGCTCTGGCGCTCAGGCGCGGCGGCTGTGGAAGACGGCCGCCGACGAGATGGAGCCGGTCACGTTTTTGGGCAAGAAGGCTTACGTGCTGTCCGCCGACCGGGAGCGCCTGCTCGCGCCGCAGCCGCTCGAGCGCGAGCTGCTGCTGCTAGCCGCGCACGACCCCTACCTCGACCAGCGCGACCGCGTCGTCCTGCAGTCGGACAAAGCGCTGCAACGTCTTATATGGCGCACGGTGGCCAATCCGGGCGCTATCGTGCATTGCGGCGAGGTGGTGGGTACGTGGACCGGCACGAAGAAGGGCGCCGGCCTGGAGGTGGAGGCGAACTGGTGGACCGACGCCGTCGACGGCCGGCAGGTGCGCGCCCTCGCCGAACAGCACGCCGCCTTCCGCGGTCTGGAGCTCACGGCGTTCGAGGGGTAACCTCCGGCCGTTCATTTGAGAGGGGAGTTTCGTTTACGGTGGATAGCGCAGCTGCACTCTCATAAGAACGGCACCGCGGAAGGATGCTTGAGCGATCTTTGTCGCGGTGCCTCATGTTGCAGAGGGGCTTTTGTCGTTCTAGTTGTCGGCTCGTTCAAATTCCTGCAAAGTCTCGGTGGAGAAACGGTGCCAAGCGGAAGCGGGCCGTACAATGGCCGAGAAAGCGGAAGCGGCGCGGCGTTCATTGGATGGTGGCGGGGTGTGCAGCGGGCAGTGGTGGGATTCCGGCGGCGAATTCCTGCGATGGCTCGTTCAGGCGACTGCCGACTCAGGCGGCGGCAACCCTTCGCCCTTCGCACGGCCGCACCTCAACAAAGGAGATTCCCATGCTCAAGCTCATCGCCAGCGATATGGACGGCACCATGCTCGACGCGAACGAGTGCGTGCCCGACGGCACGTACGAGCTCATTCTGCGCTTGCGAGAGGAGGGCATACGGTTCGCGGCCACGTCGGGGCGGCGCTTCGACACGCTGTGCGAGCTGTTCGAGCCCATCGTGGACTGCATGGACTTCGTGGCGTCGAACGGCGCGCAGGTCATCGTGGAGGGCGAACTGGTGGACCTCGAGGTATTCTCGCATGCGGCCGTGAAGCGGCTGGCGCGCGTGGTGGACCTGTTCGACACCATGCACCTGGCGCTGTTCGACGAGACGCGCAGCTACCTCCTGGACGATGAGGTGCGCTTCGAGCGCGAGGTGGACAAGAACCTGCCGAACCCCGTGCGCGTGTATGCGGTGCCGTCGCCCCAGGTGAACATCTTGAAGGCATCGGTGTACTGCGACGAGGACGTCATGGATATGGCCTACATCCTCACGCGCGAGCTGGACGACGACTTCGTGTTCGCGCCGTCTGGCCGCAAGTGGATCGACGTCATGCAGCGCGGCGTGAGCAAGGCCACCGGTGTGAGCCAGGTGCTGGACGCCCACGGCATCCGGGCCCACGAGATGATGGCGTTCGGCGACTCCATGAACGACTACGAGATCCTGCGCATGGCCGGCACGAGCGTGGCCATGGGCAACGCGCGCTACGCCATCAAGCAGATAGCCGATAAGGTCATCGGCACGAACGTGGACCACGGCGTGCAGGACGAGCTGCGCCGCGTGCTGGAGGGGCTGGGCTAGGCTGCCAGGTTGGACGGCCAGTGCCGCAAGCCGGATCCCCGTTCGATTGAATGTGGCAGAAAATTTGACCTAGGGCAGAGATTCAGGCGATTTGGATGAGGCCAGGGGTTCCTTCGCCGCCATAATCCCAGTTCGGATTTTTCGACGAGAACTTCGTCGTGCCCTACCTCGATATTCTTGCCAAATTCTGCAGTCTAGAGGAAAGCGGCAATCCCCTACATCCCCTACATCCCCTACATCCCCGCATGCCCCTCGCCGCTCACGCGCGCCTCGGGGTCGCGCAGCACGGCGCGGTCGAGGCCGCCCACCGCGTTCGACGCGGTGACGCCCGCCACCATGGCGTCGCTCACGTTAAGCGCGGTGCGCCCCATGTCGATGAGCGGCTCCACCGAGGCCAGCAGCCCCACGATCTCGATGGGCAGCCCCATGGTGCCCAGCACGATGAGCGAGGCGAACGTCGCGCCGCCGCCCACGCCCGCCACGCCCAGCGAGCTGATCATCACCACGGCCACGAGCCCCGCGACGAACGTGGGCGAGAACACGTCGATGCCCACCGTGGGCGCGATGATGGTGGCCAGCATGGCGGGGTAGATGCCCGCGCACCCGTTCTGCCCGATGGACATGCCGAAGCTGGCGGCGAAGTTTGCCGTGGCCTCATCCACGCCCAGGGCGCGCGTCTGCGTCTCGATGTTCAGCGGCACGGCACCTGCGCTCGACCGCGCCACGAAGGCGAAGCTGAGCACGGGGAACGCCTTGCGCACGTAGGCGAGCGGGTTTACGCGGTTCGCCAGCAGGATGAGGCAGTGCACCAGGAACATGAACGCGAGCGCCCCGTAGGACACGGCCACGAACTTGCCCAGGTCGAGGATGGCCGCGTAGTCGCTCGTGGCCATGACGTGCGCGATGAGCGCGAGCACGCCGTAGGGCGTGAGCGCGAGCACCATGGACACGATGCGCATGACGATGCCGTACAGGCTGTCGATGAGCTGCCGGAAGAACGCGGCCTGCTCGCACGCGACGGCGGTGGCGGCAGGGGGGACGTCGGCTGCGCCCTCGCCGCGGGCGCGCAGCTTGAGGTAGGCGATCCCTGTGATGGCGGCGAAGATGACCACGGCGATGGTGGACGTGGCGCGGCTTCCGGCCAGGTCGGCGAACACGTTCACGGGGATGAACGACAGGATCATCTGCGGCAGCGTGAGGTCGGCCACCTGCTGCTGGTCGGCCTGCAGCGCCTCGAGGCTCGCGGCGCTCGCGCCCGCTCCCGCGTCGGTGAAGCTCGCGCCCGCCAGGCCGGAGAGCACGACGGCCGCCCACCCCGTGAGCGCCGTCACGGCCACGGTGCCCAGGAGCACCGCCAGCACCACGGCGCTGATGCGGCCGAGGTTCTCCGTCACCTTGGTGCGGGTGAACGCGCCCACGATGGCCACGAACACGAGCGGCATCACGAGCATCTTCAAAAGCGCGATGTAGCCTTGGCCCACCACGGCCATCCAGTCGAGCGCCATGGAGGCGGCGTCGCTGCCGCGACCGAGCGCCAGCTGGATGCCCGCCCCTAACAGGATGCCCAGTCCCAGCGCCGTGAACACCCGCGGCGTGAAGCCGATGCCGCGCCGCTTCATCAGCCAGAGCGCCCCCAGCAGGACGGCGAACACGGCCAGGACGGCGAGGACGGGAAGCAGGGTTTCGAGCGGCATGGGCGATCAGCTTTCTGGACGGCAGCGCCCTCCAGTATGCCGCGCGCGCGAAGCCGTCCTGCCCTCCGCCGGCAACCGTCTCGCGACCGTTGCCGAACCGATTGCTCCCCGCCTACTCGGGCCCTTCCGCGTTCGGGGCGCACGCGTGGCGTTCGCCGAAGCGGATCACATGCCGTCGTGCGAGATCGACCAGGTGCTCGCGGGCGGCCGCGTCGGTCGCGCCGTCGGCAGCTTGGATGAGCATCATGAGCGGCGCGAAGAACTCCAGCGCCAGCATTTTCGGGTCGTCGCGCAGGAAAGCGCCCGATTCCACCATGGATGCGAACAGCGTCTCCTGCCAAGCGAGCGGCGCCTCGATGAAGTAGCGGCGGTACAGTGCGCCCAGCTCGGGCGTGCGATACTGCTCCACGGTGAGCATCTGCCGGAACAACGTGGCGAACTCGTCCTCGGTCCAGTAGCGAAACATCCCCTCGCCGAGGTCCGCCATCTGCGCGACCGGGGTAACCGCGTAGTCGCGCACCTGCTCGTCGACGCTGCCCTCCGGGAGCCCGATGGCGGCGGATGCCAGCTCGTATCGCTCGTCCATGCGCCTGACGAGTGCGTCCAGTATGGCCTGCTTGCAGGCGAAGTGCTTGTAGACCGATGCCGGCTGGATGCCGACGGCGGCTGCGATCTCGCGCATCCCGGTCGCCTCGAACCCCGCGCGGGCGAACAGGCGCAGCGATGCCTGCAGGATGTCCTCCTTGGTGTTGCGGCGGGGCGTCATGCGGCGTCCTCCCCGGTGCGGAGCGCGTGCCAGCTCGCGGCCGTCTGCAGCGCGCCGAGCGCCAGGTAGAATGCGGAGATGCCGTTCGGCATGAAGGCGAGCTCGAACGCGGTCCAGGCGATGAGCAGGACGCCTGCCGCGATTCCCCACCTATACGACGCCGCCCGCCTCCCGCGGAAGCGCAACGCGAGCGCGACGATGTTCGGCGCGCCGTTCACCAGTGCGAGCGCCACTCCCGGCCAGAACCACGTGGCGATGAGCGGCTCGGGCAAGGGCAGGACGCCCAGGAGCTCGATGGGCATGACGTCGTTCCAGCTGACGGGCATGGCGACGAGCCCGCTTGCCGCCATGAACCCTCCGCACACGACGGAGCATATCCCGTCGAACCAGTTCATGAACAGCGCGAACCCGCGCGAGACCCTTGCGAGGGGATGCGGCCTTCGATCCTGCCGAGCCGTCGTCATGGGGCTCTCTTTCTCTCGTAAAGCTAACGAACGTTAGCCAATGGAAGCAGTTTAGCAAACGATCGTTAGCTTTTCAAGCTCGGAGACGACGCTCTCCTTCCTGCGTGGCGGATGAAGCTAGGTATCTATAACAAAAAATGAATGAATAGTTCGCGAAATCGAGCGGGGACGGCGTGGCAAAAAGCAGGTATTCGCTCGAAAGTAAGATGCACGTGTGTCGCGCTACCAAGAGCATGACGCAGCAGGAGCTTGCCGACATACTGCAAACTCGCTCAATCATCGTGCTGTTTTCGTCATACTTCATATATCGCGCAGCATGGTCTTCGCCTGGGCAGCCTTCATCGCGGGGTGGGGGTCGCACGCGGTTGACGCGACCCGGCCGGCGCGGTATGCTGGCCGGCGTTGCAACCACCTCGTTGGGGGAACCAATGATACTTTGCAGGGCTGCCGCTCTGTGCGTGATCGCCGATGAAGCATCGCACGGAGCAGGGACGGACATAGTCATCGGCATCGGGAGGCGCGCCGCCTAAGGGCACGCCTTGTCGTCGATGCCGGGATGCCGGGAACCTTGAGCGCCGCGGATGGCTTCGTCCGCGGCGCTTTTTCATGCGCTGGGCGCATCGCGTGGCTGCGGCCGTCGCGAGCCCCTGCCTCCTTCCGTTTTCGCATTCCGATCCTCCGAGGTGACCCATGGCTTCTTCTGCATCGACTATTTCCTTTTCCGAGGGGCCGCTGTTCCGGCAGCTGCTCTCGTTCGCGTTGCCGCTCATGGCGGTGAACATCTTGCAGTACGTGTACCAGGCCGTCGACATGGCGGTGGTGGGCCAGGTGGTGGGCGACGTGGGGCTCGTGTCCATGAGCAACGCGGTGAACGCCGTCTTTTTGGTGAACGCGTTCGTCATCGGCCTTTCGGCCGGCGGCGGCGTGGTGGTGGCGCGCGCGGTGGGCGCGGGCGACGTGGGCGCGCAGCGACGGGCCTACGCGGCCACACTCCTGGTGGCGCTGCTGGCATCTGCGGGCATCGCTGCGGCCGGCACGTTGCTCGCGCGGCCCGCGTTCACGGCGAACGCGGTGCCCGCGGCGGCGCTCGACGGGGCCGTG
>OLND01001177.1_pt1 | contig 28417 bp, 31 predicted proteins | sample 1672031 | NCBI WGS metagenome assembly OLND01 (sample SAMEA3136638, study PRJEB25190) | human gut metagenome | biome: human gut; feature: human-associated habitat; material: faeces | place: Austria | collected 2013 | reverse complement strand
TTCCATAAATGATTTATTAAATGTCACGAATCAAGTTGAAATAAATGAAGAATTGATATACAGGGAGACAAGTGACAGTGATTATGTTGAGTATATTGCGAGACGTCCGCGAAGTCATGGATTGTTTGGCAATATAGATACAGACGACTTGAAGGAGGTATCAAGTCAAATATATAAAAAGTCTCAGGAAGGGAAAATAATATATCGTGGAATCATATCATTAGGGGAAAAAGATGCTGAAGCATTGGGGTATCGAAATGTTGAAGCCTGGAATCAGTATTTACAAAAGGTAATGCCAGATGTAGCTGAAAAATTGGGAGTAAGTGTGGCGGATCATACGTGGGTAGCAGCTTTTCATGCCGAAGAGTCGCATCCACATGTGCATTATATGTTATGGGATAATAAGGATAGAATAAAAAGTCCATTTATACATACGGCAACGCAGCAAAATATAAGAACTTATCTTCAGAAGCAGATGTTTGATGATGCTTATGAACGTGCAGTCAAGCAGGCTTGCAAAGAAGAACTGGAGGCAATATATGCAGTCAGAAATGCGGAACGCAAATTTTTGCTATCAGAAACGGCGGATGTGTTAAAAGATATTCTATATGTACCTGGAGTAGAATACGAACGTTTGCCATCAAGACCATCGAAAGAATATTTGAGAAGTATCGCAGATGAAGTGCAGAAGCTGATAGCAGATCTGCCAGGAAGAGGAAGCTTTAAGTATCAGTATATGACACCAGCGGTAAAAGAGCAGGTTGATCGAGTGCTTGATCGGATTTTGGATAAAAGTGACATAAAAGCATCTCTGCAATGTTATTTACAAAAAGTGGAGGAAGGACAAAGGCTACAGGGAAAAACAAAAAGCGAGATAAAGATAGAATGCATGAAAGCAGAAAGGGATGTTCGTAGAAGGTTAGGCAATAAAATTTTAGATGCAATTCATAATTCAATTCGTATGGAAGAAGGGAACCGGGTTCCCCTGGACAGTGAAGAATTATCAGATGGAGGGAACCGAGTTCCCTCCATGAAACAAAGTAATGATATAGTGAAAATGATCAAGGATTTTAAAAAATTGGCTGATAGTCCGGAGGGAAATATCTATGCAGCGTACCGCCTAGGATGCATCTATATGGACAAAGAGAATTCGGAGCACTATGATGCAGGGAAAGCGATCAAGTATTTAGAAAAAGCATCAGATAGTGCAGAGGAAAATGTCTATGCGGCTTACCGTCTAGGCTGTATCTATATGGATAAAGAAGATCCGGAGCACTATGATACAGAGAAAGCGATTGCGTATTTAGAAAAAGCAGTTGAGAATCCAGAGGGAAATGTCTATGCAGCGTACCGTTTGGGGTGTATTTATATGGATGAGACAATGCCGGAAAGCTGCAATCTGCAGAAAGGTATCCAGTTTTTGGAAAAGGCAGCATTGCAACATAATCCAGATGCAGAAATTAAATTAGGAATAGCTTATTATTTTGGAAAAGGCGTTTTAAAAGACAAAGAACGTGGAGAGCAATATTTACAGGCAGCGATAGCTGATGGAAGCGAGTATGCACAGAATATATTAGATGCAGGAGGGCTTAATGTTGCATATTGTCTTACAAAAAGTGTGTTGTCAGGATTAGAAACTATGAACCGACAGCAGACGTATTATAATAATCAACAGAGCCATTCCAGACAGGCGTTGAGAGAAAAACAACTGCATTCAGATCAGAATAGAGATATCTGATTGAACTGCATTATTAAATAGCAGGATATCACAGGTATATCCTGCTTTTTATAATGGAAAAAATTTATTTTTTTTCTAATTTACGATAAAGCGCTTCGTATTGGCTGGTTGTAAATTGATAATAAATTTCTGTGTTCTTAATGGATTTATGACCAAGCCAGTATTGAATTTCTTTGGTATCTGCTCCGGCTTCTGCCAGGGTAATTGCGCGGGTGTGCTTAAGAGCATGAAAATGAGCTTTCTCATCCGGAAGACCGGCGATCTGACAATATTTTTTCATTAGTTCGTCCAGTGTTTTGCGCGATATCGGAGTTCCTTTTTGAGAGGGAAAAAGAATCTGGTTTGGGTTTGAGGATGTCAGTTGCAGCATCTGAATATAATAGATTCGTAAGGCATCAAATACATTTGCGTCGATGATCCGCAGGGTGTTGCAATTACTCTTTTTTAGGCGATGCACATGTATCTCTTTAGCGGGAAGGTTGATATCAGAAAGCCTGACAAGACCTACTTCGCTGGCTCTCATGCCACAGTATTCTGCAAGATAAAATATGGCTCTGTTCCGTAGACAATGAGCAGATTGATCTGCCTCTAATGCACGGAACAGGGCTGTTTTTTCGTGCGGATAAAGGTATTTGATGGATTCGGTGTTGTTCATTTTTGATCTCCTTATCTGTAGTATATTTCTAACATACAACGAAACGCTGTATGTAGAAATAACTTCATATGTAAAACCGGACAGAATAACCATTTTGTCCGGTTTTGAAAGACGAAAGGAGACTGTATGAATAAACATGTATTAACAGGCAGACTGACGGCTGATCCGGAAGTATCGTATTTCGGGAAAGATGGAGAGCAGAAGATGATGGCGAAATTTACGCTGGCAAGTAATCATATGCATGATAAGGATGCGGATTTTTTCCGCTGTGTGGCATTTGGAAAGAAAGCAGACTTTGTTGAGAAGTATGTGAAAAAGGGCATGCATCTGCTGATAACCGGACCGGAACGCAACAATAATTACAAAGATAAAGAGGGAAAAACTGTTTACGGAATGAATCTTGTCATCGAAACCATCGAGATGCTGGATAAAAAGAAAACGGAACAGGAAGCAGATCAGAGTAAGGAAGAATTTATGGAGATGACAGAGGAGGAGATGGCGAACCTGCCATTTAAATGATAATGAATGAAAGTCAGAGATGAAAGAAAGAGATCGGAAATAATCAAATTTGTTGTCGCAATAGGTATATTGATCGGTGCTTCTCCGTTGATTGGCGAATTGGCGCTTGCAGCACTGAATAGTATCTTTGTAGATTTTGGACATTTTGCACCAGATATGAATTATGTGCGTTGTGTAAAAAAATTGATGACAGATCATGATAGACAGATATTGACAGTATTTGCCCTGTTGCTGATCGTCTGTGCTTTGTTATCCTGGACGACTCGGCTGCATATCGAAATTGCGCAGACGGACACGATTGAAATTGCCAGAGGAATTCACATCCCGGTAGTAGCCGGAAATGGACAGTATGGGACAGCACATTTTATGACAAAAGAGGAGCTGGACACTTGTTTCCCAGTGCTTACTTACGATGGAGCTGGACACTTGAAGGGATTAGCAGAGAGCGCAGGGCTGATTGTTGATTTCCATACGGTGGGGAATACGGAATACATAAGATGCCTGGTAGATGCTGCAAATGCGATCATAATTGGTGCTACACGATCCGGAAAGACGCGGCGTCTGCTATTGACCGCGACCTGGCTTAATTTGCTGTTGGGGATCAATCTGTTTATCCCGGATGTTAAAGGTGAAATATACGCGTACACATCGGATTTTGCACGAAAAAAGGATTATGAAATAAGAGTATTAGATTTCAGAAATCCAACCAGATCACAGCACTTTAATAATCTGGATGAAATTGTGAGGCTGCTTGCCGCAAAAAAAATATCAGAGGCAGTAAACAAGGCGTGGGATATAGTGACGGTACTTGTTGGAGAGCCGCAGGGAGAACGGATCTGGACGGATGGTCAGTGTGCTACGATTGCAGCTGCTATCCTGATTATTGCACAGGATGCGCCGGAGGGGTATAAGAATCTGACGAATGTATATTATTTTCTGGCATATATGTGTGAGCCGGATCGCGAGACCGGAGAAATGCCCATAACAAGGTATCTGGAAAAGCTGCCAGAGAGTCATCCGGCGCGCGGTGCATTTCAGGTTGCTCAAATAGCACCATTCCGTACTAGAAGTAGCTTTTTTACGTCTGCCCTGGCAACATTACGGCTTTATACGGATTGGAATGTTGCAGAGATAACCAGTCAGTCTGACTGGACGTTAGATGACATTGATGATAAGAAAGTGATTACTTATATTATTCTGCCAGATGAAAAGACAACATATCATCCAATCGGTGCGCTGCTGCTGAAGCAGATTTATGAGAAACTCGTAGAAATAGCAATCCGAAAAGGAGGAGAGCTGGATCGGCGGTTTATTTTCCGGACAGAAGAAATTGGAAATTTCCCCAAGATTCCGGATCTTGGGACGATGCTTTCGGCAGGTGCGGGAAGAAATATATTCTTTGAACTGGTAATACAGGACTATCAGCAGCTTGAACATAAATATAAAGAAGAATGGAGGAATATCCGGACAAACTGTCAGCTGATAGTTGTGTTAAAAGTAACAGATCCATCCACAGCATCCGAGTTAAGCAAGCAGCTTGGAAATTATACGGTGCAGATGAACGCTGCATCAGCGAATGTGAACGATGGTCGAACCGGCAGCTATTCTGCAGGAACTTCCTCATCATTGGGAGGACGTCCATTGATGTATCCGGATGACATATCAGCCATCGAAAAACCAGATGCACTGATTTTGTATGGTGGAAAGAAATTTATCGCGAATCTGCCGGATATATCGGAATACTATGCGAATGCAGAATTTGGTATGGGGGATAAAAATCATAATAAGAAATTGTATTTGAAGAGGATAGAAGACAGACCGGCACATGAGATCAATGCACCGAAGTTGTGGAGCATATGGGAAAAATATAAGACAGGTAAACAGCAGACAGCGGAGACACTGGAAGAGGAAAAGGTGTCATTTCTGACATAAAAATGAAAGAGAGGAAACGTAACATGAAAAGTAAGAAAAACAGTAAGAGAGAAAACAGATGGTTAAAATGCAGGCAGCAGATCCGGCGGACAGGCATATTGTTAATGGGAATGCTGCTTGTTAGTACATCTGCTTACGCGTCCGAGCCGATTATTGTAACAGGGACGAGAACATTGCTTGCGTGGGCTGCAGGTATATGCACGAGTTTTGTGTCGGCATTTACCATATATAAGGGATCAGTGGCAATTTATAAGTATATGAATGCGCAGCCGGAAGAAAAACCTAAATATAAGAAAGAAGCAACAGAGATTTTAATTGCTGCTGTGGTAATTGCTACTCTTGGCAGTACCATAACATTTATTCTTGCAAAATATGGAGCATAAGATATGTCATCAATGGTAATGAATTGGCTTACAGAAAATTTCTGTGCAGTTCTTGCAGATGTTATAGGTGGTTTCCTGGATGTATTTGGAGATGTGGTAAATAACATCTTTTATTGGATCATCCAGGTAGCAACAGAGAATGTTTATGTGATAAATGCTGAACGGTTTACCGTTTCGCTTGCTACAACGCTTATTAGCGTATGTGTAGTAAAAAATATCATTGCCGGATATTTTCTGGAAACGGATTATGATGCAGAAGAGGATCCGTTTAATCTGCTGGTACGTATTGCGCAGACAGAGGCATTTATTCTAAATGGAAACTGGATATTCAACTTTTTGTTGAATTTTTCAAAACATTTTACAACCGATCTTGTTGGGAGTGCAAATGCGGCAGGATATAGTGATACAACAACCGGATTGCTGGGGATGGACAGTGCGGCAGCAGGAAGAAGTTATAGTGCTTATATGCTGTTAGTCGGGTTTATTACGATTGGAACGGTTATTTTTTCGGTGGTTGCAGGGATGCGTGGCGCAGAGCTTGTAGCCTTGATGCTGTTTTTTCCGTTTTTTTGCCTGGATATGCTGACAAATAGCAGGGAACGGTGGAACAACTTCAAAATGGCATATATGTTTGCAGCGATTACTTATAGCTTCCAGATCCTGTTTTTTACAATCGCAATGAAAAGTTATGCTACTGCAGCGACGGGATCTTCGGGAGAGACATCTCTTTATTGGATTGGAACAATTGTCTTTTTGATAATGGCAATCAGGGGACCAAAAACCATAGAAAAGTATTTGTATACCTCTGGTGTCAGCAATGCAGCACACAGTGGAATCCGGATGCTTGTGCAGACAGCCGCAATGAAAGGAATGGTGGCATAATGGGAGGTTATCAATCTGTTTACGATATTTACAGTATCGGCATGTGGCTGATCGGATTGGTTGCAGCTTTTTTAGTGGGGCGGACGGGAAGAGATATCTATGCAGCAATGTCGGATGAAGACCTTGGACTAAAGGGTGCGATAAAAAAGGTGAAAAAGAGAATAGCAGCAGCCGTGATCGCGGTAACGATTGAGGGGCTGGTTACATTTTTTCGGCAATTTTATCAGTAAGGAGATTGTATGGAGAAAAATGAGAAAGAACTTGTGATACCGGAAAACTGTTTGCCGGTAGAGTATCTGATTATGTGCTTTACCATGTATGACATATTGGCAATCGGGATATGTGTTGTGATTGGGTCTGTGGTGGCGTTATCGGTATATCATCGCACGCATAATTCGATGATTGCCGTTGCAGTCATTTTTGCTGTAGCCATTGTGGCTATAACGTTATGGCGCCGTGATCGGTTCACGGAAAATATATTTAATAAAATATGGATTGCTATACTTTATCAAAAGACACAGAAAAATTATCTATATGAATATGTAGATACCTGGGATAAGGAGATTACATATGATGTCAGATATAACACAAGAAAATAAGATGTCCGTAAGGGACTTTGTGGATGCAGCAGATGTAAAAGGAAATTTTTTGTACCGCAAAGACGGTGTGATTCTAGCGTACTTGCGCATTTATTTTTTTAACATAGAACTTATGAATCAGGCAGAGAGAAGGGCATTGAGCAATAAGCTGGCTGCTCAGTTTAAGGCAGATCGAAAGGACTTTGTTTATACTACACTTCCGCGGGAAGTTGATATGGACAAATACAGACAAAGTCTTAAGGAACGGCATGGATCAGAAATAGACCTCGGTCGGCGGCATCTGCTTACGATAATGATGAATCAGAGCCAGCGCCTGATATCTGCAGGGGAGAATTATGAGCATCAGCATTATATTAAAATCTGGGCACATAGCACAGCTGCAGGGAGAAAGAAAGTAGAAGAAAGATTGGCGGAACGAATATCGCAATTTGAGGCGATCTATAAATCTGTTGGAATTAAGTGTGAAATTATGGGAGAACAGGATATTGTGAAACTTTGTAATTTGTATGGAAACAGTCTGCACGCGTCAATGGAGCCGATGGATGAAACGGCACGTTTCTCATCCATTCTACAGCTTTGAATGAGGAAAAGATAAAAAGATGATAGGAAAGAAAAAAGAGAAAAACCAGGAAAAACAGGAAAATGTTGTTGAAGTCAATGACAATATTTTAAACATTATATCACCGCCAGGAATCGACTTTGACAAGATGCAGACGTCATTGGGGGAAAACGTAGGGAGAATATATATTATATCCAGATATCCGGATCGCAATGACTATGGATGGCTGGCGAAGCTTTGTAACCTGGAGGGAACGAGTACAACGGTAGAGTTTCATTACACAGATCCGGATCGTTTGATATCTATTTATGATAAGCGGATTGGTGAACTGAAAGGGAATGAAGGGACGCTTAAGAATGAAAGTGATATTGCCAGGAATAAGAAGGCACAGGAAGATCTGAAAAAGCTTGTGCATCGTCTGGCGGTGGAAGAGGAACCGGTTGGATATGTGACTATTATATTACATGTACAAGCGGGGACACAAAAGCAGTTGGAAGATCGTATCAAAAGAGTATCAAGCAAGGTTGCGGTACAGGGATGCAGCATCAGGCTTTTAAAGAGCAGACAGCAGCTTGGATTAAAGGCAATAGCACCTTATGGTATTCCGGTTGAGGAGGTATCACGGATCGGAATGCGCAATATGCCGATATCTTCATTCCTGGGTGGTTTTCCGATGGCGAATCCTGGACTGAATGATCCAGATGGATATTACCTCGGAAAAACTACGAATAACCGGCTTGTAATCCTCAATATGTGGCTTCGTGGCAAAGATCGCATTAACTCTAACTGGGCGATATTTGGACCGCCTGGTATGGGAAAATCTACTACCCTAAAAGATTTGCTTTTGCTTGAGTATGCTTTTTTTGGAACGAAGATCATCATATTTGATCCGGAAGTGGAGTATGTGGGGGTAGCTACACACTCGGATATCAAGGGTGATGTGATTGACTGTGGAGGAGGAGAGAAAGGAAGAATCAATCCGCTGCAGGCGCGAAAAACGGCTGTTGTCCGCCCGGAGGAACTGGAGGCAGGGGAAAACATGGAGGACTATCTTGCGTTTGATACCGGAACGGAAAACACAGAATCGGATCTTGCTCTGTATCTCCAGCAGCTGAAGGTTTTTTTTCGGTTGTATTTTGGTAAGGAAAATTTTTCAGTCGGAATTAGTGCATTGCTGGAGCAGTGTCTGATCGAGCTGTATCAAAAGTTTGGGATTACATGGGAGACGGATGTTAGTACGGTTCCTAATGACAAATGGCCGTTGCCAAAGGATCTGAGAGACTATGTGATTGCACGGCGAAAAAAAGATGAAGCTGGTGATTTGTCGAATTATCGCAAAGATAATTACGAGAAACTTGAGGATATGCTTTTTAGTATGGCAGAAGGAGCGGACAGTAAGCTGTGGAACGGATATACGACTTTGGAGGCAAAAGCAGATTTTGTAGATTTGCTTGTATCGTCATTATTGGATGCAGCGGAAAATACTAAGCGGGCACAGTTTTACAATATATTATCATGGGCGTGGACAGAACTGAGTAAAGATCGCAGTCAAAAGGTAATTTTCGCGGTAGACGAAGGGTATACAGTTATTGATCCGGAGTATCCGGATATCATGAAATACCTCAGAAATTACAGCAAGCGGTTAAGAAAATATGAAGGGGCACTATGGTTTATCACACATTCAGTGGTGGATCTGCTTGATCCGGCAGTAAAAAGATATGGACAGGCAATTATTGATAATGCTTGTTATAAATTTGTGATGGGTTGTGATGGAAAGAATCTGGAAGAGGCAGCAAAGATATTTAATCTGTCTGAGCAGGAAGTAAACATGTTGCAGGAGAAGAACCGCAGCCAGGGGATTTTTTTTGCGGGAAATACCAGATTACGTTTACGAGTGGATGTTTCGGATGAGTTCCTTTCGATGATGGGAAAAGCCGGAGGGCGATAAAATGGAAGCTGTGACAATGATCAAAGCGGCGGCGCTTGCGGCACAAAACAAGAATAACATTGGTAAGATTTTGACAATATTGTTAGGAATTTTGCTGGCACCACTCATTTTAATCTTGATGGTATACGTGCAGGTAATGAGCGCATTTTCGCCGGAGGGTCTTTTGCAATCGCCGGATACCTTTGATGGTGCAAATTCAGCAGTTTATCAATCTATACATGCAGTGACAGATCCGTTTTATGAGGAAATAGATACACAGCTTGATGCAGCAGAAAGTGATATTCAGAGGTATAACACGTATGTTTATGACATTATAGACGATCAGGGAAGAACACAGACCGTAAGAGATGAGCCGGGTATAACGAAAAAAAAGCATTATATATCTGAAAGTGTTATTATTGCCTATTTATTACAGACGGATGGTGCAATAGATACAGCAACAGGATATATCAATGAGGAAGTCACAGAGAATTTTCTACATAGTATCTGCACGGTAACATCATCAAATGTGGGAGACAATAACTGGATTGTAGAGAATAAGATTCTTACGATCAATCAGATTGCAGAATTATATTTTACGACAGAAACGGAGCAGACAAGATATAAATTTGCCTGCAACGCCTATAGCGAATATTTTGATGTTTCAGAAAGTGAAGTGGATGGAACGGACGGGATCGATCGTGTGTTTGATGCCAATCTTGCAGATGTACCATTGTATCTGCAATATGATCCCACATGGGGCGGGATATCCTACGGCAATGGAACCATCCGGAAAAATGGCTGCTGTCCGACGTGCCTGGCAATGGTTTTTTCGTACATGCGAGGGGAAACCATTTATCCATCGGACATCGTTGCATGGGCTGGAAACCGTTATTATGTAAATGGATCAGGAACATCCTGGAGCATTTTTGCACCGGCAGCTGCACAATGGGGTGTTTCCTGCAGGGGAATCGGAAAGGATGCAGAGCTGATGCAGGAAGCGTTGTCTCAGGGGAAGCTGGTTGTGGCAAGTATGGGACCGGGAACATTTACGCGTGGAGGACATTTTATAGTGCTTACCGGTATTACTGATGATGGAAAAATTAAGGTAAACGATCCGAATGATAACAGCAGTAAACAGCATATCAATCAAGCGTTTGCGGTCAGCCTCATTTTGAGAGAATCAAAAGCAATGTGGGTTTTTGAATAGGGAGTGAGCATGAACAGAAACAGTAAAAAAATGTTAAAACTTGCAGTGTCGATCGGAATGATTGTATTGGGCGTGTATATGACATTTTTTCGGGATGTCGGCACGAACACGGTAAGAAATACAGACCTGCAGACAGAACAACAAGCAGAACAGCAAGCAGAACAGCAAATGGAGGAACAGGCGATGATAAGAGACAAGCATGATTATTCCATGACGACAGAGCTTCCGGATGAGGAAAACCTATCCGAGAGCGATACGTTTAATGGGGAGAAAAAAGATGTCTATGTATATTTTGAAAATACTGCAGAACTGGATGCAGGGAACCTTCCACTGCAGGCACAGGCAGAACTGGCAGTAAATATACAGACATACCTGGAACGCAGTGGCTATGGAGATGTTACAGAATTATATATCAATAACTACACGGAAGACGGACAGAACATAACCATACAGTGTAACATGGACGGCTATGCAGATGAATTGTTAATTGAATACGATGGGGAAGAGAAGCACCTGTCCTATTGTATTGTGAAGAATTGAAACAGACAGAAAGGATAGAATGCTATGACGATCTATTTTACCGGGAGTACATTTAATCAGGTAATACATGACACGATTGAGTCGATGGATGAGATGATTGTTGATCCGCACGTGGAGGATCATCAGGATTTTTATAAATATATCAAACAGAATATAGCATCATTGCAGGGGATGGATCAACTCGTGATTGATTGCACCGCAGTGCTGAACACTGACGAGGAATTGCTCGCGGCGTTTGAAATGATCCGGACAATGTATGATGGCATCCGCATTATTATTTTTGCACCGGACTATAAGCCAGGTTCTCCGTTCCTTAAGAAATGCTTTGAGATGGGTATCTTGAATATCATTACAACGGATGATTATAAGATTTTGCAGGATGAACTTGTGTACTGCATAAAAAAAGGTATGTCATACCGGGATGCAGCAAAGTACAAGGACAGTGTGCCGGAAAAGATTAGCGTGAAACATACGCGAAAAACGGTAATGAAACGCATGATCGGGATAGCAGGGACTTGCGAAAATATCGGTGTAACACATAATGCCATTGTCCTGGCAAACTTTTTCAGACAAAAGGGATATATGGTGGCATTGGTTGAAAAAAACAATTCTGGAGCATTTGAAACGATATGCAGCGCTTTTGATGAGAAAACATATGAGGATGGTTATTATACGTTAAATGGTATCGATTACTATACGGACGCCAATGATGAAAAAATCCAGATGGTACAGGAACATCCTTATAACGTGATATTGATGGATTTTGGCTGCCTGACAGAAGAAAATAAGGACGCATTTGAGCGATGTGAGGATCGGCTGCTGATTGCAGGAGCACGTCCGTGGGAAATGGAGGATACAAACAGAATATTTCCCCTGGCATCCAGAGATGTCCTGGCAAAATATGTGTTTTGCTTTAATTTCGTGCCAACATCGGAGCAGGAAGCGATACGCGATGGAATGGGAACCCTTGATAATGTACATTTTTTGACATACACAGAGCGACCGTTTGAGCAGGCAGACTTCTCTGATGCAGCGCATATTTTTGCAGAAATTCTTCCGGAAGAAGCGGAAGTCAATGAAAAAACTGGAATATTAAAAAAATTGCTGCACAAAAGGCAGGAGGATGAAGGGAACCGGGTTCCCCTCAAGATGTAATTGCGAGGACAGAAATGAAGAAAAAAAGAGAGCAACCGTTAATTTTATACAAAAAATATTTGTATGATAATCATTTTGACAAAGAGCAACCGGAAGAAATTGTACCTGTCAGGCGACGTCGAAGTCCATATCAGGTAGTCTCCAATTTTATATTGTCTGTGATTGTGGCAACTTTGATTGTGCTGGCGGTTGTTGGAGCGATTACACTTGCTACTCCGGTTATGCGTGAGCAGTTTAAAGACACGATCAGGTTAGAATGGAATCTAAACGGATAAGTGAGAACGGGAGGAGAATAGATGGGAGCAAGCGCACATGAGATTGTAATGGAAAGCCGTCAGGAGATAGTAGACAAACTGATTGCACAGATGGAAAAAGGTTATGCGAGTACAAGGGCTGCCTGGAATAGTATGAAAACAGGACGTCCATACAATCCAGAATCGGAGGCTGTCTATAACGGTATCAACAGATTTCGGCTTATGTTTGCAGCACTGGAGCATGGATATGAAGATCCACGTTGGATGACGTATAAACAGGCGAAGGATGCAGGATATCAAATTAAAGCCGGAGCAAAGAGCGTACTTCTGGAGAAGTGGATTTATTATAAAGAAGTTCCATGCCTTGACGAGAATGGAGAGCAGGTCATTGGTGCGGACGGACAGCCTCAAATGAAAAAGTTAATGTATAAAAAGCCGATTGTGAATTACTTCAGGGTTTTTAATGCAGAACAGATCATAGGAGTGCCGGAATATGTGAAGGAGCAGATTACAGAAGATCAATACTCTGACTATGCAGATAAGTTTGAAAAATCGAGTAAATGCCCCGTTTGCTATGAAAATCAGGATTCTGCCTATTATTCGGCTGTAGAGGATAAAATTCATTTGCCTCCGAAAGCGGCATTTAAAAATAATGAGACGAGACTGGGGGTGCTGTTGCATGAGATGGCACATTCAACGGGGCATGAGAGCCGCTTAAACCGTCCACTTTTGAACGCATTTGGAACACCGGAATATGCGAAGGAGGAACTGAATGCAGAGCTGACATCACTATTTCTGGAGAATGACTTTAATATTTCTATCGAGCCAGAGAGTGAGATTATTAAAGATCATGCTAATTATGTAAAAAGCTGGCTGGCGGTACTAAAGAAGGAGCCGGACGCTTTGTTCGATTCTTGCAGAACAGCAGAGAAGATATCCGATTATCTGTTAGAAAACTACAGAGAACTTGAACACAGTAGGAATGTAGAAAATGTGCGTTCGGAAACTGTAGCAGAAGAGACAGGAATATCCAGGCAGGGAGAGAGTTTTGCAAGACAGGAAATGTTGCAGGAAATGCGGGCAGAAATGGGATTTGGAAATATGATTTTGTAAATGAACAGCATGGAAAGGAGGTGAGACCCATGGAGCAGGTAATGAAGCATTATGGAAATGCTATTCTGGTAATTATTGTTTTGCTGGCACTGGGAGCGATTCTTGTTGCAGCACTGACATCTGATGGCTATGTTGCAACCGCATTTAAAGAAGCACTTACAGGATTTTTTGGGCGCATGAGTGCATTAGCTGGCACATGATTATGACAGGGTTCCATCTGTATATCAGCTGCATGATGTGGCTGATATACAGAATGAAAAAAGAACAGGAGATTGAAAATGAGTGAAGTAATATATGATCCGACACCGGAACAGTTCGGTGTGTTTTGGAAATACGTAGATGATCCTGATGTGACAGACATTGATTTTAATGGTCGGGCATTATGGATTACAAATCTGCATACAGGCAGACATAAGGTGGATGAGAAAATCACCGATGATTTTTTAATTGCATTTGCACATAATATTGGGAATTGTGTAAATAAGCCGTTTAACAATGCCAATAAGATCCTGGAGGCTGACACAAAAGAACTACGAATCAGCATCATCCACGACTCGGCAGCCACCACTGGAATCAGTGTTTGTATCCGCAAATCCCCGCCGGTAATCCGTAATACGATATCTGGGATGATAAAAGATAAGTATTGCCCGACAGATATTTTAATGCTGCTGATTAACTGTGTAACGGCGGGCATGAACTTTGTGATCGGAGGGGAACCGGGTTCTGGAAAAACAGAGTTTGTAAAGTTTCTGATGCAGTTTATTCCTCTGGAAAAGCGTGTGATCACGATTGAGGACTCTCTGGAAATTCACTATTCGGAAATCAACCCGGATGCAGATGCGGTAGAGCTTCGTGTTGGAGAAGACTTTTCCTATACGGATGCAATTAAAGCATGTTTGCGTCAGAACCCGATGTGGCTGGTATTGTCGGAGGCGCGGTCGGTGGAGGTAACATCCTTGATAGAGCAGTGGAGTACCGGTGTTAATGGGATAACAACCATTCATTTGGATGATTTGCGTAAGCTGCCAGACCGGATCGAAAACATGATGAATGATGTGAACGATGCAAGTCGACTGGAAAACCGGATTTACCGCTATGTAAATGTCGGGGTATTGATCCGCAGGGAAAAAGAAGCAGACGGTGGTATCAGGCGTTACATCGATCAGATGTGTTTTTATGTGAGAGAAGAGCACAAAAACCGTGTTTATATGTTAGTGGAGGATGGAGAGATTATCAGCCGGAAGATACCTGCAGATATCGCCAAACGCCTGAAATTAGCCGGAATTGATGAATTTTTCTGGTGTGATCTGGATCCATTTATAAAGAGAGGAATGTGATATGAAACAGAAAAAGCATTTATGGAGAATTGGATTGATGGATCCCCGAAATTTAGCAAAAGAGGTGCACGTCTACGGTTACAATTTTAGCTGGAAAACGCATTTATCACTGATTGTGTGTTCTTTGCTTGGCATGGGTGCGATCGGTGTGGTATTCCACCTGAATGCTGTATATTTTGCCGTAACAGTGATTGCAGTGGTTGTAATGCTGCCGATTTTTGTTTTAACCATGTACAAGCGTATGTATGAGCAAAAACGCTTTGGAGACGTAACAACATACTTAGAGCAGATGCTGTATGCATATCAGAAAGAGGGAAAAGTTCTATCTGCATTAAAAGAAACAGCGATGATATTTGACTCGGGGCAGATGCGAGAACACATTGATCGGGCAATCGCTTACATTGAAACAGGTGTCAGCAGTACAGAAAGAGGATTTACAGCTGAAGGACTTGCTATCATTGAGGAAGCTTACGAATGCGTTAAGATACATACAGTACACGACACACTGCTGAGTATTGATCAGCATGGCGGAAATGTAGATGGATCAATCATATTGCTGCTGGAGGATCTGGAGGTATGGAAGAGACGGGGGTACAAGCTGCAGGCACAGAAAAAGCAGCAGCACACAGATAATATAATATCCATCATCGTAGCTACTGCCTTATGTGCCATTGCATTGTATGTTATAGATGGCATGAGGGATTTATTTCCATCGGTGGCGGTAAGTACAAGTATTATGAAACTGCCATTGATTCAGTTAACATCATTTGTCTTCTTATTATGGGAATTGTGGGTACTTGCCAGGAGTTTTCGGAGTATGTCATCTGATTGGCTCCAAAGCGGGGAGATAAAAGATGCGGAATATCTGCTGCACTGCTATGATAAAATCCGCGATTATGATGCTATGACTGAAAAAAAGAAAAGTCTCCTGTGGGCATCTCCGTTTTTGATAGCAGCCGTGATCGTTTTTCTCATGCACAGGAGAGGGATTGCCTTGCTGCTGTTGGTTGTGGGAATGATATGTTTGTTTCAGCACCGGATGATCAGAAAACTGGCGAAAGAGGATGTAACAAATGCTTTGTACGCAGCAATGCCGCAGTGGATGATTCAGATGGCTTTGCTGTTGCAGCATAATAACGTACAGGTATCGATTGCAAAATCAATGCAATCGGCACCGGAGATATTACGACCGGAACTGCAGCTTTTACAGGAGCGCTTGTCGGAGCATCCAGAGAGCCTGGCAGCTTATACGGATTTCTGGAAGGATTACGATGTGCCGGAAGCACAAAGTCTTATGAAAATGCTGCATTCCATTGCGGAAGCAGGAACGGGAAATGCAAATCTGCAGATCACTAACATGCTGCAAAGAGTACAGGAAATGCAGCAGCTTTCGGATCAGCGGCAGGATGAGAGCAGCCGTTTTAAAATGCAGATGGTATTTTTATATCCGGTGTTTGGAGCAACGGTGAAGTTATTGATTGACCTTACGCTTGGCTCTGTGTACATGATGTCAATGCTTGGCAATATGGGAGGTGTCTGATCTATATGAAATATGTGATAGAAGCGTTTAGCATCTTGTTTACTCTTATGGCAGGATTGTATGGCAGTGTGTCGGTTATCTCTGTCAGTGGTCAGATAGCGGCTGCAAAGGAATATAAAGCGGATGTGATCGCGGAGATTGAGAACAGTAATTTCAATCCATCCGTCATTGCTGCATGTACTTCACAGGCGGAGGCAGAAGGGTATCAGCTGACGGTATCGGACTGCACATATGATGCGTTAGGAGATCTCAATACCGCAGAAGTTATCCTGACATATGAGTACAATCTGCCGTTTTTTGGAGTCTCCGGCACACGGACTACGCGCGGCATTGCACGATAGAACAGCAAGGAGAAAGAAATTATGAAGATTGTAGTAGAAGAACTTGGACTTGGTCTGCTGGCTATAGTGGGAGGTCTGGCAGCTTATAAGCTTGTAGCAAATGTATATCTGTTTATTACGGCTTTTTAGTTGACCGGAGGGAAACAGCTATGGAGAAAATTGTAGAATATTTTGGCAGTGCCTTTTTGGCGATGACAGCACTTCCAGTGCTGAAGCTTTTTGTATCCAGCATGCAGTCAGGAGGCGCTATTTATAATATTGTTGTCAACTATCTGTCAACGATATGCGGATAATGAGGAGACTGTTATGGAAAAAATATTGGATGAGTATGGCAGATTTCTGCTGGATCTGCTGGCAATGGGATTTTTGATCGCTTATCTCTTTGGCACCGTGACAGATGATGCGGGACATTGTGGCATTCTGGAGATCACAGGGGCACAGATTGCCGTTTGGGACACCGACTATAACGCGTATCAGGATTATGCTACTTACGAGGCAGAGGCACAGAAAGGAAATCCGGTGATCGAATACATTGCAGCCGAACCGATGGCGTTGGGCGAAAACAGAGCCGCGGATTACATAGCAGCATCCGCCTGGGACGGCGTGGAACTTCCTTTTTTGATTATAAGAGTGGAAGACTGGAGAGGTGCAGAAATGGATCTGAATGGAATTTATAATGAGGCTGGCAATAGCTTAAATTTTTCTGCACCGGGAATCTATAAGGTGCGCGTGGTAACGAGAGATGCGGGAAACCGGAAGACGGAATGTGATATCCGGATACCGGTGAGCAGGTGATGTGGTATGAAAAATATAGTTTTAGTGATTACAAGTGCAATAATTGGAGTATTGACACTTGCTATCGTAATGACAGTAGGTGGACGGGAGAACCGAAGCATGGAAATAAACAGTAATTTGCCGGCGGCTGTAGAGCAGACGGTAGCGAATCTGGTTGAACGTAAATATACGATTGATGACAGAAATGAATACCTGGCAGACTTCATGGAAGATCTTAGTGCAGGATTAGACACAGAATCAGACATTAAAGTAGAGATAACAAATGTTGATCTGGAGAAGAGGATGATGGGAATAAAAGTGACAGAAACATTTTACCATCCGAACGGACGCCAGGGATCAGTGACGTGCGAACGCACGGTAATTCTGGATCCGAATGAGCATGTCACTGATCCGGAGTATAAGGTGCGATTTTATGTTCATGGTCACTTATATAAGGCATGTATGGTTTTAGCGGGTGAAACGGTCGATGAGCCGGTAAAGCCGGATGGAATCTCCGGCTGGCAGGATGCAGATGGATATCTGGCAGACTTTAGCCAGCCAGTGATGCAGAACCTTGCATATTATGCATATTAAAGAGGAGGTAACGGATATGGAAGCAATGTCATTGTGTGAAGAGGAAGTATATGTGGAACTTTGCCGGATGGAGGAACCACCGGCACTGGAAGAAATGCGTGCTGCTGTGAATATGCGGGGGCATGAATGGAAGCCACAGACGGTTTCTACATTTTTGATAAGACTGGTAAAAAAGGGATATGTCAGCACCTATCGAAAGGGACGATATTTTTATTATGTCCCGGTAGTACCGTTGGAAGAATATCAGAAGAGAGAATGTGAAAGGATGCTGCAAAGGCTGTTTTGTGGGGATAGCGGTAAAATGCGCAGCTGCCTGACACTGGTAGAGCAGGAAGCATTAAAAGCGTAATAGATAACATAAAAATATGGAAATAACGAACCATGTAGTGTATACTAATATGATAGAAAGATAGGTATACTTTTTTAGTGAAAATGAGATTAAGGCAAAAGTTTACATAGTAAGTGTCCAAAAAATTGGACACTTCATGTGAGATAATTACTTCAAAGGTATAGATACCTGCTTATAGACAGAAGGGAGGATACAGGAATGGATCCAAATGAAATGAGCCATGAGGAACTGATGGAAGCGTTCATGAACAAAATCGCGTATGTAGATGAGGGCGATATTGTAGATGATGACGACTACGAAACGCAACTTGAGTTCAGTGATGAAGAGATGCGGGCTTTTCTGAAGGGAAAGCTGTAAATTAGCCGTAAATCAGAAAAAGCGAATATTGAAGGAATTGCCGGTAATTGTTATAATACAGGCAGTGCTACCAGAAACGGTAGGCGGTTAGCCCTCGGCAGAGGGACTGAACCCTCTGATTACATAGAAACCTGCAAGGGAATCTTTTGAAAAGGAGGGGATGCGAATGATAAATCTGGAAGAACTGATCCAGTTCACAGAATTATTGATAAGCGTTGCCACCTTGTTTTATGTCTTAGGCAGAAACAATGGCAAAAAAAAATAACCGCCCCAGCCTCGCAAACTGAACGGTTATTTTTAATCAATTAAGTATGTAGGCTAACCGTCTATCGGTAGCACTTCTATGATTATATTATCATTTCCGGACAGATCCGTCAACATTTCCGAATTGTATTTTAAAATGTGAGGAGAAAAGAGTATGAAGAGAAAGATGGTTTTAGTATTTTTAATAATTGCAGCACTTGGTGTGTCTGCATGTGGCACGGCAGCTCCGGAGGTGGAAGCAACAGAGGCTGTTGTGGAGACAGAAGCCACGGAAGAGACAGAAGTTGTGGAGGAAACGGAAGCAACGGAGGTCGTAGAGGAGACGGAAGCTGTAGAAGAGACAGAAGCCACGGAAGAGACGGAAGTCGTAGAACAGACAAAGAAAACGGAAAAGGTAAGCCAGGACACGAAGAAGCAGAAGAATGGTACGTCTGGGAAAACGAATACAACCACAAAAAGCGGATCAGATACGACTGCCACCAGTGCAGCTGCTACAGGAAGCAGTGCTTCTGGAAACAGTAACAGTGGAAATAGTAACAGTGGGACATCTGGAAGCAGTAATTCTGGGAACAGTAACAGCGGAACATCTGGAAGCAGCAATTCCGGAAATAGCAACAGTGGAACATCTGGAAGCAGCAATTCCGGAAATAGCAACAGTGGAACGTCTGGAAGTACCAACAGCGGAAGCAATAATGGCGGAAGTAGCGAGAGTGGAAGTACAACACCAAGTGGTGACAGTGGAAACGGTGGAAGCGGAGATAATGGAAGTTCTGCGCCGAGTGCAGACACCGGAAGCAATAGCGGAACGTCTGGAAACGGTGACTATACAATGTCAGAGCCAGATGATGTTATTGAGGGAGATCCGTCACTTGGAGACAACACAGGAACAGGTGGAAATGGTGGAGTAAATTCAACTGATACACCGGATTCTACTTTCTGATAGGCTTATGAAAGGAGAAAAGTATGTGTGAAGAGCGAAAGCTCAAAAGAATATTATTTAGTGTACTTATAGCAGTTTCGTGGATCGTAATTGCGATACATGCAGATAAGGTTATGGCGGCAACATCAGCAGGAGATGTGACAATACAGAAAAATGTATCTGAACGCTTGCCAACGGGTCAGAATGGAGAAAATACTACAGTAGGCAGATATGGTTTGAATTATACGGGTAATATCAATGTTTATTCTTCTCCATCGTCTGGAAATGATGATATATCTTATCTTAGTCAGACATTGCCGGTGTGGTCTAATAGTTCGATGGGAACGCTTTATGGGGATAATAATACGACTAAGGTGGTAAAGGCGTACCTGATCTGGGAGACGAGAAAGCGTTATAACCAGTATGATAATAATGCTAACCATGTAAGTTTTATAATGCGTGATGGCAGAACTCGCTGGAATATTTACCCGGATCGAGTGTATGTAGATGATCGCAGCTCGCGGTACGTCTCTGGTTGGGAACAGCCCCGACCGCGCGTGTACTGTAATGTGGCAGATGTTACAAACATTGTACAGACCTATGGGTATGGTGATTATTATGTCGCCAATATACCGTTGTGTCGTGCAACAGACCTTTGGGAGCAGGATACGGGAGGCGGTGGAACACCGACCGGCTGGCAGCTGATCGTTGTGGAGGAAAATGAGGACTATCCAGTACGTGCGGTTGCTTTAAAAGTAGGATCTGTATATCGGTTTGGTAATGCTGCCTGGGAGGGCGACACATACGGTTCCACGGACGCAGAGAGAGCTACAGTCACAATGGGAACGGAATTAGGCAGCGGCTTGAAAACCAAGGAATATGGTGATGTGACAGGACAGGTATTGTTCGGAAGCATCAACGCGTCAACGTCTGGAAACGGTATGGGTGTCAATCTATATACGCAGCAGCAGATAGGTGCTGCAAAAAGCCTGCGATATGCCGGAGATACGCCGCGGGAAGGTGGATTTTACCGTGGATCAGACTATTTTGCACAAGGGCATGATATGTGTTCGGTGCTTTATGAGGTGTCCGGTCTGGATCAGGGTGCATCTGTGTTCGGCGTAGATATTACGCGGGTAAGCTGGAATACGCAGCTATACATTGGAGCGGCGGTTGATATCGCTTTCCCGGGTTTTGAGGCGCGGCAGACAACAAGTATATCAGATGGGAAGGTGCTGGTAAAAGGAACGATCACGAATACATCTGAACAGGAAAATACTGGAATTTACGGCGGTGAACTGACAGTGATATTAGATCCGAATCTGACGCCGGATTTGACGAATTACAGTATTGCGGTAAATGGCAATATTGCGTCCGGTGCTGCTGTGCGGCAGGGTACGGTGACGGATGCAGACGGGACAGTACATAATACGGTTATCTTTTCCGGAGGTGGCGTATCAAGCTGGTTCAAGGGAGATAAGATTGAGTATACGATCTACTGCAGGATCAGTGGATCTGGTATGACTCGGTTTGATAACAGAGATCAGTTTAGCGGGTATTTAAAGTCTGGTGGAGTGGATACGGGACACTGGATCGATAAGGCATGTACTGCAGCCAGCGGATGTGATGCGCTGTTCCGGGTGGATCTGACTGCAGGAACCGGTATCCAGAGTGTTAGTGGTGCTGGTAATTATACAGCAGGAGCGGCGGTGACGGTCAATGCGGTGGTAAAAAATGGCTATCATTGGACAGGCTGGAGTGGATCATATCAGACGAATACAAAGCAGTATCATTTTACTATGCCTGCACAAAATGTGAGCATGACGGCAACAGCACAGATTAACCGGTCAACGTTGAAGGTTGATCCGAATGGTGGTACATGGAGTGGAAGTACCGGAGTACAGAGCTTTAGTGAGAATTATGGAACTGCTAAATCCATTCCGGATTCGGTAAGAACCGGGTATACCTTTTCCGGCTGGGTAAAGTCGGAGCCGTTTTACGGAAGTCTTAATAATGCGGTCTATACGTTTGGTGCTGGAAACGGCGTGACGGATGTTCTGACGGCATCCTGGACAGCAAACAGCTATACGCTACATTTTGATCCGAACGATGGCAAGGAAGCGACGCCGATCGATGATATGACGATCACTTACGATCAGGATGTGACACTGCCGGATGCTACGGGGCTTTACATCCGCTATACATTGGATGGAGAGGATATCACACAGCAGGTGTTAGACGGTACGATCGTATTGGATGATACCGGCGCAGTGGTTATGATGATGGATGCCGATACGGGGCTGATGATGACACCGACCGGGGGCATAGTAAATGAGGATGGAAGCATCACGAACCCGGACGGAACTATCATAATGTCAGATGGAAGCGTAGCAGATCCGGAAGTGATAGAACCGGAAGCTTCCGGTAAGGCGGTGGAAGAACCGAAGCGAGAAGCAACAGAACCGGAAGCTTCCGGTGCAGAAGAAGATATAGATGCACAGGTGGCAGAAGCGGAAGAATCGGAGACTCCGGAAGAACCGGAAGATCCAACGGCTGATCCGGCGCCGGATAAAAAGGCATATGCATCTGTTTTTATGGGATGGGCGTTTGAGGATGGGCGTGAAAGCTTTATCCCGCAATGGACAGCGGGGACATCGATAGCTGTGGCAGACTTAACCAATGCTGCCGGTGTGACGGATCAGAGCGGTGCGACTATAACGCTTTATGCGGTGTGGGATGACTGTCCGTGGATTGTTGCAGAAAATCTGTATTATACACTGACGCACGGCAAGATCAACCCCCTCATCGGTTCTGCGGGCGTTTCCGCCGTGCCTATGGCCGCGCGCGTTTCTCAGGTCGTGGGCCAGAAGGAAAATCCGTCCAACTTCCTGCTTATGCACGCCATGGGTCCCAACGTCGCGGGCGTTATCGGTTCGGCCGTCGCCGCGGGCGTGTTCCTGTCGATGTTTGCAAAGTAAGGGTTTAACCGTTACATCTATCGAGGAGGTTGCACAATGGCTAATAAGCTGCTTATTACTGAAACGATACTGCGCGATGCGCATCAGTCGCAGGCCGCGACCCGTATGCGCACCGATGAAATGCTGCCGGCATGTGATATACTTGACAAGATCGGCTACTATTCTTTGGAGTGCTGGGGCGGCGCGACTTTCGACTCCTGCCTGCGCTTCCTGAACGAAGACCCGTGGGAGCGCCTGCGCAAACTGCGCAAGGCTCTGCCCAACACCAAGCTGCAGATGCTGTTCCGCGGCCAGAACATACTGGGTTACAAGCACTATGCCGACGACGTGGTTGACTTCTTCGTAAAGAAGTCCATCGAAAACGGTATAGACATAATCCGTATCTTCGACGCGCTGAACGATCCGCGTAACCTGAAGCAGGCCATAGACTCCACCAAGAAGTACGGCGGCACCTGCGAAGTGGCCATGAGCTACACCGTAAGCCCGGTTCATACCGAGGATTACTTCGTAAATCTGGCTGTTGAGCTGCAGAAGATGGGCGCGGATGTCATATGCATAAAGGATATGGCTAACCTGCTGCTGCCCTACAACGCTTACACTCTGGTAAAGCGCCTGAAGAAGGAAGTCACTGTGCCGATCCACTTGCACACCCACAACACCGCGGGTACCGGCGACATGACCCTGCTCAAGGCTATCGAGGCGGGTGTTGACATCGTTGATACCGCGCTGTCCCCGCTGGGCAACGGCACCAGCCAGCCCGCTACCGAGCCAATCGTAGCCACCCTGCGCGGCACCGATCGCGACACCGGCCTGGATCTGGGTCTGATGAGCGAGGCCGCAAAGCACTTCCGCGGCGTGGCTGATCGCCTGAAGAAGGACGGCTTCCTGGATCCCAAGGTACTGGGCGTTGACATCAACACCTTGCTGTATCAGGTTCCGGGCGGAATGCTGTCCAACATGATTAACCAGCTTAAGCAGGCCGGCAAGTCCGACAAGTTCTATGAGGTTCTGGAAGAGGTGCCGCGCGTGCGCAAGGACTTCGGTTATCCGCCGCTCGTTACCCCCACCAGCCAGATCGTTGGTACTCAGGCCGTTATGAACGTAATCTGCGGCGAGCGCTACAAGATGTGCCCCAAGGAGAGCCAGGGCTTGATGCGCGGCGAGTATGGCCGTCTGCCCGCCCCGGTGAATGAGGAAGTACGTCGCAAGGTTATCGGCGATGCCAAGGTTATCACCAAGCGTCCCGCCGACGACATCCCGCCGGAGCTCGAGAAGTATCGCGCGGAGATCGGCGACTACATCCAGCAGGACGAGGACATTCTGTCCTACGCGCTGTTCCCGCAGGTCGCCAAGAAGTTCTTCCAGTACCGCGATGCGGCTCAGAAGGGCCTCGATTCCACCATGTTCAACAAAAGCGATATGACTCATCCCGTGTAATCATATCTGAAAACGCCGCGGCTTCGATTTTTTCGGAGCCGCGGTTTTCTTATGCCTTTGCGCTTAGGGCAGGGGGGATGCCGCGCATTGGATGACTTACGCCACACTTCTGCCAATGGTTGCATTTATAATGAAAGCATCTTTTGATATATGCGAGGTGTGTACCATGCTTAAAAAGATGTGCGCGTTGCTCATGGTGCTTGCGATGATGCTGACCGGTGCGGCGTTGGCCGACGCGGATGCGGCAAGCTCGCTTACAGAAATCTCATTTGACGATATTCAGGCCGAGAATATGGCTAACCTGATGAACGGCGGCCTGTTTGTGATTGAGGGAAACGTGCTTGTCGGCCTGGACTGGGATGCGGACGGCCGCGCAATGCTGGCCGCGCGCAAGCTGACCGGCGATGAAAACATAATTGGCGATGCTATGGCACTGGATACCAATTGCCTTGCCAGCTATATAAACGTGGATGAGGGCACGGTCTATTACGTGCGCAGTGGGCTTGACGGCGAGAACTCCGGTATATACGCAGTTGATATAGCGGGCGGCGATGCGCGCGAGATAATCGCGGGCGATTTCGGCAGTTTGCAGCTGTACAATGGTAAGCTTTACTATACCGATGCGGATAACAAGCTGTTCATGTGCGGTACAGACGACAGCAATTTCGAGCAGATAGGCAATCTGTCCGCGTGCTATCCGTATGTGCTGAATGACGAATGGCTGCTGTATCAGGACGCGGTGGGCGGCGAAACGCTAAATGCCTATAATATGACCGATGGTCAAATTACTGTGCTCAGCAACAGCCGCAGCTTCCTGCCCATAGTCAAAGGCACTTGGCTGTACTACTTCGAAAAACCCTATGCCGCAGATGACGAAAAGGCCGACCGCGCCAACATCTGCCGCATCGATCTGATGACGCTCACCACTGAGCGCGCGGCGGGTTTCAGCGGCGCGTATCTTGCGCTAAACGGCGATTATATGTTTGCGGCCAACGGCTATAAGCTGGCCAATGAAGAAGCGTGGTGGACTATCGAGAACAACGCGTATGAACTGCTCGAAAAAGCGCCGGTGTTCGCCAACGACGATTATCTCATATCGCTGATCTACGCGGGCGAAGCATCCTCGCGCGTCGAGGTAGAACGCCTTGCCGATCGTGCCGCAGTGAGCTTCAATTCATAATCTGTTAATCGATGTATGCCTCCGGCAGTGTTTCCGGAGGCATATTTTAGCTACATAGCCGACTTCAACGGCAAACTGATAGTTGGATAAACCATTTAGCAAAAAATACATAAGCAAAACAGCCTTTGCCTGAATATCGGGCAAAGACTGTTCTTGAACGTTTGTCAATTTACCTTGGGAAGCTCCTCAACCAGCTTGCAGAACTCCGCGAACGTACCGTGCTTGTACTTGTTAAGCTCGTTCACATCGCCCTCAAGCGCATCGGTCACGATGTACACGTCGCAGCCCGCCTGAGCCGCGGTTGCGTCGTCTGTCAGGCTGTTGCCCACCATCAGGCATTCTTCGGGCTGTGCGCCGACCTTCCTCACAATCTCGCGGTAGTAGTCCGGGTTGGGCTTGCAATAGGTCGAGTTGGAGTAGTCGGTCACAAGGTCGAAGTCGGCGGCGTTCAGCGACAGCCAGCTCAAACGCGAATTGGTGCCAGGCGGGGGCAGCATTGGGTTGTTGGCCAGCACCACGCGATAGCCCTTGCTGTGCAAAAGCTCGATCAGCGGCCTGCGATCGACGTTAAGCCCCAGTATGTCCTTTGCCTTGTTAAACTCGTTGCCGTAAAACTCGTCGCAGACCGGCTCCATCTTGCGCACGTCTTCGCCTAGGGTCTTGGCGAAATCATCCCAGAACGCCTCGCGGTTGGTGCGCGTACCATCGTTTTTAACCATCGCCACCATGCCGCTGCGCAGTCCGCGCACTATGTCGGCGGGCTGATAGCCATACGGCATTAGTTTTGCGCACAGCAGCTTAAAGTACGTGTGAGTAAACGTCTCGTTGTCCACCGGCAAAAGCGTGCCGTCCATGTCCAGAAGTATCGTGTTTATCATACTTGTCCCTCGCTGATTTGATTGGTAAGCATATGATAGCACGCCGTTTCGACATGAACGTGAGCATTGGGTTGTCATTGGGTTACGCTCAGCCCCAGCGGTCGTATGCTGCGCTCCAGTACGCCGTGCAGCGCCGCTATGAGTATGCCGTAATTTATGAACGGTATACCCTGATCCAGCGCGCAGTTCATGCGGTAAGTCACCTCGCGTGGGTTGAGCATACACGCGCCGCAGTGTATCACCATGCTGTAGGGCGTCAGGTCGTCCAGGAAGCCCGTGCCGCTCGTCCACTCGAATTCAAAATGCTTGCCAGTATTCTGCATCAGCCAGCGCGGTATCTTGACCGTGCCTATATCGTCGCACTGACGGTGATGCGTACAGCCCTCGCATATCAGCAGCTTGTCGCCGTCCTTTAGCGTGGGCAGCGCCTTTACGGCCTCAATTGCAGCGTTCAGAAATCCGCGCTGACGGGCGAAAAGTATCGAGAACGACGTGAGCGGTATGTCCTCGGGCACGTCGCGCGATACGCGGCCAAACGCCTGCGAGTCGGTTATTACTATGCGCGGCTTTACGTTCAGCGTGCCCAGCACAGCCTTCAGCTCTTCGGGCTGAACCAGCGGCGCAATGCCGTGATTGTCCAGCACCTCGCGCATTACCTGCTGCTGAGGCAGTATCATGCGGCCCTTGGGCGCGGCACTGTCGATGGGCGTTACCAGCACGCATACGTCGCCGGGCGCGCACAGCCCTTCCAACAGCCGCGGCGGTTCGGGCATTTTGAGCGATGCGATGCGCTCCTTCAGCTCGTTTATGCCTGCACCGGTCGCCGCGCTCACGCTTATTGCGCCGTCGGGCGCGGTGGCTATGTCGGACTTGTTGTATACGACTATGTAAGGAATCTTCTTCTGCTCGATCTTTGCAATCAGCGCAGTTTCTTCTTCGGCGATGCCGACGGTCGGGTCGATCACGACCAGCGCCACGTCGGTCTTGTTAAGCACCTGAGCCGCCTTGCGCACGCGCAGCGTGCCCAAATCGCCCACGTCGTCCAGACCGGGCGTATCGAATATCACGACCGGCCCCATTGGAAGCAGCTCCATCGACTTGGATACCGGGTCGGTAGTTGTGCCCAGATGCTCGGATACTATCGAAAGCTCCTGCCCGGTCAGCGCGTTCATCAGGCTGGACTTGCCCGCATTGCGGCGGCCGAATATGCCTATGTGTACGCGGGCGGAGGAAGGGGTTGCGTTCATGCTCATATACATCGCTCCTTGCGCGGGAAAATGCCCCGCAGAAATACAAAACCGCGCCTAAAGCAGATGCCGTGCGGCATATGCAAAGGCGCGTTGAACTTTGAGGCAGGCTCAGCCGGTCAAGCGCCTTCCGCGTCGGAAAACGTCCTGCGCGTCAGAGGCCGATTTGTTACGAGTATTATATAACCTCGCGGCGCGCGTTTAAGCGCCGATTATGTTAACAATTGCTTTAAGTCAGCATAAAACGGCTTTTTATATGCAGGCAGGAATGACGCGCACGCGTGTAGAATAGCAATTCAGAGAAAACTCTCATCGGGAGGAATTAATATGCAGTCATCCGTTGCGCACAGACCGGGTGCGTCAATCGCACTGAATACGGATACGGGTCTGCTTAAACTGGCCGCGATAATACTGATGGTGATCGACCATGTGGGTTATCAGCTGATGGGCAACGACATAGTGATGCGCTCGATAGGCCGATTGTCGTTTCCAATATTCGCGTGGTGCATCGTCGTGGGCAGCGAGTACACGCACGATATTAAGGCATACATGAAGCGCATGGCGCTTTTCTACTTTGTAAGTCAGCCGTGCTATGTGCTGGCGTTCGGTCGGCAATGGACTCAGCATAACATATACCTGACGCTGCTGCTGGGCCTTATCGCGATATGGGCGATTAAGGATCGGCAGTACTGGGCCTTGCCCATGACATTGCTGGCGGCGTATTTCATGAGCCCGAATTACGGCATGAACGGCGTG
>OLND01001159.1_pt1 | contig 28822 bp, 21 predicted proteins | sample 1672031 | NCBI WGS metagenome assembly OLND01 (sample SAMEA3136638, study PRJEB25190) | human gut metagenome | biome: human gut; feature: human-associated habitat; material: faeces | place: Austria | collected 2013 | reverse complement strand
GAAGCACGTTCCGGTGCTGTCAATGAAAATCTGGCAACAGGAGAAATTGAAATCCGTGCCAATTCTCTTCGTGTACTTTCTGAATCCGAGACACCGCCGTTCCCAATTGAAGAGAACAGCAAGACAAGAGAAGAAGTACGTTTAAAATACCGTTATCTTGATTTAAGAAGACCAGACCTTCAAAAAAATCTGATACTGCGTTCTAAAGTAGCAGTACTGGTTCGTCAGTTCTTAGCGGATGAGGGATTTTTAGAGATTGAAACTCCGATTTTAAATAAGAGTACACCGGAAGGTGCAAGAGATTATCTGGTACCGAGCCGTATTCATCCGGGAAGTTTCTATGCATTACCGCAGTCTCCTCAGATTTTTAAACAGCTTTTAATGTGCTCTGGTTATGACCGTTATTTCCAGATTGCAAAATGTTTCCGTGATGAAGACTTACGTGCAGACCGTCAGCCGGAATTTACTCAGATTGATATGGAATTATCTTTCGTGGATGTAGATGATGTTATCGATGTAAATGAACGTATGCTGGCTCATCTGTTTAAAGAAGTACTTGGAGTAGAAGTACAGCTTCCAATTCAGAGAATGACCTGGAAAGAAGCAATGAACCGTTTTGGTTCAGATAAACCGGATTTACGTTTTGGAATGGAACTGACAGATGTCTCTGATGTTGTAAAAGACTGTGAGTTTGTTGTATTTAAGAGCGCTCTGGAAATGGGTGGAAGTGTCCGTGGAATCAATGCAAAAGGACAGGGCAGTATGCCTCGTAAGAAAATTGACAAACTGGTTGAATTTGCAAAAGGATACGGTGCAAAAGGTCTTGCTTATATCGCAATTCATGAAGACGGCACTTTAAAATCTTCTTTCAGTAAATTCATGAAAGAGGAAGAAATGAAAGCACTTGTTGAAAAGATGCAGGGTGAAGCAGGAGACTTACTGTTATTCGCAGCCGATAAAACCAAACTGGTATGGGATATATTAGGTGCACTTCGTCTTGAAATGGCACGCCAGATGGATTTACTTGACAAGAACGAATACCGTTTTGTATGGATTACAGAGTTCCCATTATTAGAGTGGTCTGAAGAAGAAAACCGCTTTACAGCAATGCATCATCCATTTACAATGCCGATGGAAGAAGACTTACATTTGATTGACAGTGATCCGGGTGCAGTTCGTGCAAAGGCTTACGATATTGTCCTGAACGGAAATGAAATCGGTGGAGGAAGCGTCAGAATCCACCAGAATGACATTCAGGAAAAAATGTTTGAAGTACTTGGATTTACCAGAGAACAGGCCTACAATCAGTTTGGTTTCCTGTTAAATGCATTCAAATATGGGGTGCCTCCGCACGCAGGACTGGCTTATGGGTTAGACCGTATGGTTATGTTGATGGCAAAAGAAGATTCTATCCGTGAGGTTATTGCCTTCCCGAAAGTAAAAGATGCTTCCTGTCTGATGTCAGAAGCTCCGAATGTGGTAGATGAAAAACAGTTGAAAGAACTGTGTATCAAAGTAGATTTACCGGAAGAAACAACGGAAGAAAAATAAAAATATAAAAAAATACCGGAGATTGTCGTAAAAGACAGTCTTCGGTATTTTTTTACTCTACATCTTCCTGTACATCTGCAAGAGTACTGCTGACCCCGCCTAAAATCGCCTGTGCAAGATTCTGATCCATCTGCATCTTCCAGCTTGTTCCGTCGTTTGTAAGCGAAATTTCAACCGTTTCGCTTGTAGTTGCAGTATTGTCCTGTATTGCTTTTAACAAGAACTCTCTGCCTTTTTCATGGCGTCCAAGCAGTCCGGCTTCAAGGGCATCGGAAGACTGTACCCATTCAGAAATCTGTTTCTGGTAAGTCTCAAGGATGCTTGTAAAATCTGTACTGGTAATTTTTACCACTACTTTTGCAGAATTATTTTCTACAGAGTCACTTTTAATCTTATAGTCGAAAGATTTATGAATCTGTTCAGCTAGTGCGTGTGCGATGGAGCTGGTATAAGTATTGTCTGTATTAAGCAGACTGTCTAATGAGAGATAACGGTTGAGCTGTTCTGCATCAAATTTCTTGATGGTATCAAAGTGAATTTTGACAACCTGTTTTGGAGAGAGCAGGTTGGAATCAGACATATAAGTAAGAAAATTTCCGGATAGCTCATTATCAAAGTCGGTATCTTCCACAATTTCCCATACATTGTTTTTCTTTTTTAGTTGGATTTTAATATCAGATTCTACCTGCTTATAATCATGATTTTTGAGCGTCTTGTCAAGCAGCAGATAAGAGTCACTTAAGGAAAAGTCCACCTGGGATGGATTTGCGTCACCCTCGATTCTCTTTTTTAAGGCAGCAATTGCGTAGTCTTTTGCAAGGGCATGCGTATCCAAATTGTGAATGATAACATCTGCAGAGGCAGATTTGTCGTCGTATGAAACTTCCGAAATTTTGTAAGAAAAGTTTTTATAGAATTCTGTAAAAATTTCTGTGATAGAAGGGTCTAAATCAGACGAGTCATCCTGCTGTGCATCTGGAAACAGAAGCTGGAACGATAAATAAGTATTTATCTGAGTTGCATCTGGTGATACCAGATGGTCAAGTTCTGAGCTGATGGTCTGTCTGATGGCTTTTTCTTCTTTGCTGGCGCATCCGGTAAGCAGAACAGAAAAGAAAAGAAGAAAAGCTGCAAAAAAAAGTCGCTTATTCTGGAATTGAATCATAAAATTGTCTCCTTTAGTAAGTTTGCGATATGCTTTAAGTTTACCAGAAATTGTGAAAATGTCAAACAATTCAATCTCTTAAGGCATCTTAAGATTAAACTTGTTTGGAATAAAAGACAGATGTTTTAAAATCTGGTATACTCATGGTATACCAGATGAATGAAAAAAGGAGGCTTTTATGACAAGAAAAAAGAAAATTCTGACAATAGCAGGTGGGCTGATTTTAATAGCAGTAATTGGAACAGGTGTGTATTTTGGAACAAGAAAGACAGAAACAAACAGTACAGAGTTGGCTTATGTCTATCGGGTTTCTCTTATGAATCCGGCTTCTCAGGTTCAAAGGATGGCAGGGATGGTAGAACCGCAGGAAACATGGGAAGTACAGAAAAGTTCTGATAGAGAAGTGGAACAGATTCTGGTAAAAGCCGGAGATGAAGTAAAAGTTGGAACAGCATTGTTTGTTTATAATATGGAACAGACGCAGACAGAACTTGAAGAAGCTCAGATTGAAATAGAACGTCTTGATGGAGAGATGGAAAATTTAAAAACGCAGATTGCCCAGCTTGAAAAAGAAAAGAAAAAAGCGGCAGAGGACGAAAAATTTTCTTATACGACGCAGATTCAGACCGCACAGACAGATTTGAAAAAATCAGAGTATGAAAAGAAAGCAAAACAGGTAGAAATTTCTCAAAAGCAGGATAAAATTGCAAATGCAACAGTAGTAAGTGAAATTGATGGAATTGTAAAGAGCATCAATGACGGAAGTGAAACAGATATGAATAGTTCAGATTCCAACGCGTTTATAACAATTCTGGCAACTGGAGATTACCGGATTAAAGGAAAGGTAAATGAACAGAATTTATCTGAGATTCAGGAAGGGGAAAAGGCAATTGTTCGTTCCAGAGTGGATGAAAACCAGACCTGGAGTGGAACATTTACGGCAGTGAATACAGATGAAGCAGAAAATAATAACAATAACATGTACTATGGAGCAACATCCACAGAGACTACGTCGAGTTCGTATTCTTTTTATGTAATGCTGGACAGTTCAGACGGACTGCTGTTAGGACAGCATGTTTACATTGAAAAGGATCTTGGAGAAGAACAAAGTGGAATCTGGCTGGATGAGGGGTACATTGTAAATGCGGATAGTAAACCTTATGTTTGGACGGAAAATAATAAAGGAAAACTGGAAAAGCGAGATGTAACACTGGGAGAATATAATGAAGAAACCTATCAATATGAGATTCAGTCCGGATTAGAAGAAAGTGATTATATTGCATTTCCGCAGGATTTCTTAGAAGAGGGTATGAAAGCAACTCATGAGGAAAGTGAGACGATATCTGATGAAGAAAGTACAGATGATACAGGGAAAATGGAAGAATCAGAAGAAATTTCAGAAACAGAGAGTGAGGAGTAAAGGAGAGACTTTATGCATAAAAAAATCAAACTTGCGCTGATTATAGTGGCATCTGTCACAGTCATTGGTACGGGCATCTGGTTTGGGGTTCAAAAATTTAACCGGACAAAGGTAGAAGTTTATCGAGTAGAAGAACTCAAGCAGATGATTTGGGGAGAGAGCAGTTCTTTAGAAGGAATTATTACTTCAAATGTCTCACAGAAAGTCCAGCTTTCAGAAAATCAGATTGTACAGGAGGTTTTCGTACAGGAGGGACAGGAAGTGAAAGAGGGAACACCGCTTCTTTCTTACGATATGACACTGGTTCATATTAACTTGGAGACTGAAAAACTAAATAACCAGCAGCTTCAGATTAAGAAAAAAGGGCTGGAAGATACACTGGCAAAAATCAAGAAAAAGAAAGTGACCAATACGGCATTAAATACAGAGTATCAGCTGACTTTTTTGAGTCATTCAGATAATTCAGAGTGGGCAGAAGAACCATCAAATCAGCCAGAGAATCCGGATAAACCAGAAAATCCAGAGACACCGGAAAATCCGGATAAACCAGAGAAGCCAGAGACACCGGAAAATCCGGAGAATCCAGAGAAGCCAGAGACACCGGAAAATCCGGAGAATCCAGATAAACCGGAAACCCCAGAGAAACCTGACACTCCAGAACCATCGGAAACAGAAGCAGAAGTTTACGAAAAGCTCTATGGTGATATTACGTTAGAGAGTTGTCCGAATGGAAAAATAGAAAATGCAAAGCCATATAAAGGTGATGGGACAAAAGAAGAACCATATCGTTATCTCTGTAAAGAGGGAGTTCTGGTACAGGGAGCTTTTTTGAACCAATTGGCAGGTTTTACAACAAAGGATGAGACAGAAGAAAAAGCAGCGAAGCATTGTATTTTGGAAGTCAGAACAGGAGATAAGCCAGATGGAGTGCTTTTGGCAGCGATTTACTTAAATGGAGAAAAAATCAAAGAGCCATTAGAAGCTGGAAAATGGTATAAAACAAGTCTTGGAAAATATGATGTGGTTTTAGATGATAACAAGAATCAGGGAGAAGATAAACCGAATAATAACAAAGCCGACAATAAAGCCGATAATTCCGAAGAACAAGATCCATCCAATGAATGGAATCCGGATGAAGAAATACAAAATCCATCGGATGAATCTTTAGAGGATATGGAATTTACCGAGGCAGTTCCGCAGGAAGCTATAATTGATGGCTATACAAAAGAAGAAAAAGAAAAAGCAATTACAGAGACAAATGCAGAAATACGAACCGTAAAATTAGATATTAAAAGCAGTGATTTGAAAATTGCACAGATTGAAAAGGAATTGGAAAATCAGGAGGTAAAAAGTACCATCAATGGTGTGGTGAAAAAAGTTGGGGACAAAGACAAAGGGCAGACAGACGGAGAGGCATTTCTTGAAATCCAAAGCACGAAGGGTATTTATGTAAAAGGAATGGTAGATGAATATCAAAGAAAAAAATTAAAAGTGGGCAGTCAAATAAGCGGAACTGCCTATGAGTCCGGTGTTTCATTTGAAGCAGAAGTAAAAGAGATTTCAACTTATCCTGTTTCCTCAAAGTATAGCAACAGTAATAACAGCGCTCTTTCGTATTATTCTTTTACTGCTTATATTCAGGATGTCCAGGGGTTGAAAAATCAGGAATCAGTCAGTATGGAACTTCCGGCAGAAGAAATGGATGCATCGGGAATCTATTTGAAAAGAGAATATGTGCGGGAAAAAGACGGGGAAGATTTTGTTTACAAAGAAGAAAATGGAAGATTGGTAAAACAGCCGGTAAAAACCGGAAAAATCTTTTATGGAATGGTAGAAATTAAATCAGGAATTACAGAGGAAGACTTTATCGCCTTTCCTTATGGCAAAAAAGTAAAAGAGGGGGCATCTGTAAAAGAAATTTCAGCAGAAGATGCATATAACATGTATGGAGGTTTGGGATGATTGAAAATATACGTTTAGCTTTTCAGGGAATCTGGGCACATAAGATGCGTTCCTTTCTGACCATGCTTGGTATTATTATTGGAATTGCTTCAATTATTTCGATTGTCTCCACAATTAAAGGAACGAATGAACAGATTAAAAAGAATTTAATCGGTGAGGGAGACAATGTAGTTCAAATTAAGTTAAAAGAAGGGGGAGGTGATTATCAAATTGAGTATGAAGGACTTCCGCAAGGTGTGCCGGTGTTAAATGAGAGCCGGAAAGAAGAAATTTTGGAAATTCCGGAAGTAGTTAGTGCCAGCTTTTATAGAATGAGAGATTATGCGGACGGCATTTACTATCAAGATAAAAGCATGGACGGCGGAAAAGTGCTTGGAATTGATTCGGATTATCTGGATACCTGTGGGTATCAGTTAGTTCGAGGCAGAGGTTTTAATCAAAAAGAGTATGTGAACTTCAAAAAAGTAGCTCTGCTTGATGAAACAGCAGCAAATAGTTTTTTTGAAAAAGGGGAAGAACTGGGGAAGACGATTGAAATTAAAGGTGAGCCATTTGTTGTTGTCGGAGTTGTAAAGAAATCAGATGAATATGAGCCGGTCATTAACAGCATTGAAGAATATTATACTTATTACAATGATGAAAGTGGAATTGTAATGATTACAGACAGTGTCTGGCCAGTGGTATATCAATACGATGAACCTCAGCAGGCGGTCATTCAGACAAAAACACCGGAAGATATGAGTCAGGCAGGAAAAGCTGCTCAGCAGATCTTAAATGAGCAGATTCAAAATACCGAAACTTCGGTTTCCTATAAAGCAGAAGATATTATGGAAAAGGCAAAAGGATTACAGCAAATCAGCGAAAATACAAACCGACAGTTAATCTGGATTGCAAGTATTTCACTTTTGGTAGGAGGCATTGGCGTTATGAATATTATGCTGGTGTCTGTGACAGAAAGAACGGGTGAGATTGGGCTGAAAAAAGCAATCGGTGCAAATAAGCGGAGAATTTTAGCACAGTTTTTGACAGAAGCAGCGGTATTGACGAGTATTGGGGGAATTTTAGGAGTGTTTGCAGGAATGATTCTGGCAAAAATCATTTCCACGATTTCACAGACCCCTCTTGTTATCAGTGTGCCGGCAGTTTTAATATCCGTATTGTTTTCTATGGCAATCGGACTGATATTTGGACTGCTTCCGTCAATTAAAGCGGCAAATTTAAGTCCAATTGAAGCACTAAGAAGAATGAATTAAATTTGAGTGATTAGAGTTAATTTGATAAAAAATCCGGCTGGCTGAGGATGCAGTCAACCGGTTTTTTAAAAATCCGCATTGTATTTAAGCAAAGTCTATGCTATCATAAAAAGAAGTAACCTTATTTGGCAAAGGAGTTTAGAAAAAATGGAAAATACAAAAATCGCAGTTGTAACCGATAGCAACAGCGGTATTACCCAGCAACAGGCCAAGGAATTAGGTATCACTGTTCTTCCTATGCCGTTTTATATTAATGAACAGTTATTCTTAGAGGGGATTACCCTGACACAGGAAGAGTTTTATAAAAAGCTGGAAGAAGATGCAAATATTTCAACATCACAGCCGTCACCGGCAGATGTAATGGAAACTTGGGAAAAATTGCTTGCAGACCATGAGGAAGTGGTACATATTCCAATGTCCAGTGGTTTGAGTAATTCCTGTCAGACTGCATTTGTGCTGTCACGCGAATTTAATGGTCGTGTTCATGTAGTAGATAATCAAAGAATCTCAGTAACACAGCGCCAGTCCGTTTTAGATGCCTTGACATTGATTCAGGCAGGAAAGACAGGAGCGCAAGTAAAAGAAATCCTGGAGGCAGAAAAATCAGAATCCAGTATCTATATTACACTTGAGACTTTAAAATATTTAAAAAAGGGTGGAAGAATTACACCTGCCGCTGCTGCACTTGGAACGGTATTAAAATTAAAACCGGTGCTTCAGATTCAAGGTGAAAAACTGGATGCATTTGCGAAAGCAAGAGGGAAAAAACAGGCGAAGAAAATTATGATAAAAGCGATGGAGGAAGACCTCAAAAAACGCTTTAAAGAATATAATAAAAAAGGTCTGATGTGTCTGGAAGCCGCTTATACAGGAAATCTGGAAGAAGCAGAAGAATGGAAAAAAGAACTGGAAAAAGAATTTCCGGGAATGGAAATACACATGGACCCGCTTTCTTTAAGTGTTGCCTGCCATATCGGACAGGGTGCGCTTGCAGTAGCAGTCTCAAAAAAGATAGAAGTGGAGTAAAAAACGATGAAAAGAATAATGGAATTAATGGAAGATGCAGTAAAAGAAGCATTTACCAAAGCAGGTTATGAGGAAAAGTTTGCAAGAGTAAATGTTTCCAATCGTCCAGACTTATGTGAGTATCAGTGTAATGGAGCGATGGCAGCTGCAAAAACTTATAAAAAAGCACCGATTATGATTGCAAATGATGTGGTTGCATTTTTAAAAGAGAATGAACTGTTTTCTATGGCAGAAGCAGTCAATCCTGGATTTATCAATTTAAAGATTGCGCCGGCATTTTTAACAAAGTTCTTAAATGAAATGCAGGCAGATGAAAATTTATCTATTGAAAAAGAAAAAGCACCAAAGACGATTATTATCGATTATGGCGGACCAAATGTAGCAAAACCTCTGCATGTTGGACATCTTCGTTCTGCAATTATCGGTGAGAGTATTAAGAGAATGGGTCGTTTTTTAGGTCATAAAGTAATCGGAGATGTTCATTTAGGAGACTGGGGACTTCAGATGGGCTTGATCATCACAGAACTTAAGAAGCGTTCTCCGGAATTGGTTTATTTTGATGACAGCTTTGAAGGAGACTATCCAGAAGAAGCACCGTTTACAGTAAGTGAATTAGAAGAGATTTATCCGGCAGCCAGTGCAAAATCAAAAGAAGACGAAGCATACAAAAATGAAGCGTTAGAGGCAACATTACAGCTTCAGCAGGGAAAACGCGGATACCGTGCATTATGGAACCATATTATGAAAGTGTCCGTAGAAGACTTGAAGAAAAATTATTCCAAACTGCATGTGGATTTTGACTTATGGATGGGTGAATCCGATGCAGACAGATATATTCCGAATATGGTAGACTACTTAAAGAAACATAATTATGCTTATGTAGACCAGGGCGCTTTGGTGGTAGATGTAAAAGAAGAGAGTGATACAAAAGAAATTCCTCCATGCATGATTTTAAAATCAGACGGAGCTTCCCTTTATAATACAACGGACCTTGCAACCATCGTACAGCGTGAAGAAGATTATCATCCGGATGAAATTATTTATGTTGTAGATAAACGTCAGGAACTTCATTTTGTACAGGTATTCCGTTGTGCAAAGAAAGCAAAAATGGTAGAAGAAAAAACAGCTCTTTCGTTTGTCGGATTTGGTACGATGAACGGAAAGGACGGAAAACCATTTAAGACAAGAGAAGGCGGAGTCATGCGTCTGGAACGTCTGATTGCAGAAATTAACGATGAAATGTATAAAAAAATCGTAGAAAACCGCAGTGTGAAAGATGAAAATGCGCAGAAAACTGCTGAGATGGTAGGACTTGCAGCAATTAAATACGGAGATTTATCCAATCAGGCATCTAAAGATTATATCTTTGATGTAGAGAGATTTACTTCTTTTGAAGGAAATACCGGTCCATATATCTTGTATACAATCGTAAGAATTAAATCTATTTTGGAAAAATATATGCAGGAAGGCAAAAATCCGAACGAAGGAACAATCTTAGAAGCAGTAAATGACAGTGAAAAGAATCTGATGTTAGAACTTAGTAAATTTAACTCTGTCATTGCACCGGCATTTGAAGAGAAAGCACCACATAAGATTTGTTCTTATATTTATGATTTGGCAAATGCATTTAACAGCTTTTATCATGAAACTAAAATTCTTAGCGAATCTAATGAAGAACAGAAGAAATCCTGGATTCGTCTGTTAGTATTATGCCGTGATGTATTAGAAACCTGTATTGATTTACTTGGTTTTGAAGCACCGGAAAGAATGTAATAAAAGAGATATCCGAGTCGTTTTATAACGATGATTCGGATATCTTTTTTGATTTCGGCGGTTTCCATAAAAAAGAAAGTATGTTACAATGAAAACATGGTGAAAAAGACAAAAATCAGGAGGAATTTATGGAAAAGTTGGAATTAAAGTATCTGGAAAGACTGTCACAGCTTTACCCGACAATTGCAAAGGCATCCACGGAGATTATTAATCTGCAGGCGATTTTAAATCTCCCAAAAGGAACGGAACATTTTCTTACCGATATACATGGGGAGTATGAGGCATTTTCACATGTATTAAAAAATGGTTCGGGTTCGGTACGAAGAAAAATTAATGACGTGTTCGGGCATACATTAAATGAACAGGACAAGCGCTCCCTTGCTACCTTGATTTATTATCCAAAAGAAAAAATGGAATTAATCAAAAAGACCGAAGAAGATATTATGGACTGGTATAAAATTACATTGTATCGTTTGATTGAAGTCTGTAAGGAGGCCGCATCGAAATATACGCGGTCAAAAGTACGAAAAGCGTTACCACCTGACTTTGCTTATGTGATTGAAGAACTGATTACGGAAAAATCAGATCTAACGGATAAAGAGGCTTATTATGAGCAGATTATAGAGACAATTATTACAATAGGAAGAGCGGAAGTTTTTATTATTGCACTTTCAGAAGTGATTCAGCGTCTGGTTGTAGACCACATGCACATTCTTGGTGATATTTATGACAGAGGACCGGGACCACATGAAATTATGAACAAACTTGAGCGGTACCATTCGCTTGATATCCAGTGGGGAAATCATGACATTGTATGGATGGGAGCAGCAACCGGACAGACAACCTGTATTGCAAATGTAATCCGAATCTGTGCAAGATATGCAAATCTTGATATTTTGGAAGATGGATATGGAATTAATCTGCTTCCGCTTGCTACATTTTCTCTGATTCATTATAAAGATGACCCTTGCAGTTGTTTTAAAATTAAAGGCGGAAATGATTTAAATCCGGCAGAGATTTCTCTGCAGATGAAGATGCATAAAGCCATTTCGGTTATTCAATTTAAGCTTGAGGGACAGCTTTTGATGAGAAGAAAAGAATTTCATATGGCGAATCGTGCATTGCTTGACAGTATTGATTATGCAAATGGAACCATTCGGTTGGATGGAAAAGAGTATAAATTACTGGATTCTAATTTTCCTACAATTGACCCGGATAATCCGTATGAATTGTCAAGTGAAGAAGCATTGGTTGTGGAACGATTGACTTCTGCATTTACAAACTGTGAAAAATTACAGCGCCATATGAATCTACTTTTAAAGAAGGGAAGCCTTTATAAGGTTTATAATAATAATCTGCTGTATCACGGATGCATTCCGTTAAATGAGGACGGAAGCTTTAAAGCAGTAGACATTTATGGGAAAAAATACAAGGGAAAAGCACTTTATGAAGTATTAGAGGCTTATGTCAGAAAAGCATTTGTTGCAATTGATGAGAATGAGAGAGAAAAAGGAAAAGATATTTTGTGGTTTATCTGGAGTAGTCCTGGTTCTCCACTTTTTGGCAAACAGAAGATGGCAACTTTTGAACGGTATTTTCTTGCGGAAAAAGAAACTCATGAAGAAAAGAAAAATCCATATTACAGATTGTTAGAAGATGAAACGGTAATCAATCGAATTATGCGGGAGTTTGGGTTAGAAGAAGGCTGTGCGCATATTGTAAATGGACATGTACCGGTGCATCATGCAGCAGGCGAAAGCCCAATCAAATGTAATGGAAAAGTGCTTGTTATTGATGGAGGCTTTTCCAAAGCATATCAAAAAGAAACTGGAATTGCAGGTTATACGTTGATTTATAATTCCTGGGGAATGATTCTGGCTGCACATGAACCATTTACGTCAGCAGAAGATGCAATTACCAGAGAGACAGACATTTTATCGGACAGTATTTTGGTAAAGCGTTCCATGATACGAAAAACGGTGGAAGATACAGACAATGGTCGGAAATTAAAAGAAAATATTGAAGAATTGAAAGCATTATTGGCAGCGTATCGAAGTGGTACGATTATTGAGAAAGAATAACAAGAAAAAGTAACAAGAAAAAAGGATTCTTAAGGAATTTTCAGCATTTGCACAGAGAATGATTCCGAGAGTACATAAAACAGAGAAAGAGGACAGAATTATGATACATAAAAATATTTCCATAAGGGCAGAAGGTTCTTTAAAAGATTCTCATTTGACGACTTATATTTTAGATTCTTATGAAGAATTAGAACCGAATTTAAAGCGACCGCTGGTTTTAATCTGCCCGGGAGGAGCTTATCGGTTTACAGCAGACAGAGAAGCAGAAATGATTGCCCTGCATTTAAACAGTGCTGGATACCATGCTGCTGTGCTACGTTATTCCTGCGCACCGGCAATTTTTCCAACAGCATTGTTAGAAGTAGCTGAATCAATCAAACTTTTAAAAGAAAAGGCAGAAGAGTGGCATATTGACACGGAAAAAGTGTTTGTGATGGGATTTTCAGCGGGTGGACATCTTGCGGCAAGTTATGGAGTATTCTGGAATCGTCCGTTTGTGGCAGAGAAAACAGGAGTCAAGACAGAAGAGTTAAAAGTGTCAGGATTAATTTTATGCTATCCGGTAATTACGTCAAAAGAAGAGTATACCCACCTGGAGAGTATACACAATTTGCTGGGGGATACTTACGAGGAAAAGAAAGAAGAGATGGCTCTGGAAACTCAGGTAGGAGAACAAGTTCCGCCCGCTTTTTTATGGCATACGTTTGAGGATAAAACCGTTCCGTTTCAAAATTCTCTGCTTTTTGTTGAAGCAATGGGAAAGGCAAAGATTCCGGTAGAGTATCATCTGTATCCAGAAGGAAATCATGGACTTTCGCTTGCAGATGAAACCTTAGTGAGAGCGGATGGAAACGGAATTCAGAAAGAATGTCAAAGCTGGATGCCTCTTTTAAAGACCTGGTTGCACAGAATGTGCGAAAAAAACAAAAAAATGGCTTGATTACGATATTTATCTATGATATAATGCCAGTGTTGCAAAAAAATAACCACGCTTATGAATTCTGATGGAAGGTGCTTTTTTATATAAAAAAGTTCCAAAAGAGTAGAAATAAGCGGAAGAAAACAACCAAAGGAGATAAGAAAATGAGCGTTATTTCAATGAAACAGTTACTGGAAGCAGGTGTTCATTTCGGACATCAGACCAGAAGATGGAACCCTAAAATGGCTCCATACATCTACACAGAAAGAAATGGTATCTATATCATCGACCTGCAGAAATCTGTAGGAATGGTTGACGATGCTTATAAAGCAGTTGCTGATATCGCTGCTGAAGGCGGCACAATCCTCTTCGTAGGAACTAAAAAACAGGCTCAGGATGCTATCAAAACAGAAGCTGAACGTTGCGGAATGTACTACGTAAACGAAAGATGGTTAGGTGGTATGCTTACAAACTTCAAAACAATCCAGAGCAGAATTGCAAAATTAAAAGAAATCGAAGCTATGGAAGCTGATGGAACATTTGATGTACTTCCGAAAAAAGAAGTAATCGAACTGAAAAAAGAAATGGCTAAGTTACAGAAAAACCTTGGCGGTATCAAAGAAATGAAAAAACTTCCAGATGCTATCTTTATCGTAGACCCGAAAAAAGAAAGAATCTGTGTTCAGGAAGCTCATACACTGGGTATTCCGCTTATCGGTATCGCAGATACAAACTGTGACCCAGAAGAACTGGATTATGTAATTCCAGGTAACGATGATGCAATTAGAGCCGTAAAACTGATTGTTTCTAAAATGGCAGACGCTGTAATCGAAGCAAACCAGGGAACAGCAGAAGATGTAGAATTCGTTGAAGAAGCAGAAGAAACAGTAGAAGAATAATTTTCCCATCTTTATGGGCAATGATTCATAACGCCCTGGCTTTTTAACCAGGGCGGTTTCTTAATAAAGAATAAAACGGAAAAATTTTAAAATAATTATAAATTCAGGAGGACTATCACGATGGCTATTACAGCAGGAATGGTAAAAGAATTAAGAGAAATGACAGGCGCTGGTATGATGGATTGTAAGAAAGCTCTTACAGCTACAGAAGGCGATATGGATAAAGCAGTAGAATTTTTAAGAGAAAAAGGTCTTGCTACTGCTCAGAAAAAAGCTAGCCGTGTTGCAGCTGAAGGTCTTTGCAAAACTCTCGTATCAGAAGATGGAAAGAAAGCAGTTGTTGTAGAAGTTAATGCAGAAACAGACTTCGTTGCTAAAAACGACAAATTCCAGGGATATGTTGCACAGGTTGCAGAACAGGTTATGGAAACAGAAGCTGCTGACGTAGAAGCGTTCCTTGCTGAAACATGGAAATTTGATACAACTAAGACTGTAAACGAAGCTTTAGCAGCTCAGATTGCAGTAATCGGTGAAAACATGAACATCAGAAGATTCGCTAAAGTTGAAGAAGCAAACGGATTTGTAGCTTCTTACACACACATGGGTGGAAAAATCGGCGTTCTTGTTGATGTTGAAACAGATGTTGTAAACGACGCTGTTAAAGAAATGGCTAAAAACGTAGCAATGCAGATTGCAGCTTTAAATCCAAAATACACAGATGAAAGCGAAGTAAGTGCAGATTTCATCGCTCATGAAAAAGAAATCCTTATGGCTCAGATTCAGAATGACCCGAAAGAATCTCAGAAACCAGAAAAAGTAATCCAGGGAATGATTGCCGGACGTATCAAAAAAGAAATGAAAGAAATCTGTCTGTTAGATCAGGTATACGTAAAAGCAGAAGACGGAAAACAGTCCGTAGCTCAGTATGTAGCACAGGTTGCAAAAGCAAACAACGCAACCGTAGCAGTAAAAGGCTTCGTTCGTTTCGAGACCGGTGAAGGAATCGAGAAGAAAGAAGAGAACTTTGCTGAGGAAGTTGCTAAACAGATGAACGCATAATTCAACTGTGAATTTGTAAAAATAACGCAAAAATATAAAACCCTCATAAATGTGCAGAAAATACACGATTTATGAGGGTTTTTTACTGTCACAGGCAGTATCCATCGGAAATGCAGTAAGTGCCCTGAAGGATACCGTCCCCGGAGATTTCTCGGCAATGAATCTTTCGGAGATTTGTGAATTAATCCAGGAACATAAATCGAATGGTCCGGTAATGGAGATGAAACGTTAAACATAAGAAAAGAGGAACAAATTTGAAAAAACAAGACAAAAGAAACTGGCCGAAAGCAGTGATTCAGATCCTTTCTTTCCTGCTGATCCCGGGCTTGTTTGAGGCGCAGTTTTCTGCGGTTGGGACGATTATTTCCGCAGTTTATCAGGGGACGGTTTCGTGGGAACGGATCAGGTATTCGGTATGGATGGTGCTGGCGACGGTTCCGGCGGTGATTATTGTGGGACGGTTTTTCTGCGGATATTTCTGCAGCTTCGGGGCTGTGCAGGATTTTCTGTGGTTTGCAGGAAATAAGCTGAAAAAGCGGTTTCGAAAAGCAGGTGCGAAAAACCTGCATTCAAATTCAAAGAAGAGTGGAAGAAATGTTCCAACAGGCTGGATCAAATATGGTGTGCTCCTGTTCTGGGCAGTCTTCGTATGGAGCGGTATGATAAAATGGAACATCGCAGGGCCGTGGCAGGTGTTTGGACAGTACAGTTCCATCGGACACTGGCCGGGTGTGAAGCCGATGTTTTCGATTGGCGGTGCGCTGATTCTGGTGATTTTCGTCGGATCCGTCTTAATCCAGCGCTTTTTCTGCCGGTATCTCTGTCCCATGGGAGCCATCTACAGCCTGATTTCCAGATGTACGCTGTTAAAAATTGTAAAACCGCGGAGCAAATGCGGAAGCTGCCGTCTCTGTACTGCAAAATGTACCATGGGAATTGATCTGACAGAAAAAGAGCAGACGGCAGGCGGCGAGTGTATTGGATGCGGGGTATGTATAAACGGATGTCTGAAGAACAATGCACACTGGAAGTACCGATACAGCGTGTGGATCGGTGTCGGGGTGACCTGCCTTACGATTGCAGCGTCACAGTTCCTGATCCGGAGCGAGAGCGGTTCCGTTGGTAAGACAGCAGGTGATGCGGCCATTGATACGGCAGAACAGAATCTGGACAGCAGATTCCAGGACGGCACTTATTCCGGAAGTGGAGAAGGCTACCGCGGAACCGTGACCGTTTCCGTAAAAGTGGAACAGGGAACGATAACCGGACTGACGATAGAGAACGCCGAGGATGATCAGACATATCTGGACAGAGCAAAGTCAGGAATCTTTTCGGAAATCATGAAAAAACAGAGTGCCGAGGAGATAGATACCGTTTCCGGCGCCACCTACAGCAGTAAAGGGTTGATTGAGGCCACTCAAAATGCGTTAAAAGAAGCCGCCGGAGATGAGAATACTGTACAGGAAAATACAGCATCTGAATCGACGGATACAACGGAAGAAAAACAGGCATTCCTGGACGCCGGCCGTTTCCACGACCTGAAAGACGGCATCTGCACGGGTACCGCCGATGCCTTCCGCGGGGATGTCGAAGTGCAGGTAACGGTAGAAAACCAGAAAGTGACCGACATCTCCATCCTTTCCTACTGCGACACCGAGGAATACTTTTTCCGTGCAGCGCCTTACGTGATAGGGCAGATGAAAGAAGAACAGAGCCTTAACATCGACGCCTTGAGCGGTGCCACCTACAGCAGCAACGGTATCATTCACGCCACCGCCAATGCACTCGAAATCCCGGAAGACGAATATGCACCGCGTCCTGGCCGGGATCTGGCACATAAGCAGAAAGAGCACGGTCATATTGTAAAACATACGATCGAGAGCCAGGAGCAGTATGAAGAAAAAGTAAAAGAATACGAAGACGCACAGAATTAAAAAACAAAAATAATCTCAAAATAAGCACTGTAAATACATTCATCTGTATTTGCAGTGCTTTTCTGCTGTAACAGAACCCCGCCCGACTGCATCAAAAATATAAAAAATTTAACAATCATTTGATATAGACCTTATAGGAACAGGATAGCAGTTAAAATACAAATGTGCTACGATCGTGATTGTAGTAAAAAATATTCTGAAAGAAATGGCAGGAACAGTAAAAATACAGCGGTTAGGCTGGAGTCTGGAATGGATGCAGCGCATATCTGAAAAAGGAAACGAAAACCTGGGACAGCTGGGATATACGGATCATTCGCAGAAACACTGTATGCAGGTTGCCCATCATGCAGAGTACGGTACACTTCTTGCAAATGAACTTTTAAAAGAAACGGATATGACGTTGGAAGACAGAGTAACCATCGTTCCTCGGTTCTGCAGTTATTGCAGCTGTAAAACTGGCAGGCGGAACGATCAACGTGGCGGTTGCATGCCTGGCGATTTTATTTGCACTGGGATTTGTTTTCCTGAAAATTGCAGATCGGCAGCCGATGGCGGGGGAGAGATAAAACAGAACATAGCATAAAAAATCTCAAAGCAGGAGAGAAATCCGCTTTGAGATTTTTTGCGTTTCACTCCGGGGTTCCGCAATGAGAGGTTTTGTGGTACAATAAGCAGTGAGTCGGGCCGCAGGGGATGAGGGGGCCTGAAAAATATGAATCATACAGACAGGATGAAACAAAATGGAAAAAACCAAAAAACTGGCGGTAGGCATTTTAGCGCATGTCGATGCGGGAAAGACGACGCTGGCAGAGGGAATTTTATATAAAACAGGCCAGATCCGGAAAGCCGGAAGAGTGGATCACAAGGACGCCTTTCTGGACACGGAGGAACTGGAAAAAGCAAGGGGTATCACGATCTTTTCCAAACAGGCCGTGCTGAAGCTGAACGAGACGGAGGTCACACTCCTTGACACGCCGGGCCATGTGGATTTCTCGGCGGAGATGGAGCGCACTTTACAGGTCATGGACTATGCGGTTCTTCTGATCAGCGGTGCGAACGGCGTGCAGGGTCATGTGGAAACCCTGTGGCGGCTGCTCGCGCGGTATGAGATCCCGGTCTTTCTCTTTATCAACAAGATGGATCAGCCGGGCACGGATGCGGAAAAACTGCTGGAAGAACTGCAGAGCCGTCTCTCAGAGCACTGCCTGAATTTCTCGCAGGATCTCCAGAACGCAGAATTGCTGGAAGAACTCGCCATGTGTGATGAGGACGTGCTGGAGCAGTATCTGGAAACGGGAAGCGTGGAAGAAGACCAGATCCGCACGATGATCGCAGAGCGGAAGGTTTTTCCGTGCTGCTTTGGCTCTGCACTCAAGATGGAGGGCGTGACGGAATTTCTGAAAATTCTGGACCGGTTTACAAAAACGCCGGAGTACGGCGGGGATTTTGGCGCGCGCGTTTTTAAGATTTCAAGGGACACGGCAGGAAACCGTCTGACGCATCTGAAAATCACGGGCGGCGTGCTGAAGGTGAAGCAGATGCTCGGCGAAGAAAAGGCAGACCAGATCCGTATTTATTCCGGTGCGGGCTATACGATGGTACAGGAAGCACCGGCGGGGACGATCTGTGCCGTAACGGGACTGAACAGCACTTTCTCCGGTCAGGGCATCGGCAACGAAACCGAGGCGGAAAAACCGGTGCTGGAGCCGGTGCTGACGTACCGCATCGAGCTTCCGCCGGACTGCGATGTCCATCAGATGCTTGGAAAACTGCGCCAGTTAGAAGAAGAAATCCCGGAGCTCCACATTGTCTGGAATGAGCGCCTCGCGGAAATCCATGCGCAGGTCATGGGTGAGGTGCAGATCGAGATCTTAAAGAGTCTGATCCACGAGCGTTTCGGCGAATGGGTGGAATTCGGAGCCGGAAATATTGTATACAAAGAGACGATCCGCAGTACCGTGGAGGGTGTCGGCCATTTCGAGCCGCTGCGCCATTATGCGGAAGTTCATTTGCTGCTGGAGCCGGCAGAACCGGGCAGCGGACTGCAGATTGGAACCGTCTGCAGCGAGGACACCCTGGACCGCAACTGGCAGCGTCTGATCCTCACACATCTGCTGGAGCGGAAGCATCCCGGCGTGCTGACCGGGTCGGAGATTACCGATATGAAAATCACGCTGGTCAAGGGCCGTGCGCACATTAAGCACACCGAGGGCGGCGACTTCCGCCAGGCGACGTATCGTGCGGTGCGGCAGGGGCTGAAAAAAGCAGAATCCGTTCTGCTGGAGCCGGTCTATGCGTTCCGTCTGGAAATTCCGTCGGAATCGACGGGACGGGCGCTGAACGATATCCAGCGGATGTACGGCAGCTTTGAACCGCCGGAAATGGAAGGCGATATGACAGTGATCACCGGAACCGCACCGGTTGTGACGATGCAGGATTATCAGAAAGAAGTGACTGCTTACAGCCGGGGACGCGGAAGAGTGTTCTGTACCTTAAAAGGATATGAGCCATGTCACAACGCGGAGGAAGTGATTGCCTCCATCGGTTACGATTCCGAGGCGGATGTGGAAAATCCGACGGGTTCTGTGTTCTGTGCCCACGGGGCAGGCTTTGTCGTTCCATGGAATGAAGTGGAAGACCATATGCATCTGGAATACACGCTGGAAAATCCGGAAGAAGAAAGCGATTCAGCCGAATCTGCGGCAGACCGGATCGGCGGAGCATCCTCTGTGCAGAAAGCAAAAAAAGCATCCGACCGCGTGCCGATGGCAGCTTCCCTGCAGGAGGCAAAGGAGCTGGAAGAAATCTTTACGAGGACATACGGCAAAGTGGAGCGGAAGCGCGCCGGTTTCGAGCGGCGGACACGTCCGGCCACCTCGTCATCCGGCATCGGGGATCCCAAATATGCAAAATCAAACCGCCCGAAGGAGCCGCAGGAGGAATATCTGCTGGTGGACGGCTATAACATTATTTTTGCATGGGATGATTTAAATGAGCTGGCGAAGTATAATATTGAGAGCGCCAGAGGAAAACTGATGGACATCCTGTCAAATTATCAGGGATATAAAAAAATGACGCTGATTCTTGTCTTTGATGCCTACAAAGTAAAAGGCAACCAGGGTGAGGTCGGCATGTACCATAATATTCATGTCGTTTATACGAAAGAGGCGGAGACGGCTGACCAGTACATCGAGAAAACGGTTCACAGGATCGGCCACAACGGCAACGTAACGGTGGCTTCCTCGGACGGTCTCGAGCAGATCATCATTATGGGAGCGGGCGCGCATCGTCTCTCCGCACGGGATCTGCGCACCGAGATTGAACATACAAACGGCCAGATCCGGGAAAACTATCTGGAGAAAGAACAGAAAACGAAGTCGTACCTGCTGGAGAACGCCTCCGGAGAACTGGGAGACTTTTTAAAAGAGCTGGAAGAAGAGCGAAAAAAAGAGAGTAAAAAGAGCAAAGGAAAGGCTTAAGATGAATTACGCAATCATACTATCGGGGGGAATCGGAACGAGAATGCAGATGGGGGATTTTCCGAAGCAGTATCTGGAAGTGGAAAAGAAACCGATTCTGCTGTATACGCTGGAGCAGTTTCAGAAAAGCAGTGCCGTTGAGAAAATCGTCATCGTGGCGGCAGATGCCTGGAGAGAGAAGATCCGCGGATGGATGGAAGAAGACGGGATTACGAAATTTCTCGCCTTTGCGGATGCCGGGGATACGCGGCAGGAATCCATAATGGCCTTACCGTCTGCATGGAGGATTCCGTATCGGAGAACGACGGTGTGATCATCCACGACGGCGTGCGGCCTCTGGTGAGCGAACAGCTGATTGGCGACTGCCTTGCGGCGCTTGCCGATCATGAGGGCTGTATGCCGGTGCTGCCGATGAAGGACACGATCTATCAGAGCAGCGACGGAACGAAAATTGACCATCTGCTGGAGCGCAGCACGCTGTTTGCCGGTCAGGCGCCGGAAGCTTTCCGGCTGCATCCGTACGCGAAGATCAACCGGGAAGCATCGGAAGAGGAGCTGTCCCTCACAAGGGGAACAAGTGAAATTGCCTACCGCCATGGAATGGATGTGGCGATGATCCCAGGGGATGAGCGGAACTTTAAGATTACAACAAGGAGCGACCTGGAGCGTTTCTGTACGATTGTGGAAGGAGAAACGAAATGAGAGCATACGAGCTGCATGGAGTCAATGATTTAAGAAGGGAAGACATCGAAAAACCGGAAATCCCATCCGGCTGGGTTCTGGTGCAGGTAAAGGCATCAGGAATCTGCAGCTCCGATATTCCGCGGATTTTCACAAACGGAACATACCATTTTCCAACGATTCCGGGTCACGAGTTTTCAGGCGTGGTTGCCGCATACGGCGAGGGTGTGCCGGAAGAGCGAGTTGGAAAACGGGTCGGCATTTTCCCGCTGATCCCATGCCGCACCTGCCCGCAGTGCCGGCAGAAAAAATATGAGATGTGCGAACACTACGATTACCTCGGCTCGCGCCGGGACGGCGGCTTTGCGGAATACGTAGCCGTGCCGGACTGGAACCTGATGGAGCTGCCGGAAAACGTCAGCTTCCGCGAGGCAGCAATGCTGGAGCCGCTCTCTGTGGCGCTTCATGCGGTGAAACGAAGCGGTGTGAAGCCGGGCGATACCGCAGCAGTGATCGGAACGGGCATGATCGGTTTTGCAGCGGCAGCGTGGGCGAAAGCGCTCGGCGCCGAAACCGTTTTTGTGATTGGACGGGGCGAAGCAAAACGTGCGATCGCAGAACAGATCCCGGGCATCTCATATGTGATGGAAGAGGAGAGTAAAGCGATTCAGGCGGATGTTGTAGTAGAAGCGGTCGGAACGCCGCAGGCCGTTTCCAGTGCAGTTCTTCTTGCGAGACCAGGCGGAAGCATCGTGCTGATGGGAAATCCATCGGGCGATCTTGCGATGGAAAAGAACGTGTACTGGCGCATACTGCGCAAACAGCTGAACCTGATGGGAACGTGGAATTCTTCTTATGAAAAAGATGAAGCCTGCGACTGGACGGAGGTACTCGATGCGCTTTCGAAGAAGAAAATCCCGGCACAGGCGCTGATCACGCACTGTTTCCCGTCCGAAAAGCTGATGGACGGACTGGAACTGATGAAAAATCATAAAGAGCCATACTGCAAAGTAATGGTTTCATGGGAGTAGAAAAATATGAGAAAAAGTCAGATATCGGCATCCATGATGTGCTCAAACCTTGTGGATCTGCAGGCGACGATCGATGTATTTGAAAAAGAAAAAGTCGAATATCTCCATATCGATGTGATGGACGGCGAGTTCGTTCCGAACTTCGGCCTTGGCGTCGACTACATCCGCGGACTGCGGGAACTGACGAGTATTCCGCTTGATCTTCATCTGATGATTAAAGACCCGGAGTACAAGCTGCCGTGGATCGGCATTCACAAAGAGGACATCGTGACGATTCATTATGAGAGCACTTTCCAGGTGCAGCGCGCGCTCGATTACCTCGTGCCGTACGGCTGCAAGCGGTTCCTCGCGATCAACCCGGCGACACCGATCGGGCAGATCGAGGAAGTGCTTGATTATATCGACGGCGTCAATCTTCTGATGGTGAATCCGGGCTTTGCCGGGCAGAAAATTGTGCCGAGTACGCTGCGCAAGGCGGAAAAGCTGCAGAAATTTCTGCAGGAGATGCACCGGGAGGACATCATTTTAGAAGTGGACGGAAACATTACGAAGGAGCACGGCGCGACGCTGCGTTCCTGTGGAGCCAGCATTTTTGTGGCGGGAACTTCGAGCATTTTCTGCACCGATGTATCGCACTTCGGAGAAAAAATCCGGGAATTCCGGAAAGCAGTGGAATAAGAAAAAGAACTGCCTTCCCGGGATGCACGGTTTGAAAAACAGACGAATACTGTAAAGTGAGAAATGACGGAGCGTGTCATATGGTAGAATTGCTTCTGCTTGCTGCGGCGCTCTCAGCCGATAACTTTGCAGTAAGCATCGGATATGGAAGCAGCAATACGAGAATTTCACCAGGCATGACGGCGCTGCTGAATCTGTTTTGCAGTGCTGCCCTGGTTGCTTCCGCGCAGTTTGGAAAAAGATTTCTGCAGTCCGCAGGACCGGAATGGGGAACCAGAGTGGGTGCGGGCTGCTTTTTTCTTATGGGAACGCTGAAAATTTTTGAGGAACTGAGAAAACGCAGAAGAAAAAAGCAGGGAAAACCAGAAGCAAGACTGGAACATCTGGAAAAACAGCTCCACCCACTGGAATTTGGCCTGCTGGCGGTTTCGATGTCGGTGGATGGAATTGTCTCCGGCGTCTTTGCCGCGGATCTTCCGGTGACAGGAGGACAGATCTTTTTTGCCTCCTTCGCGGTCGGAATGGCGGCGATGTATGCCGGAACTGCCATCGGAAAAAAGACGGGGCAGAAAAACGGCGGAAACGGAGCACTGTTCGGAGGAATTCTGTTCTATTTACTGGCGTTTTTAAAGCTCACATAGAATTACATGTAAGAAAGAAAAACCAGCAGATCCCGGCGTAAAATTGACAAGCCCGTGCAGATATGCTATAAAAGTAGGAGGTTTGCTGCTGGAAAATTAAAAAAACAGATGCAGCAGACAAAGTAAGAGAGGAAAATACATGATTTCAGTAGTAATCCCTTCGTACAACGGTGCAGAAACACTGTTTCAGGCAATCGACTCAGTCCTTTGCCAGACAACAAAAACCCCGCTGGAAATCCTGGTGATCGACGACAATTCCACGGACGATACGCTGGAAAAAATGGGGCGTTACGGAGAAAATGACCGGGTACGGTATATCCGGAATGAGACAAACAAAGGAGCGTCCGCATCCAGAAACCGCGGTGTACAGCTCGCAAAGGGCGATTACATTGCCTTTCTGGACGCGGATGATTACTGGGATCCCGAAAAACTGGAAAAGCAGGAAAAAGCCCTTGCAAAGACCGGTGATGTGCTCTGCTGTACGGGTCGGGAGCTGATTTACGATCAGGAACCGGAAAAGCAGAAGATCTTTTCTGTCCCGGAGCGGATCACCTACAAAATGCTGCTGCGCGGCAACGTGATCGGCTGCTCGTCGGTACTGGCCAAAAGAAGCGTTCTGCTGGAATTCCCGATGGAAAAGGACGAGTGCCACGAGGATTATCTGGACTGGCTGCGGATCCTGAAAAAATACGGGACAGCCTGCGGGGTGGATGAGCCTTTGCTGAAATACCGGCTGTCCAGCACAGGAAAATCGGGGAATAAACTGCATTCTGCAGGAATGACTTACCGTGTTTACCGCGAGCTGGGAATGGGAACGTTCCGCTCCCTGTACTGTTTTGCGTGCTATGCCGTAAACGGTGTGCGGAAGTATTACGGTAAGGGCAAAAAGAGAGGAAGAGATTGATGAACTATAAAAACAGGGAACAGTACAAACATCTGATGCGTGTCCTGGCGGTCGCGGCGATTGTGCTTCTGGAATGCGCTGTTTTTTCTGTGTTCTGGGACAGATACTATGCGAGCCACCTGTGGCTGGAGCCGTTCTGGGATAAGGGAAATCAGATTATCGTCGTGATCTACGGCATTTTTCTTCTGGTTTTCATGTACATTTACGGCGGCATGAAGATCGGCTACATGAAGGGAAGCAGCATCATCTATTCCCAGATGATGACGGCATTCTGTGCCAATGCGCTGATGTATCTGCAGATTATCCTGCTGTGGCGTCACCTGCCGTACATTCTGCCGATGGTCGGCATGACACTCGTGGACTTTGCGCTGGCAGGCATTGTATCCTGGCTTTTTGAGAAGACGTTTGCGCGTCTCTTTCCGCCAAGAGAGGTGCTTCTGATTTACGGTGAATACCCGATGGAAAGCCTGGAGCTGAAGATGAACCAGCGGCCGGACAAGTATATTGTAGCACATAAGGTGAGCGTGGAAGTGGGAGAGAAAGAGCTCTGCCGCCAGATTGACGCATACGGTCAGGAGGGCGTGATCCTGGGCGATCTTCATTCGGAGCTGCGCAACCGTCTGCTGAAATATTGCTATGCGAAAGAAATCCGTGTCTATCTGACGCCGAAGCTGTCGGATATTATGGTACGGAAAGCGGAAGCGCTCCATATTTTCGATACACCGCTTCTGCTCGCGCGAAACAGTGGTCTTTCGTTTGATCAGAGATTCTGCAAGCGCCTGCTGGATCTGCTCGTATCGACGATTCTTCTTGTGATCACGTCGCCGATTATGCTGATCGCAGCGCTCTGCATCAAGTTGTATGACCATGGCCCGGTGTTCTTTAAACAGAAACGTCTCACGATCGGCGGAAAAGAATTCTATGTCTACAAATTCCGAAGCATGATCGTGGATGCCGAAAAAGACGGCGTAGCCCGCCTGGCAACGAAGAACGACAGCCGCATTACGCCGGTCGGGAAGGTGATCCGCGCGACGAGAATTGATGAGCTGCCGCAGCTTCTGAACATTTTCAAGGGCGATATGAGCGTCGTCGGACCGCGCCCGGAGCGGCCGGAGATTGCAAAGGAATATGAGGAATCGATTCCGGAGTTTGCTTACCGTCTGAAAGTAAAGGCAGGCCTTACCGGCTACGCCCAGATTTACGGAAAGTACAACACGACCGCATACGATAAGTTGAAGCTGGATCTGATGTACATAGAGAGCTATTCGATTTTAGAGGATCTGAAGCTAATTCTTGCAACCTTTAAGATTGTCTTCACAAAGGAGAGCACAGAAGGGCTCGAGGAAGGACAGACGATCAGCCTGAACGCAAAGGAAGAGGAGAAAAAAGATGTTTAATACCGAGGACGAAATTCTGCGCCGGCTGCAGGAAAAAAATCTGGAAATGGCCGTCATGTTTTACCACTGGTGCCAGAGAAACCATCTGACCTGTTATCTCTGCGGCGGCGGCTGTATCGGTGCAATCCGCCACGGCGGCTTTATTCCGTGGGACGATGATCTCGACTTTTTCATGCCGCGGAAAGATTACGAGAAGTTCCTGAAAATCTGGGATACGCAGGAGGAGAGTAAAATCTACAAGCTCGAGTACCCGAAAGAGGGCTTCTGCAATGCGCACACGTTTGCGAACATCCGCGACAGCCGCACCACGCAGGTGAAAAAGGAGCAGGTCGATATGGATCTCTGCCACGGCGTTGCGCTTGATATTCTCCCGATCGAGGGCTATGCACCGGGAAACCTTGCGCGGAAATGGCAGGTGATCGAGGGAAAGATTTTCCAGCTCTTCTGCACGCAGGTTATTCCGACCAAAGAACGCCACGGCGCGTTTATGCATTACCTGGGAACGATTCTGCTGGCGCTGGCTCCGACGCAGAAGATGCGGTACCGGATCTGGAAGCAGGCAGAAAACTATATTACAAAATTTGATATCGACAGCCCACGGGTGGACGGCATCACCGAGATGTGCGCACCGCAGGCGATTCTCCGGAAATATCCGAAAAAGATTTTTGCATCGGCGATTGAGGTTCCGTTCGAGAACGAGCGCCTGCCGATTCCGGTCGGATATGACACATATCTGCGCATGGCGTTCGGCGATTATATGAAACTGCCGCCGAAAGAACAGCAGAAAGGCCACCACGATGCGGCGTTTCTGGATCTCGATCATCCGTATGAGCAGTATAAGGGGATACACTACTGCTGTAAGAAATAAAGAAAGAGGATAAAACAATGCCGGAAATTTCAATCATTACCCCGGTGTATCAGGCAGAAAAATTTTTAAAAAAATGTGTGGATTCCATTCTCTCCCAGTCTTTTACGGACTGGGAGCTGCTTCTTGTAGATGATGGAAGCACCGACAAAAGCAGTGAAATCTGCCGGACATACGCAGAACAGGATGCGCGGATCCGTTATCACCAAAAAGAGAACGGCGGCGTCAGTTCGGCGCGGAATGCGGGCGTTGCGCTTGCAGAGGGGCGTTATATCACGTTTGTGGACAGCGACGATTTCGCAGCGGAGGATCTTCTGGAAACACTGTATCGTCTGGCGGAAAAATATGATGCCGAAATGAGTATCTGCCGCGGATACGATCTCTATGAAGGAAGGCCGGTGCCGGATCTGAAACAGGAGGGAATCGAATCTGTGACCGACAGCGAGGAGGGACTGCGCCAGGTGATGAAGGCGCGCGTGTTCGGCGTGATGCCGTGGGGCAAGCTGTATCGGAGAGAGATTTTCGAGGGCGTTGTCTATCCGGAGAAAACAATCGCCGAGGATGCATACGTCATCGTTCCGTTAATGGAGCACTGCCGGAAGGTGGCCTTTTCCACAGCACAGAAATACTATTATGTGCACCGGCGCGAAAGCCTCACGACAAGCGGTTTTCGCTGGTCAGATCTGGGTTCGGTGGAAGTATGGGATCATAATCAGAATGTCGTGGAAGAACGCCACCCGGCGCTGAAAAAAGAAGCAGGTGTGCGCTGCTGCTGGGCGCGGTTTTTCGTGCTGGACAAGCTGATGCTGTTGGAAACCATGGACGCGGAGAAAAAGGCGCTTGCGAAGAGGCTGGCAAAAGAGCTTAAAAAGCATCCGCTTCTGGTACTGGAAGGCGATCACTTCACGAACGGGCGGAAAATCGCCTATCTGACCCTGTTTCTGGGAACCGGAATTTACCGGCAGTGCGTTCGTGCACTGTTCCGGAAAAGAAATTTATAAAAAATGCGGCAGAAACGAATGAGATTTTCGTTTCTGCCGCATTTTTATATGGATTTTTCTAGCTTTCTTTTTCGGAAAGCAGAACACCGTTTTTATCAAACACATACGTTGTTCCGTCAATTTTTTTCGTCCCGGTGACGCATCCGCCCCAGCTCTGGAAATAATATGTTTTTCCGTCAATTTCTGCCCAGCCGGTCTGCATGGAAGCATCATCGTTGAAGTAATACCAGTTGTTTTTATAATAGAACCACTGCGATTTTCTCGCACCGCCCCAGCTGTAGGTAAAGTACCAGACACCTTCCCGGATCACCCATTGGTTTGCCGGCATGACGCCGTTTTCATCAACAAAATAAAGATTGTTGTCATACGTAAAGGCTTCATCCGTTTTCCGTGTACAGTCCTCATTAATATAATAGTATTTATTCTGAAGCAGCAGCCAGCCTTTTTGTACGGCACCGCCCCAGCTTCTGAGATAATAATAGTTTCCATCCCATTTCAGCCACTGGTTCTGATACATTTTTCCGCTCTTATTTACAAAGTAGAGATTGTTGTCATACAGGAAACTTTCGTTCTGTTTTAGGGAACCGTCCGCATTCATAAAATACCAGGCGCCATCGATCTGATACCAGCCATTGGTTACGCAGGAATATTTCTGTACATAATACCAGGCACCGTCATGGTACAGCCAGGTGCTGCCGGAAATACCGCCCCAGGAAAGAAATTTGACGCGGTAACCGTTTAAGGTAAGTGTCGTATTGCGTGCGGCACCTCCCCATGTGTAAAAATAGTACATCGTTTTGGTCTCCGGATCAGCGTGCCATCCGGACGAATACATAATACCGGTATCCTTGGCGAGATAGTACCAGTTGTTGCTGATAAACTGCCATCCGGTCTGCATCTCACCGCTGCCGGAAAAATAATAGTAATCTCCGTCATACACCTGAGAATATTGCCAAACCGGTTTGCAGCTGCGTAGATAAACCCCTTGCATTTTATCGGTATTAACATTTTCTGTTTTCGTTTCATGTGATTTTGATTTTTCTTCCGTCGCATGAGGTGTTTTTTCGCTTCTCGGTGCTACGGATACTGATGTATTGCTGCAC
>OLND01001137.1_pt1 | contig 29221 bp, 23 predicted proteins | sample 1672031 | NCBI WGS metagenome assembly OLND01 (sample SAMEA3136638, study PRJEB25190) | human gut metagenome | biome: human gut; feature: human-associated habitat; material: faeces | place: Austria | collected 2013 | reverse complement strand
CTCGAGGCGTCCGGCCGTACTTTCTCAGGTCCTTCCGAACACCCGCTTCCGCGCGATCGGATCCGAAGATTCCACTCTTTCGGAGAAGAAGTGACCGATTATCGACAAAAAAACGTCGAAATCATTGCAAATCATTCGTCAAATGTTTAATTTTGTTAGATTAAAGACTGATATTGTTAATTTTAAGTAAAATCAATCACCATATGAAGAAGCTTATATCTGCTGCCGAAGCGGCGGGAATGGTAAAAGACGGAATGACGGTCATGATCGGCGGCTTTCTGGGCAACGGAAGCCCCCACGCGATCATCGACGCACTGGTTGAATCGGGCGTAAAGGACCTCACCCTCATCGTGAACGATACGGCTTATCCGGACAAAGGCTGCGGACGGCTGATCGCCGGGAAGCAGGTCCGCAAAGTGATCGTATCGCACATCGGCACCAACCCCTGCACCAGCGAGCAGATGAACAGCGGCGAACTGGAGATCGAATTCTGCCCGCAGGGAACGCTGGCCGAACGGGTTCGTTCGGGCGGGGCAGGTCTGGGCGGTGTGCTCACTCCGGTCGGACTCGGAACGATCGTAGCCGAAGGCAAACAAATCATCAACGTCGATGGCAAGGATTACCTGCTCGAAAAACCGCTGCGGGCCGACGTAGCCCTGCTCGGCGCGAGCCTGGCCGACCGATCGGGCAACCTGGTCTATAAAGGCACGTCACAGAATTTCAACCCGTTGATGGCCACCGCAGCCGACCTGGTGATCGCCGAGGTGCGGGAGCTGGTAGAAACCGGAGCGATAGCCCCCGAAGCGGTCCGCACGCCGGGTATCTTCGTAGATTACATGGTCGCTCCGGCCAAATAACCGAACGGCCGAAAGAACAAATCCGCATCTCAATCGAATTAAAAATATCAGGTTATGGAAAAATCAATGATACGGCTTCGGATGAGTGCCAAAGACGCTCATTACGGAGGCAATCTGGTGGACGGCGCCCATATGGTGCATCTGTTCGGCGACGTGGCCACCGAACTGTTGATCATGCACGACGGCGACGAAGGACTGTTCGTGGCCTACGACAACGTCGAATTTCTCGCCCCGGTCTATGCCGGCGATTATATCGAAGCGGTGGGCGAAATCGTGAAGGTGGGCAACACCTCGCGCAAGATGGTCTTCGAAGCCCGCAAAGTGGTCGCGGCACGCCCCGACATCTCGCCCTCTGCAGCCGACGTACTCAAAGAGCCCGTCGTGGTCTGCCGTGCCAGCGGTACGTGCGTCGTAAAAAAAGAGGACCAGCGCATCCCTGAGAGCCGCTAACGGAGTTTTCGGCCCGCTCCGGACACGAAAGCGTCCCGCGATGCGAAGACCGCAGGCAGGAGCGCCGGAGAGAGAAAACGGCCGATGCGACCGGAAATTCTCGGCGAACAGGTCCGAACAGGTTTAGCCGCCACATCGGACAAAGCAACGGAATTCAACCATTTTCAAACTTTTCAACCAAAGACCCCATGGAAAAACTGATCATAACGGCCGCGATCTGCGGAGCGGAAGTACTCAAGGAACACAACCCCGCAGTCCCCTACACGGTGGAAGAGTGCGCCCGGGAGGCCAAGTCGGCCTACGATGCCGGCGCGAGCATCATCCACCTGCACGTGCGCAACGACGACGGCCAACCCACGCAGGATAAAAACCGCTTCAAACAGGTCATGGACGCTATCCGTGCGGTTTGCCCGGACGTAATCATCCAGCCTTCGACGGGAGGTGCCGTCGGCATGACCAACGACGAACGGCTGCAACCTACGGAGCTGCTCCCCGAAATGGCGACCCTCGACTGCGGCACGCTCAATTTCGGCGGCGACGAAATCTTCGAGAACACGGAGAATACGATCAAGTACTTCGGCCAGAAGATGATCGAGCGGGGTATCAAACCCGAACTGGAGGTCTTCGACAAGAGTATGATCGAAATGGCGCTCCGCCTGCACAAGAAGGGCTATATCGCCGCCCCCATGCATTTCGACTTCGTGATGGGTGTGAACGGCGGCATCGGAGGCGACATCCGGGATTTCGTCTTCCTGCGGGGCAGCATTCCGGCCGATGCGACCTACACGGTAGCCGGCGTGGGACGCTACGAATTTCCGCTGGCGGCCCTGGCGATCATCGACGGCGGCCACGTGCGCGTAGGTTTCGAGGACAACGTCTATCTCTCCAAAGGCGTTCCGGCCAAATCCAACGGCGAACTGGTCGAGAAGGTCGTTCGCATGGCCAAAGAGTTCGGACGCGAGGTCGCCACACCGGACGAAGCTCGCCGCATTCTGGGACTCAAGAAATAAGATCACGGAAAAAACATCAACACTGCAACACAACAAAACACCATAATGAAAAAAGGACATAAATACGGCACACACCGGGTAATCTCCCCGAAGGGCGTGCTTCCCCAGCCGGCAGACAAGCTGGACAACAACATGGACGAGATCTACGACAACGAGATTCTGATCGACGTACAGACCCTCAACATCGACTCGGCCAGCTTCACCCAGATCTCGAACCAGGCCGGAGGCGACAAAGCCAAAATCGCCGAGATCATGCTCGACATCGTCGAAAAACAAGGCAAACACCGCAATCCGGTAACCGGATCGGGCGGCATGCTGCTGGGCACGGTCGAGAAGATCGGCGACGCGCTCGTCGGCAAGACCGACCTCAAGGTAGGCGACAAGATCGCCACGCTGGTTTCGCTGTCGCTGACTCCGCTGCGGATCGACAAGATCAAGGAGATTCGCCCCGATGTCGATCAGGTCGATATCGACGGCAAGGCGATCCTGTTCGAAAGCGGCATCTACGCCAAAATACCTTCCGACCTGCCCGAAAAGCTGGTAATGTCGGCCCTCGACGTGGCCGGAGCTCCGGCACAGGTAGCCAAACTGGTTCGCCCCGGCAACACGGTGCTGATTATCGGCGCAGCCGGCAAATCCGGCATGCTCTGCTGCTACGAGGCTCGCAAGCGGGTCGGCGTAACGGGCAAAGTGATCGGACTCTGTTACAGTCCCGAGGAGAAGGAGCGCCTGGACAAGCTGGGCTTCTGCCACGAGGTAGTCTGCATGGACGCTCGTCAGCCGATTCCGGTACTCGAAAAGATTACGGAGCTGACCAATGGCGAAATGTGCGACATCACCATCAACAACGTGAATGTTCCCGACACCGAAATGACCAGCATCCTCTGTACCAAGAACACGGGCATCGTCTATTTCTTCTCGATGGCCACGAGCTTCACGAAAGCCGCTCTCGGCGCCGAAGGCGTCGGCAGTGACGTGACGATGATTATCGGAAACGGCTATACGAAGGGACATGCGGAGATCACGCTTCAGGAGTTCCGCGAATGCGAAGCCTTGAGAAAGATATTCACCGAGCTGTACGCCTAACCGATACGAACGACACCTGCCGCCCTTCCTCATCGTCCCCGCCGGCGCAAATTAAAAAAGCAGGACGGATCCGACTTATCGAGGCAGGGAGGCACTCATCGAAAATAGCCGTCCGCCGCATCCGTTTTCGATGAGCGGACGGCGAAAACAAACGCTCGCTACATCGGCGAAAAAACACAAATCGCAACAACGTAACAACCGAACGAAACAAATAAAATCAAATGACACCTCTCACACCCGCAATGAGCCGCAGAAAAGAATTCTTTCCCGAAGTGACCGACCAGCAATGGAACGACTGGCACTGGCAGGTAAAAAACAGGATTGAGACCGTAGATGAGCTCAAGAAATACATCAAGCTGACCGCTGAAGAGGAGGAAGGCATCCGCGAATCGCTCAAAACGCTCCGCATGGCCATCACGCCCTACTACCTGACGCTGATCGATCCGGAAAATCCGCACTGCCCGATCCGCAAGCAGGCCATTCCTACCGTCGAGGAGCTGAAGCGCTCGCCCGCCGACCTGGAAGATCCCCTGCATGAGGACAGCGACTCGCCCGTACCGGGTCTGACGCACCGTTACCCCGACCGGGTACTGTTCCTGATTACCGACATGTGCTCGATGTACTGCCGTCACTGCACGCGCCGCCGCTTCGCCGGCCAGCACGACTGTGCAACCCCCGAGAAACAGATCGACGACTGCATCGACTACATCGCCCGTACACCGCAGGTACGCGACGTGCTGCTCTCGGGCGGCGACGCCCTGCTGGTGAGCGACGAAAAACTCGAATATATCATCAGCCGTCTGCGTGCCATTCCCCACGTGGAGATCATCCGCATCGGCTCGCGCACCCCGGTCGTGCTGCCTCAACGCATCACACCGGAATTGGTGAACATGCTCAAGAAATACCACCCGATCTGGCTGAACACCCACTTCAATCATCCGAACGAAGTGACCCCCGAATCGAAGCAGGCCTGCGCACGTCTGGCCGACGCCGGTATTCCCCTGGGCAACCAGTCGGTGTTGCTGCGCGGTGTGAACGACTGCACGCACATCATGAAAAAGCTCGTGCACGAACTGGTGAAGATGCGTGTGCGTCCCTACTATATTTATATCTGCGACCTGTCGCTGGGCATCGGACACTTCCGCACTCCGGTATCGAAAGGCATCGAAATCATCGAGAACCTCCGGGGACACACCTCGGGTTACGCCGTTCCGACATTCGTCGTGGACGCTCCGGGCGGTGGTGGCAAGATTCCTGTCATGCCGAACTATGTCATCTCGCAGGCTCCGAACCGCGTGGTACTCCGCAACTACGAAGGTGTGATCACGACCTATACGGAACCGACCGACTACAAGGACGAATGCCACTGCGAAGAGTGCGAGAAAGCACGTCGGAAGGAAGGCGTGGCCGAGTTGTTGAGCGGCGGACGTCTTTCGCTCGAGCCGTCCGAATTGAGCCGCAAGACCCGTAACCACAACCATTAGAACGTAACGCTGCAAGACCAGCCCGCACCGGATTGGGATTCGTAACGAACATATCGGATTTCGGCAGCCTGGCCATCGTCGGCCTGGAGAAGAACACGGGTAAAACCGAATGTCTGAACTACATTCTGGGACAACTCGGTGGTCGGGCGGACCGTTTCGCCCTGACTTCGGTCGGAATCGACGGCGAGAGCCGGGATCAGGTGTGCCAGACAGCGAAGCCCGAGATCGAGATTCCCGAGGGAATGATCTTCGTCACCTCGGAGAAACACTACCGGGAAAAACGGCTCGCGGCCGAGGTCCTCGACGTGAGCCTGGAACGGACGGCGCTCGGGCGGCTGATAACGGCCCGCGCGAAGATGAGCGGCAAATTGCTGCTCTCCGGACCTTCGGACACGGCGGGCCTGAAAGCCCTGATCGACCGGCTCAAAGCCCGGGGCGTAGGCACGACGATCGTGGACGGCGCCCTGTCGCGGTTGAGCCTGGCTTCGCCAGCGGTCACCGAAGCGATGATCCTGGCCACGGGAGCTGCCGTCGCGGGAAATATTCCCGAACTGGTCCGCAAGACGAAATACGTTTACGAACTGATCGGAATCGAAGAGATAGAGGAGGCGCTGCGTACCCGGCTCGATCCTCTGACACAGGGGGTGTGGGCCGTCAGCGACGGCGGCGAACCGATCGACCTCGAATTACCCTCGGTGCTGATGCTCGAACGGAGCGGAGAGAACCTGTTCCGGCACGGCCGGCGGATTTACGCCACCGGCATCGTCACGGACAAGCTGTTCCAACTGCTGCGAACGCAACAACGGGAAGTGGAGTTGATCGTCCGCGACTTTACGCGGGTGTTCGCCTCGCCCGAAGCGTTTTACGCCTTCCTGCGCCGGGGACACCGGATCAGGGTGGTACACCGCAGCCGGCTGCTGGCCGTCACGGTCAATCCGACGGCTCCGTCGGGGCTGGTGCTCGACTCCCGACGGTTGTGCGAAGCGATGCAGGAGGCGTTGCAAATACCGGTTTACGACGTAAAGAAAATGCCCGAATAGGAACGAATACGGCTCCCACGAACAGAATCGAGGATCTTAAAATCCCCTCCGAGGAGGGGAGTCAAAGGAAGGTCAGACGCTCTGACACGGCAGAAGGCCGTGAAATAAATACGCGAAACCGTGCAAAATTGCATCGAATAACCAGAAAACGAATGCGACTCAAAGAGGCCATACAACATACCAGCGGACTGCGCTGCGTCGTCGAAGGAATGGAGATCTGTTCCTCCGTCGGGCGACGTATGCTCCATGAAATGACATGGCTCGACAAGGAGTCGGCGATCACGGAGGAACACGACCGTATCGCCTCGGTGCTGCGCCTGCTCGAAACCGAAGAGGGACGCGACCGCACCGAAACGATTCGCCGCAAACTGGCCCTGCTGCGCGACATCCGCTCAACGATCGAACGCACGGGCGGCAACTGCGTATTCGACGACATCGAACTGTTCGAATTGAAGTTTTTCGCGCTGCTGGCGGAAGAGCTTCGACCACTGGCTTCGCAAGGGCATCTTGCGGAACTTCCCGAGCTGAACGGGGTCGTCGATCTGCTCGATCCGGAAGGCAACCGGCTCCCCCATTTCTTCGTCTATGACGCCTACTCGGAGGAGCTGACGACCCTGCGCAAACAGATCAAAGCACGCAAACAGGCCGGAGCCGACGAGTCTCAAGTGCAGGAGCTCTATTTCCGCAGCGTGGAAATCGAAGACCGCATTCGGGAGAGACTCTCCGTCGAATTGCGGAAATACCACGAAGCGTTGCAACAGGCACTCGACCGGATGGGATGGCTCGATGTGGTGATCGCCAAGGCGATGCAGGCCCGCGACTGGGGCCTTACCCGTCCCGCGATAACGCAGGACACGACCTCCTTCCGAGGCTTGTTCAACCCCGAGTTGCGGATTTCGCTCGAAGCGGCCGGGAAGCGATTCCAGCCCGTGAACATCCGCCTGACGACGGGACCTACGGTAATCACCGGCGCCAACATGTCGGGCAAAACCGTGTTGCTGCACAGCGTCGAGCTGGCCCAGTACATGCTGCAATTCGGATTTTACATTGCGGCCGAAAGGGCGGAAATAGCCCTTGTGGACGAAGTGCACTGCTCCGTCGGCGACGGACAGGATCAATTGAGCGGCCTTTCGTCCTTCGCGGCCGAGATGATGCGGATGGACGAACTGGCCAAAAGCGTCCGGGCAGGCAGGCGGGTGCTGGCTCTCATCGACGAACCGGCCCGCACGACCAATCCGGTCGAAGGAAGGGCGATCGTGAACGGTGTCCTCGAATTTCTGGCCGACTACGAAGTCCCTTCGCTCGTGACCACCCACTACAACGGCATCGCGGCTCCGTGCTGCAAGCTGAAGGTAAAAGGCTTCTCGGAAACGAACGCGGAGGAGAAGATCACGCTGAAAAACATCAACGATTTCATAGACTACTCGCTCGAGGAGGTCACGACGGACGAAGTTCCGCACGAAGCGATCCGGATCGCCCGTATTCTGGGCATCGACCCGGAGATCCTCCGGCGAATCGAACGCAACGAAGAACTCAAAAACAACCAATGACGGCAACCGTACGGCACAGCCTACATGAACGATATGAAAAGCAAATTAGGAATAGACTTTAACCAGGTGGAACACGCCCGGAGCGTAGCGCGCAAGATCGCCGACGGGGTGCAGGATTTTGTGGAAGGTTATACGACGGTAGCCGTCGAGCGAACGCTGTGCCGTCTGATCGGCATCGACGGCGTGGATGCCAACGCGGTACCGCTGCCGAACGTGGTGGTGGAAGAGCTGCGGGAGAAAAACGTATTGGGCGAAGGCGCCCTGTTCTTCCTCGGCAACGCGATCGTCGAAACGGGACTCACGCCCCAGCAAATCGCCGAGCAGATCGCTGCCGGCAAACTCGACATCACCCGCTCGGCCGTATGTACGGCAGCCGAGCGCGAAGCGGCGCTGAAACCGTATATCGACGCCAGCATCGCCAAAATCGCAGCCAACCGCCAGCGTCGAGAAAACTACATCGCCACCATCGGCGAAGGGCCGCGCCCCTACCTCTACGTAATCGTAGCGACGGGTAACATCTACGAAGATGTCGTACAGGCGCAGGCCGCAGCCCGACAGGGCGCCGACATCATCGCCGTAATCCGCACCACGGGCCAGAGCCTGCTCGACTACGTGCCCTACGGCGCGACGACCGAGGGATTCGGCGGTACGTTCGCCACCCAGGAGAACTTCCGCATCATGCGCAAGGCTCTGGACGAAGTAGGCGAAGAGGTCGGCCGCTACATCCGCTTGTGCAACTACTGCTCGGGCCTCTGCATGCCCGAGATCGCCGTAATGGGCGCACTCGAAGGTCTGGATGTGATGCTCAACGACGCTCTGTACGGCATTCTGTTCCGCGACATCAACATGCAGCGCACGCTGGTCGATCAATATATGTCGCGCGTAATCAACGGCTTCGCCGGCGTAATCATCAACACGGGCGAGGACAACTACCTCACCACAGCCGACGCGGTCGAGGAGGCTCACACGGTGCTGGCTTCCGACCTGATCAACGAACAACTGGCCCTGCTGGCCGGCCTGCCCGAGGAGCAAATGGGTCTGGGACACGCCTTCGAGATGGATCCGATGCTCGAAAACGGCTTCCTCTACGAGCTGGCGCAGGCGCAGATGACCCGCGAGATCTTCCCCAAGGCTCCGCTGAAATATATGCCGCCGACGAAGTTCATGACCGGCAACATCTTCCGGGGACATATCCAGGACGCACTGTTCAACATGGTGGGCATCTGGACTTCGCAGGGCATTCAGTTGTTAGGTATGCCGACCGAAGCCATCCACACCCCGTTCATGTCGGACCGCTACCTTTCCATCGAGAACGCCCGCTACATCTTCAACAACATGAAGAACATCGGCGACGAAGTGGAGTTCAAGGAAGGCGGACTGATCCGCAAACGTGCCAAGGAGGTGTTGGACAAAGCTACCGCACTTCTCGAACGCCTCGAAAAAGAGGGACTCTTCTCGGCGCTCGAGAAGGGAATCTTCGCCGACATCAAACGCCCCATGAACGGCGGCAAGGGTCTGGAGGGCGTGAGCAGCAAGGGCCGCAACTACTACAACCCCTTCGTGGAGATTATGAAAAACGGCAGTCGCGCCGCAGCGAAAAAATGATATTCCGATGCTGCAAGTACGACCAAACGCCTTATTTTAACTATATTAGCATATTGATTCTATGAGTGGAGGATTATATTCAACCGAAGGCAGGGATTTCGACCAGACCCTCGACCTGAAAAAGATAAAGCCCTACGGCGACACAATGAACGACGGCAAAACGCAGTTGAGTTTCACACTGCCCGTGCCCGCCGGCGACGAAGCCATCGAAGCGGCCAAACAGTTGATGAAAAAGATGGGCTTCGAGAACCCGCAGGTGGTATTCCACCGGGAGCTGACGGCCGGTTACACGTTCTTCAACTGCTACGGAAGCTGCACCCATACGGTCGATTATTCGAATATCCATGTCCCGAAAGTCGAATCGACCAAATGGGACATGGCCGAAACGGACAGCTTCATCCGCGAGCAGATCGGCCGCCCGATCGTGGTGATCGGCGCCAGCACCGGCACGGACGCCCATACGGTAGGTATCGACGCCATTATGAACATGAAAGGCTTCGCAGGCCACTACGGACTGGAGCGCTACGAGATGTTCGAAGCCCTCAACATGGGCAGCCAGGTGACCAACGAAGAGTTCATCGCCAAAGCGATCGAACTCAAGGCCGACGCCCTGCTGGTTTCGCAGACGGTGACCCAGAAGGATATCCATATCAAGAACCTCACGGAGCTGGTCGAAATGCTCGAAGCCGAAGGGCTGCGCGACAAAGTGATTCTGGCGTGCGGCGGCCCGCGCATCTCGCACGAACTGGCCAAAGAGCTGGGCTATGACGCCGGCTTCGGCATGAACACCTACGCCGACGACGTGGCGTCGTTCATCGCCCAGGAGATGGCCCGCAGAATGCACCGCAAATAGGAAACGGTCCCGGATTCCAGAACCGCCCCGTTTCAAGACAGTACGACGAACAGACAAAAACGACATAAATCTATGGAAAAGGAACAGATCAGAGAAATCATCGCCAAACGCGTGGCGATGGAACTCAAAGACGGCGACGTGGTGAACCTCGGTATCGGACTGCCGACGGCCGTCCCCGATTACCTGCCGGAAGGCGTTCAAATCTTCCTGCAGAGCGAAAACGGCCTGCTCGGTATGGGCCCGACCCCCGCACCGGGCGAGGAAGACCCCGAATTTATCAATGCCGGCGGCGGATTCGTCACGGCCCTCGAGGGCGCCTCGTGCTTCGACAGCGCCACCTCGTTCGGCATCATCCGCGGCGGTCATGTGAACGCTTCGGTACTGGGAGCCTTGCAGGTCGATGAAAAAGGCGACCTGGCCAACTGGATCATCCCGGGCAAGAAAGCTCCCGGCATGGGCGGTGCGATGGACCTGCTCACGGGTGCCGACAAGGTGATCCTTGCCATGGAGCACACGGCCAAAGGCGCACCCAAAATCCTCAAGAAATGTACGCTGCCGCTGACGGCCAAAGGCTCCGTGAACATGATCGTAACCGAAATGGGCGTCATGGAGATTACCCCGGAAGGCATCGTGCTGACGGAAATCAATCCCGAATTCACCGTCGAACAGGTTCAGGCCGCTACCGAAGCGCACCTGATCGTGTCCAAGGATCTTAAACCCATGAAAAAATAGGCCCGCCATGATCAAAACAGGAGATAAATACCGTCACGAAGTGACCTATACGCAGGAAGGCGTGATCGCTTTCGCCGAAATCACGGGCGACAAAAACCCGATCCACCTCGATCCGGAATTCGCAGCCAAAACCCCGTTCGGCCGTCCCATCGTGCACGGATTCCTTTCGGCGGCCGTATTCTCGAAGGTCTTCGGCATGCTCTTCCCGGGACAGGGCACCATCTATCTCTCGCAGGAGATGTCGTTCCGTGCACCCGTCTTCGCCGGGGAGAAATATACGGCCGAATTTGAAGTAATCGACGTAAACACCGAAAAACACATCGGTACGATCAAATGCCTGCTGCTCGATGCTGCCGGCAAAGAGTGCATCACGGGCACCGCCAAGCTCAAACACAACAAAGAATTCATCTAAAAAGAAATAACCATGAAAAGACTTGAGAACAGAGTCGCCATCGTCACGGGCGGCACGGCCGGTATCGGCGAAGCAACGGCACTGCGTTTCGCACGCGAAGGCGCACAGGTAGTCGTATGGGCACGTAACGAAGCCCGCGGTAAGGAAATGGAGAAAAAAGCCGCAGCCGAAGGGCTCGCCATCACCTTCGACAAGGTCGATACGAGCGATTTCGAGGCGGTAACCGCTGCGGCCAAGCGCGTCGCCGACAAGTTCGGCAAGATCGACATCCTGATCAACAATGCCGGCATCACCAACGACAGCACGCTCAAGAAAATGACCGTCGAACAGTGGCAGAACGTGATCGACGTCAATCTTTCGGGCACGTTCTACTGCTGCAAGGCCGTATTGAACTACATGCTTGAAGCCGGCTACGGACGCATCGTCAATGCCTCGTCGGTAGTAGGGCTCTACGGCAACTTCGGCCAGACCAACTACGTGGCCACGAAAGCCGGCCTGATCGGCATGACCAAAACGATGGCTCGCGAACTGGGACGCAAGGGCATCACGGTCAATGCCGTAGCCCCGGGCTTCATCGAAACCGAAATGGTTGCCAAGATGCCCGAGAACGTACTCGACGGCATGCGGGCCAAAGTTCCCGTAGGTCGCCTGGGGCGTCCCGAGGAGATCGCCGCCGCCTATCTCTACCTCGCATCCGACGAAGCGGCCTATGTCAATGGTGCCGTTTTGAGCGTAGATGGAGGTATGACTGTTTAAAATCATTAAAAACCATACTTATAAAATGAATTTCGAATTGACCAAAACCGAGCAGCTGTTCCGGCAAATGATCCGCGAATTTGCCGAAAACGAGGTGAAACCTCTGGCTGCCGAAATCGACGAAGAGGAGCGTTTCCCTGTGGAAACCGTAGAGAAAATGGCAAAACTGGGAATCTTCGGTATTCCCTTCCCCGTCAACTACGGCGGTGCAGGCGGCAACAACATCCTTTATTCGATGGCCGTCGAAGAGCTGTCGCGCGTATGCGCCACTACGGGCGTGGTCGTATCGGCACACACGTCGCTCTGCGCCGCTCCGATTTATGAGCACGGTACCGAAGAACAGAAAATGAAATACCTGCCCAAGCTCTGCTCGGGCGAATGGCTCGGCGCTTTCGGCCTTACGGAGCCCAACGCCGGTACGGATGCTGCGGCACAGCAGACCACGGCAGTCGATGCAGGCGACCACTATATCCTGAACGGCAACAAAATCTTCATCACCAACGCCGCTTACGCACACGTTTATATCGTGATGGCGATGACCGACAAGTCGCAGGGTACGCGCGGCATCTCGGCATTCATCGTCGAGCGCGACTTCCCCGGTTTCTCGATCGGCAAGAAAGAGAAGAAGATGGGTATCCGCGGTTCAGCGACCTGCGAGTTGATTTTCGAGAACTGCATCGTTCCCAAGGAGAATCTGCTCGGCAAGGTCGGCAAGGGCTTCAGCATCGCGATGAAGACCCTCGACGGCGGCCGCGTCGGTATCGCTTCGCAAGCCCTCGGCATCGCGCAGGGGGCGATGGACGAAACCGTGAAATACGTCAAGGAGCGCAAACAGTTCGGACGGACGATCGGACAGTTCCAGAACACCCAGTTCCAACTGGCAGACCTGGATACCAAAATCGAAGCCGCCCGCCTGCTGGTGCGTGCCGCAGCCTTCAAGAAAGACCAGAAGCTCCCGTTCTCGGTCGAGCCGCAGATACCGCAGAACTCCGGCAATATCGCCCGGACCTGCGCCGTTCTCGGTCGATGCCGCCCGGGCCAAGCTCTTTGCAGCGGAAACCGCAATGGAAGTGACGACCAAGGCCGTGCAATTCCACGGCGGATACGGCTACACGCGCGAATACCCCGTCGAACGCATGATGCGCGATGCCAAGATCACCGAGATTTACGAAGGTACTTCCGAAGTACAGCGGATGGTGATTTCCTCGGCACTGTTGAAATAGCGGCGGGCGACCGTGCATCCGGTTTCGGAATAAACCCCGAAGCCGGTCGTACTCCCCTCGCAAGGACACATAAGGTAAAAACAATAAAAAACAGATATTCGAATGAAAATTGTAGTTTGTATAAAACAGGTTCCCGATACGACGGAAATCCGCCTCGATCCCGTTACGGGAACGCTGATCCGCGACGGTGTGCCCAGCATCATGAACCCCGACGACAAGGCGGGACTCGAAATGGCTCTGGAGCTGAAAGACCAGTACGGCGCACACGTCACCGTCATCACGATGGGTCCCCCGCAGGCCGATGACATCCTGCGCGAAGCCTTCGCAATGGGTGCCGACCGTGCGATTCATTTGAGCGACCGCAAATTCGCCGGCGCCGATACGCTGGCGACCTCGAACGCTATCGCCGGCGCTCTCCGCATGCTGGATTTCGACCTGGTAATTACCGGTCGTCAGGCTATCGACGGCGACACGGCCCAGGTAGGCCCGCAGATCGCCGAACACCTCGGCCTGCCGCAGGTGACCTACCTCGAAGGCATCAAATACGAAGGAGGGAACCGGCTGGTCGTCAAGAAATGGACGGAAGAGGGGTATCAACTGCTCGAGGTGGAGACTCCGTGCGTGGTAACCGTACTCTCTTCGGCCAATCAGCCCCGTTATATGTCGGTACGCGGCATCGTGGAGGCATACGACAAGCAGGTGGAAGTCTGGGGCTTCGACAACATCTCGGTCGAGGAGTCGAAACTCGGTCTTGCCGGCTCGCCGACCCGCGTCTTCAAATCCTTCACGAAGGGTGCGAAATCCGCAGGTAAGGTCTTCGAGCTGGAGCCGGCCGAAGCAGCCGATCTGATCGTCGAGAAGCTGAAAGAAAAATTCATAATCTGATCGGCCCCGGCAACTGCGAAGCTGTAAATTACCGATCGTTCATTTACAACAGCCGTTTTTGTGACCGGACAGTATCGAATCCGTTCGATTCTGCCCCGATTATCGAAAACACTCATTAAAAACAGTTACTTACCAAGATGGATAAATCTCAATATAAAAACGTTTACGTGTTCGTCGAACAGCGTGACGGAGTCGTTCAGAACGTCGCTCTCGAACTTTTGGGAAAAGCCCGCGAACTGGCCGACGCACTCCATGAGCAGGTAGTCGCCCTGCTGCTGGGTAAAGGGGTCAAAGACAAGGCCGACGAGCTGATCGCAGCCGGAGCCGACGTGGTCCTTTCGATCGAAGCCGATGAACTCGCCCAGTACACCACCGAGCCATACGCACAGGCCATCACCCAGGTGATCCACGAGCGTAAGCCCAGCATTCTGCTGATCGGAGCCACCAGCATCGGCCGCGACCTCGGTCCGCGCCTTTCGGCCCGCATCGGCACGGGACTTACCGCCGACTGCACCGGACTCGACATTTCGGAAGACGGCGACCTGCTGATGACGCGTCCCGCCTTCGGCGGCAACCTGATGGCAACGATCATCTGCAAGGAACATCGTCCCCAGATGTCCACGGTACGCCCCGGTGTGATGCGTGCCAAAGCGGCCGATCCGACCCGCAAAGGAAAAGTCGAGGAGGTAAAAATCAATTTCGACAAATCGAAGTTCCGTGTACGGATTCTGGAAACGGTCAAGGAACAGAAGAACATGATCGACATTACGGAAGCCAAAGTACTCGTATCGGGCGGCCGCGGTGTCGGCACGGCAGAAGGATTCCAAACCCTGCGCGAGCTTGCCGACGTGCTCGGCGCCGAAGTATCGGCTTCGCGTGCGATGGTCGATGCCGGCGTTCTCGCACACGAGCGCCAGGTCGGACAAACCGGTAAAACGGTGCGTCCGGATCTCTACTTCGCCATGGGTATCTCGGGTGCGATCCAACACCTGGCCGGTATGGAGGAGTCGGACTTCATCATCGCCGTGAACAAGGATAAATTCGCTCCGATCTTCAACGTCGCCGACGTGGGTATCGTATGCGACGTACACAAGGTCGTTCCGATCCTGACAGAGAAACTGAAGACGATGAAAAAGTAAGTCCGGGGACTTGCTCTTCAAAATAAGGGAAGATTCGATGATCGAATCTTCCCTTATTTTATGTCCGGTGCGAAATCCGCTGAAACCCGACCGCCCGGACCTCTCCCCTCCCACGTATTCACAAAAAACAGGCAGTTCGGCCCTTGTAAAACAAATAAAAAAGCAGACGCAAGGAAAAAACCTTGCGTCTGCCCCTGATATCGATATATAATCCGCATCAAGGCAATCCGTCCTCATTCGGCACGATTGCACAGATACCCGGAATCTATTTCGCAACTTTTTTGAGGAATGCCTCGATCGTATTCTCGATCAGACAGGCGATCGTCATCGGACCTACCCCGCCGGGCACTTTCGTGATCAGCGAAGCCTTCGGCTCGCAAGCCTCGAAATCGACGTCGCCGCACAATTTCCCCGTTTCGGGATCACGATTGACACCCACGTCGATCACCACCGCACCGTCGCCCACCATGTCCGCCGTAACGAACTTCGGACGGCCAATTGCCACGACCAGAATCTCCGCTTCGCGTGTCACATCCGCCAGGTTCTTCGTCCGGCTGTGAGTAATGGTCACCGTAGCATTCTCATCGAGCAACAGCTTGGCAACGGGAAGCCCCACGATCGTACTGCGGCCGATCACAACGGCTTTGCGTCCGGCCAGCTCCACGCCCGAATCCTTCAGGAGCTTCATGATACCCTTCGGCGTACAGGGCAGCACGCAGGGCTGTTTCTGCCAGAGAGCCGCTACATTGAGGGGGTGGAAGCCATCCACATCCTTCTCCTGACGAATCCGTGCAATCACCTTATCCGAATCGATATGTTTCGGCAGCGGCAGCTGGATCAAAATTCCGTCCACCGTATCGTCGGCATTGAGGTCGTCGATAATTTTCAGCAACTCCTCCTCCGAGATGTCCGCCGGCTTGCGAATCGTCGTATTCAGGATACCGACCTCGTCGGCAGCCTTCGTCTTACCCGTCACATAGGATACGCTGCCCGCATCCTCACCGACCAGCACCACTACCAAATGGGGCAGCCGACCGTATTTCTCCGGGAATGTCTTCACCTGCTCGGCCATCTTGGCCTTGCAAGCCGCCGCTAATTCTTTTCCGCTGATTACCATATATTGTTTTGATTTTAAAGATTGCTTATCCGTCCCATCCAGGGATTCGAAGGACAAATATAACTATTTTTTCACTAAAAACGAAAGAGCCTTCATACCGATATCGGATCGATAGAAAAGATTCTCGCAACCGATTTTCCGGACCTCCTCGAGCGCCCGGCACCTGGCCTGCTCCGGGTCGGCACCCCGACAGACGACGATCATCACCCGGCCGCCCGAGGTAACGAGCCGCCCCTCTTTTATCGCCGTGCCCATGTGGTACACTACGCCGTCCACCTGCTCCGTTCCCGTAATTTCATACCCCTTCTCATAGGAGCCGGGATATCCTTTCGATGCCAGCACGATCCCCAGAGTCGCAAAGTCGTGCCACTCGGCCTCGCCCGGATCCCGTCCGTCGGCTACAGCGCTGAAAATATCGTAAATGTCGCTCTTCAGGCGGGGCAGCACCACTTCGGTTTCGGGATCGCCGAAACGGGCGTTGAACTCGATCACGCGGATTCCCTGCGGGGTCTTCATCAAACCGCCGTAAAGCACGCCCGTGAAAGGACATCCCTCGTCGCAGAGAGCGTCGGCCGTGCGCTGCATCACCTTTTCCAATGCGAAAGCCTCGTCTTCCGGAGTAATGAACGGCAGCGGGGAGTATGCTCCCATACCGCCCGTATTGGGACCTTCATCGCCGTCGAACGCCCGTTTGTGATCCTGCGCCAGCACCATCGGCAGCACCTTGCGCCCCGACACGAAACACATGAACGAAAATTCGGGTCCGGTCAGAAAATCCTCCACGACCACACGTCCCTTGCCGAACTTGTCGTCCAGCAACATGTCGCGCAACGCGGCATCGGCCTCCTCCATCGTCCGGGCGATAACGACACCCTTTCCCGCAGCCAGACCATCGTATTTCAGGACGGCGGGCAGAGGGCGCGAACGAACGTACTCCGAAGCCTTCCGGTAATCGTCGAACGCCCGGTAACCGGCCGTCGGAATACCGTACCGCCCCATCAGATCTTTTGCAAACTCCTTGCTCGACTCGATGCGGGCCGCCGCCTTCGTCGGGCCGAAAATACGAAGTCCCTCCTCACGGAAGCGATCGACGATACCGGCCACGAGCGCCGCTTCGGGCCCTACCACCGTGAGGTCGATCTCTTTTTCACGAGCAAGGGAAAGCAATCCCTCGACATCGGTATCCTTGACCGGCACACACTCGGCCTGACGAGCGATACCCGCATTGCCGGGAGCGCAATATATCTTCGAAACCTGCGGCGAACGCGACAACGCATCGACGACGGCATGTTCGCGGCCACCGCCGCCTACGACTAAAACTTTCATAACCTATCGTTTATTCCCGACCGCACTTTCCGCAAAGAGCGGCTCGGAAATCGTCCATAAAAAATAATCCGACCGACGGACACGAAATCCGCAGTTTAATGTTTGAAATGACGCATCCCGGTAAACAACATCGGAATACCCGATTCATTGGCCTTCCGGATCGAATCCTCGTCCCGGACGCTGCCTCCCGGCTGCACGATCGCCTCGACGCCGCTCGCAGCCGCCAGGCTCACGCAGTCGTCGAAGGGGAAAAAGCCGTCCGAAGCCAGTACCAGCCCTTCGGTCACACCCTGGGCATGGGCCTGCTTGAGCGCGAGTTCCGCCGAGCCGATGCGATTCATCTGACCCGCTCCGACACCCAGCGTACGACCGTCCTTCACCACTACGATAGCGTTCGACTTCACATGCTTGACAATACGCCAGCCGAAATCGAGATCGGCGAGCTGCCTTTCCGTCGGCCGCTTCTCCGTCACGCACATATCCGCCGTCACGGGACGTGTTTCGAGGTCGAGGTCCTGCACCAGCAATCCTCCCGTCACACTCACCAACTGGCGCTGCTTCGCATCGCTCTTCTCCATCGGAACTTCGAGCAGACGCAGATTCTTCTTCGTCGAGAGCACTTCGAGGGCTTCGGGCGTAAACGAAGGGGCCATGATGATCTCCAGAAAAATCGGCTTCATCAATTCGGCCGCCTCACGGGTCACAGGTCGGTTCAGGGCGACGATACCGCCGAAAATCGACACCTTGTCGGCCTCGTAAGCCTTCGTCCAGGCATCCGCCGCATCCCGCCCCACCGCAGCACCGCAGGGATTCATATGTTTGAGTCCCACGCAGAACGGCTCATCGAACTCCCGCACGATCGCAAGGGCTGCGTTGGCATCCTGTATGTTATTGTAGGACATCTCCTTGCCATTAAGTTGCCGGGCATAGGCCAGCGAATAGGGCACCCGTTCGCCGCTGCGGTAGAACTTGGCCTGCTGGTGCGGATTCTCTCCGTAGCGGAGCGACTGAACCAGATCGAACTCCAGGAACAACTTCTCGTCGAGCCCCGCTTTTTCACGCATGTACGTAGCGATCATCGCATCGTACTCGGCGGTATGGGTATATGCCTTGGCCGAGAGCTGCAACCGCAATCGGGGAGTCGTATTGCCGTATCCTCTGATCTCCGCAAGGATCGTGTCATAATCCGCCGGGTCGCACACTACGGTCACGTCCTTGTAGTTCTTGGCCGCACTGCGCAACATCGAAGGTCCGCCGATGTCGATATTCTCGATCGCCTCGTCCATCGTCACCCCTTCGCGGGCGATCGTCTGACGGAAGGGATAGAGATTCACACACACCATGTCGATGAACTCGATGCCGTTCTCCCGCAACGCTTTCAGGTGGTTCGGATCGTCGCGGCGAGCCAGCAGGCCGCCGTGCACCTTGGGATGGAGCGTCTTGACACGTCCGTCGCAGATCTCCGGGAACCCCGTCACATCGCTGATGTTGATCACCTCCACGCCGCTTTCAGCCAACAGTTTCATCGTACCGCCGGTGGCGATCACCTGCCAGCCGAGCTCTCGAAGTCCGCGCGCGAACTCCACCACACCGGTCTTATCGCTCACACTGATTAATGCTCTCATATTGCTAATTTATATAGGCAATCATACCTTTCAATATACCATTTCCGACGATCGCAACATCGAATCCGAGAGTCGCTTATTCGCGGTCCAATGACCGCATTTACCACTCCGCCTTCCCCTAATCCTTTCTCGAAAGGGACTCGGGTCGCTGCATTTCCAAAGAGGTACACTAAAGGATATGATCGCGTTAATATATACGTAGTTTTATCGTTTTCGACTCGCGGTCGCCGTTATTCACGGTGTCCGACGATGTGTTTCCAGATCCGGATCCGCACTAAACCGCGACGTTCCCGCGATCCTATTGCTCCGCAACCAGCTTTGCCACCGTTTCCACATATAGCGGATGTTCGACGGCATGCACCCGGGCTTCCAGCTCTTCCGGATCGCTCCCCAGATACTCGAAAGCCCGCTGGGCGATGATCCGGCCCCCGTCGAGCTCTCCGTTCACATAGTGGATCGTCACACCGAAGACCTTGACGCCGTAAGCAAAGGCATCGGCAATGGCATGCGCCCCCTTGAACGCAGGCAACAGCGAGGGATGAATATTGACAATCCGGTCGCGGTACGCCTCCAGCACCACATCGGAAAGGATGCGCATATACCCCGCCAGACAGATCAGCTCGACCCTTTCGGCCCGAAGCCTGCGGACGATCTCCCGTTCGTAGTCGGCTTTCGAAGGGTACTCTTTGGGGTTGAACGCAAAAGTCGGAATACCGTAACGGGCAGCCCGCTCGTTCACGAAAGCCCCCGGCTTGTCGCAGACCATGAGGGCGATGCGGGCCGCAATGCGCCCGTCGGCACAAGCCGCAGCCAATGCTTCGAAGTTGGATCCGTTTCCGCTGGCGAATACTGCGATCGTCTTCATCGCCCTATCGGATTTCCACGCCCGGACGATCCGTCACCCGGCCGATCACCGAAGCTTTCTCGCCCTGTTTCTCCAAAATGGCAATCACTTCGGAAGCCTCATCCTGCGAAACCGCGATCACCATACCGATACCCATGTTGAAGATATTGAACATCTCGCGGTGAGCGATCTTGCCGTATTTCTCCAACAGGCGGAACACGGGCAGGATCTCCCACGTCCCCTCGTGAATCTCGATACCCTGGCCCTCGCTCAGGATGCGGGGAATGTTCTCGTCGAAACCGCCGCCCGTGATATGACTGATGCCGTGCACGTTACAGGCTCGGATCACTTCGAGCACCTGTTTCACGTAAATTTTGGTCGGCGTCAAGAGCACCTCGCCCAACACACGGCCGTCCAATTCGGGATAAGCCTTGCGAAGATCCAGTCCTGCATCGGCAACCACCTTGCGCACAAGGCTGAACCCGTTCGAATGGACACCGCTCGACGCGATACCCACCAACACGTCGCCCACACGCACCTTCGTACCGTCGATCAGGCGCGACTTCTCGACCACGCCGCACGTGAAGCCCGCAATATCGTACTCGCCGCCGGCATACATGCCCGGCATCTCGGCCGTCTCGCCGCCGATGAGTGCACAGCCGGCCTGACGGCAGCCTTCGGCCACACCCGCCACGATCGCCTCGATCTTCGCAGGCTCGTTGTGCCCCACGGCTACATAATCCAGGAAGAAGAGCGGCTCGGCCCCCTGCGCCAGCACGTCGTTCACGCACATAGCCACGGCGTCGATGCCGATCGTGTCGTGCTTATCCATCTCGAAAGCCAGCTTGAGCTTGGTTCCCACGCCGTCGGTACCGCTCACGAGCACCGGCTCCTTGACATTCAGCGCCGAGAGATCGAACATTCCGCCGAAGGCGCCGATGTTGCCCATCACGCCCAACCGCGAGGTCGAAGCCACGTGTTTCTTGATGCGGCGCACCACTTCGTATCCGGCCTCGAGGTTCACACCGGCCTTTTCATAACTTTCCGCCATAACAATAGTTGGTTTTAGCTGTTTCCTGAATATTTCCACCCGATGTTTTCGAAATACGCATGCAGGACAGGTTCTTCCCTGACACAGCAGATCGAAAACGGAGCGGTTTGTTTAACATTTTTCTTTTTTGTTCGCCTCCTCGATCGTCCCGTAAAGCGACGTCGGATAATTGCCCGTGAAGCAGGCCATGCACAGCTCGCAGCGATTGCCCGCCTTCAGCAAGGCATCGGGCGAGAGGTAAGCCAGCGAATCGGCTCCGATATACTCGCACGCCTCCGGAACCGACATACGGGCGCACAGCAGCTCCTCGTACGTCGAAGTATCGACACCGTAAAAACAGGGATTCTTGAACGGAGGGCTGGCGATGCGGACATGAACTTCCGTGGCCCCCGCCTCACGCAACAGACGCACAATGCGCCGGGAGGTGGTACCGCGCACGATCGAATCGTCAATCAGCACCACGCGCTGCCCCGAAACGATACCGCTCACCGACGAAAGTTTCATCCGCACGCCCTTCTCACGCATCGACTGCGACGGCTGGATGAAGGTGCGGCCGATGTATTTGTTCTTGATAAGTCCCATCTCGTAGGGAAGACCGCTCGCTTCGGCGTATCCCATGGCAGCGCTCAAACTCGAATCGGGCACTCCGACCACGATGTCCGCGTCTGCGGGCGCCTCCTTGTAGAGCAAGCGTCCCGACTCCTTGCGGAAGGCGTGCACGTTACGACCCTCGATGTCGCTGTCCGGGCGGGCGAAATAGATATACTCCATCGCACACATCATGTGGCGCTTGAACATCGAATAGTCGCTGCTGCGGATGCCGTGCCGGTCGATCGTAACGATCTCGCCGGGCTCTACGTCACGCACGAATTCGGCACCCACCACCTCGAAAGCACAGGTTTCGCTGCTGACGACATAGCCGCCTCCCAACTTGCCGATCGACAAGGGCCGCAGACCGTGTTTGTCACGGCAGGCATAGATGCGGTTGGCCGTCATCACCAGAAACGCGAACGCTCCTTCGAGCATATTGAGCGCCTCGATGATCGAATAGATACGGGGCCGGTTGTGGTTGCGTACCTCCTTTTTGATCAGGTGGGCGAACACTTCGCTGTCCGAAGTGGACTGGAAAAGACTGCCCTTGTTCTCCAGGTAGTTGCGCAGCAGATCCGCATTGACGATATTTCCGTTGTGGGCCAATGCGAAATCACCCGTATTATGATGGAACAGAAAAGGCTGTATATTCTCCGTCCCGCCGCCACCGGCCGTCGAATAACGGACATGACCGATGGCCATATCGCCCGCAAGGTTTGCCAGCTTGGCTTCGTTGAACACCTCCGTAACAAGTCCTTCACCCCGGACACGCCGCATCGCCCCTTCCTTCGAAACGCTTACGATACCGCACCCTTCCTGCCCGCGATGTTGCAGGGAATGAAGGCCGTAGTAGGTCAGGTTAGCCGCGTCGGGCACTCCCACGACGCCGAAAACGCCGCACTCCTCGTGCAGCTCCCGGTCGCAGATCGGCTGCATTATGCTCTCTTTGTGCATCGGAACTTATTTGATTACTTTTTCCAGACGGGCCAGGATCTCCTCGTAAGCCTCGCGCACCTTACCCAAGTCACGACGGAAGCGATCCTTGTCGAGCTTCTCGTTGGTAGCCATATCCCACAGCCGGCAGGTATCGGGCGACACCTCGTCCGCCAGAACGATCTCGCCGTCCGACGTGCGGCCGAACTCGATCTTGAAGTCGATCAGGTTGATATTCATCTTGGCGAAAAGCTCCTTGAGCACCTCGTTGATCCGGGCGGTCATGGCATAAATCTGTTTCAACTCGTCATAGGTTACGACACCCAGCGCCACCGCATGATGATCGTTGATCAGCGGATCGCCCAGCTCGTCGTTCTTGTAACAGATGTCGAAAATCACGTTCGAAGGCTTCGTTCCCTCCTCGATACCCAGACGCTGGGCCATCGAGCCGGCGATGACGTTGCGGACGATCACCTCCAGCGGAATGATCCGCACACGGCGGCACAACTGGTCGCGGTCGTTCAGGGTCTTCACGTAGTGAGTCTTGATCCCCTGCTTGTTGAGATATTCGAAGATCAGGGTCGAGATCCGGTTGTTCAGCACGCCCTTGTTCTCGATCGTGGCCTTTTTGATGTTGTTGAACGCCGTCGCCGCATCCTTGTAGTGAATCAGGATCATATCCGGATCGTCCGTCAGGAAAACCTGTTTGGCCTTACCCTCGTAAAGCATTTCGCCTTGTTGCATAGTGGTTGGTATTTTATAATTGTTATTTTGTTTTCCGGAAATAGTTCACCGCATTCGTGAAGATGTCCTGCACCTTCTCTCCGGCGATGTTCTTAAAGAGGTTCTCCCCGTAACGCTCCGTATGGCCCATCTTACCGAGTATCTGCCCGTCGCGGCTCACGATACCCTCGATCGCATAATACGATCCGTTGGGATTGTACGGGGCTTCGGCCGTCACGCGGCCTTCGGCATCGACATACTGGAACGCCACCTGCCCGTTCTCGAACAGCTCGCGGGCCAGAGGCTCGTTCACGACGAACTTGCCCTCGCCGTGGCTCACGGCGATCGAATGGATATCGCCCACCGAGAAACTCGACAGCCACGGGGAGTTGGTCGTCGCCACGCGGGTCGAAACAATCTGCGACACATGACGGTTGATGTCGTTGCGGAAGAGCGTCGGCGACTCTTTGGTCACCAGGCCCAGCCGTCCGTAGGGCAGCAGGCCCGACTTGACCAGCGCCTGGAAGCCGTTGCAGATGCCCAGAATCAGGCCGCCCCGGTCGAGCAGACGATGTATTTCCTCCGAAATATCCTTGTTGTTCAGCACATTGGCAATGAATTTACCGCTGCCGTCCGGCTCGTCGCCCGCCGAGAAGCCGCCGCAGAGCACGAAGATATGGCACGCAGCGATCGCCTCCTTCATCCGGCGGATCGAGTCGAAAATAGCCTCCGCCGTCAGGTTGCAGAACACCTCGCTGCGCACTTCGGCACCCGCCCGGCGGAAGGCCTTCGCGGTGTCGTAGTCGCAGTTGCTGCCCGGGAATACGGGGATGAAAACCACCGGACGCTCGACCGCCTCGCCCGGATAGGTGAAGCTGCGGAGAGCCGGCATCGCCTCCATGACCGGCGCATGGTTGATTCCCTTATCGGGATAAACCGTCGCAAAGCGTTCGGTATTGGCCCGGTAAAGCTCTTCGAGCGGCATTTTTTCGCCGTTGATCGTGAGCGATTCCTCCGCCTCGGTATGTCCCAGCAACTCGGCGGCCGGGAAATCGAGCGGCTCGGTGCTCTCCACCACGATCGAACCGTAAGAGTTGTCGAACAGCGTCGCTTCATCCACCTCGACATCGGCACCGATGCCGTTGCCGAAAGACATCTTGGCCAGCGCTTCCGCCACACCGCCGAAGCCGACGGCATAGCCCGAAACGATCTTGCCGGACTCGATAGCCGAACTTACGAAATCGAAATTCCGCTTCAACGCCCCGGTATCGGGCATATGGTTTTCGAGCGGGGTATGACGCACTAGGTAAATCGAATAGCCCGCCTTCTTGAAATCGGTCGAGATGACGCGTCCGGCATCGACAGTCGTAATACCGAAGGCCATCAGCATAGGCGGGACGTTGATCTGCTCGAAGGTACCGCTCATCGAGTCCTTGCCGCCGATCGAGGGCAGTCCCAGCTCGACCTGCATCTTCAGGGCACCGAGCAGCGCCCCGAGCGGCTTGCCCCACGTACGGGGCGACTTGGTCATGCGCTCGAAATACTCCTGATAGGAATAGCGCATCTTATCGTAGCGGGCACCCGCCGCCACGACTTTGGCCGCAGCGTCCACGACGGCATAGGCCGCACCGTGGTAGGGACTCCACGACGCCAGGAAAGGGTTGTAGCCGAAGGCCATAATGCTGGCCGTATCGGTATATCCGTCCGTCGGCAACTTCTGCACCGACACTTGTGTTTCCGAACGTTGCGTACGACCGCCGAAAGGCAGCAGCACGGTCGAAGCGCCGATCGTAGAATCGAACATCTCGATCAGCCCCTTCTGCGAGAGGACATTGTCGTCCGCCAGGTTCGCAAGCATCTTTTCGCGCAGCGTACCGCCCTTCACCTCGCGGCGGAAAGGATCGCGTTCCTCGACCGCACCGATCGCGGCCTGGGCATAGTGCTTGGCCCCTGCGCTGTCGATGAACTCGCGCGAAAGATCGACCACTAATTTGCCCTTGTTGTACATCCGCATACGGCGCGAGTCCGTCACGTCCGCCACATGGGTCACTTCGATATTCTCCTCGGCGCAGTAGCGCTTGAACTCCTCTTCGGCACTCGCTTCGATCACAACGGCCATACGCTCCTGCGACTCGCTGATCGCCAGCTCCGTCGCATTCAGACCGCTGTACTTGGTCGGCACGCGATCGAGGTAAATATCCAGGCCGTCGGTCAGCTCGCCGATGGCTACGCTCACACCGCCCGCACCGAAGTCGTTCGACTTCTTGATCAGGCGCGTCACTTCCGGACGGCGGAACAACCGCTCCAGCTTGCGCTCTTCGGGGGCGTTGCCCTTCTGCACCTCACTGCCGCACATTTCGAGCGACTTGTCGGTATGCTCTTTCGACGAACCCGTCGCACCGCCGACACCGTCGCGGCCCGTGCGGCCGCCGAGCAGCAGGACCACATCGCCCGGCACGGGGGACTCCCGGCGCACGTTTTCGGCTTTCACGGCACCGACCACGGCACCGACCTCCAGGCGTTTGGCCACATAGTCGGGATGATACACCTCGCGGACGTGGGTCGTGGCCAGTCCGATCTGATTGCCGTAGCTCGAATAACCGGCAGCGGCCTTGAGGCTGATGACGCGCTGGGGCAATTTGCCGGGCAGCGTTTCGCTTACGGGTTGATAGATATTTCCCGCACCCGTCACACGCATCGCCTGATAGACGTAGCTGCGACCCGACAACGGATCGCGGATGGCACCGCCCAGGCAGGTCGAAGCTCCGCCGAAAGGTTCGATCTCGGTCGGGTGGTTATGGGTTTCGTTCTTGAATTGCAGGAGCCATTTCTCGGTCCGGTCATCGACGTCCACATCGACGAAAACGCTGCATGCGTTGTTCTCCTCGCTCACCTCCAGGTCGTCGAGCAGTCCCTTGCTGCGCAGGTAACGGGCACCGATCGTCGCCAGGTCCATCAGGCAGATGCTCTTGCCCTCGCGCCCCAGTTCGCGGCGGATTTTCAGGTAAAGCGCCAGCGTGCCTTCGATCTCGTCTTTCACGAACGACTCCTCGACCGTAATGTTCTCCAGCTCGGTCGTGAAGGTCGTATGACGGCAATGGTCGCTCCAGTACGTATCGAGAATCCGCAGCTCGGTTTCGAACGGATCGCGACCCTCTCTCCGGAAATATTCGACCACTTCGCGCAGGTCGTCGGCATTCATCGCCAGACCGTTCTTCTTGCAGTAGGCATCGAGTTCCGCATCTTCCATCTCCCGGAACCCGTCCAATACCGGCACCGGTTTCACGGGGGCGCTTTCCAAATCGTCCAGGACCCGCAAATCCTTCTCGCGCGACTCCACGGCATTGATATAATAGCGACGAATACGCTCCATCGTCTCCTCGGGAAGTTTCGAAGGGAAGATCAGCAGCTTCGAACTCTTGATCTTCACCTCGGCCGAAGGATCGATCAACCGCACGCAGTCCACGGCCGAAGCCGCTCGCTGGTCGAACTGTCCGGGCAGGCACTCCACAGCCAGAAAGCTGTTGCCGCCCAGATCGCACGAATCCGTCACGGCATCGGTAACCACCTCGCCGAAGACCCTGTAACGGCTCTTCTCCAGCAATTCGTCCGAAAAACCGAACAGGTCGTACACGTTCAGCAGCCGCAGGCCGTCGAGCGAAAGATTCAGGTTGGCATTCAGGTCGCGGAGCAGGCTCTCGGCCTCGACCCGGAATTCGGGGTATTTCTCAACGAAAATACGGTAACTCTTCATTATCTTATTTTTGACTTTATTTCACAAATCTGTCGGCCCACTTGGCGGCATACTCCTCGCCGGTCACACCGACGAAAGTCACGTGTCCCATCTTGCGCTTGGGCTTGGAAACGGTCTTGCCGTAAATATGGACATACACACCGGGGCGATTCTCCCGAGCAAGCGCCTCGGCCCGCTCCAGATCCTGTCCCAGGATGTTTTTCATCACGGTAGGGGCCTTCAGCTGCGGCTCTTCGAGGGGCATATCGAGCAAGTAACGGCACAGCTCCCGGAACTGGTTGGTCGTCGAACCCTCGATGGTCCAGTGTCCGCTGTTGTGCGGGCGCGGCGCCATTTCGTTGAAATAGACCTCGTCTCCCTTCACGAAATATTCGATAGCCAGAATCCCCCGGTAACCGCAGTCGCGCATGAAACGCTTGCTCTGGGACACCATCCGCTCCCGCACCTGGTCCGGCATCTCCGCCGGCACGATGCACAGATCCAGAATACCGTCCTTGTGGATATTCCGCCCTACCGGGAAGCAGATCACGCGCTCGCCGTCCGACACCAGCACCACGCTGGCCTCGAAATCGAACGGGACGAACTCCTCCAGAATGCAGGGCACCGCGAGCAGTTCGCGGGCTTTCGCAAGGTCGGCCTCGCCGCGAAGCACCGCCTGACCGTGTCCGTCGTAGCCCAGCGTACGAGTCTTGAGCACGCACGGATAACCGATTCGCGCAATGGCCCGATGCAGCGACTCCTCGTCATCGACAGCCATGAAAGCGGGCGTCTTCAATCCATGATCGCAGGCATTGCTCTTCTCCCGCAGGCGATCCTGCGAGTCGAACAGAGGCCTGAACCCTTGTTTGATATTGTATTTTTGCTCGAGAGCCACCAGCAGATCGCCCGGCACGTTCTCGAACTCGTAGGTCACCACGTCGCTGCGGCGGCAAAGCTCTTCTAACGCCGCCGGATCGTCGAACCGGCCCACGATCCGCTCGTCGCTGATCTTAAACGCCGGAGCATCCTCCGCCGGATCAAGGCAGATCGTCCGCGCACCCAGCAGATGCGCCTGCTCGATGATCATCAGCCCCAACTGGCCGCCACCGATAATTCCGATCGTCTTCACCGCACTCATCGGTCTAAAGTTCCGCTTTAAGTACATCCTCAGTCTGTTTCGCACGGAACATCTCCAGACGGGCCGCCAGCGCCTCGTCCTTCAATGCCAGGATCGACACGGCGATCAGGGCCGCATTCTTCGCCCCGTTGATCGCTACGGTCGCAACCGGCACGCCGCCGGGCATCTGCACGATCGAAAGCAGGGAATCCAGCCCGTTCAAGGCTCGAGATTTGACCGGCACACCGATCACCGGGAGCGCGGTCATACTGGCCACCATGCCGGGCAGGTGCGCAGCGCCTCCGGCTCCGGCGATGATTACCTCCAGTCCGCGCGACTTGGCCGTTTTGGCATACTCCACCAGCAGGTCGGGGGTGCGGTGGGCGCTCACCACCCGCTTCTCGAACTCCACACCGAATTGCGCGAGCGTCGCCGCAGCGTCGGACATAACGTCCCAGTCGCTGGTCGAACCCATGATTACTCCAACTTTCATAGTAAGAAACGTACTAAATCAACCAAAAAAGAGCCGCTACGACAGAATTCGTCATAGCGGCAAGATTATATTGCTGCGGGAAGCCGATTCGTGCCCTCCTGCATAGTTCCGTCGATAAAATCCGATGCAGGAACGACACTGCACGCTCCGGCCGCACATCGAGCCGACAGCATCTGCTGTCGCTTTCGCCGGGTATGGTGCATCTGAATCCTTTCCATCGTTTCGGAAGTCGTAGCCGCCGACGGACCTGCGGCCCATCGCCTTTTACTCGCACAAAAGTACGAATAATTTCAACGACAACCTAACAATCCCGACAGTTTTATTTCGACATTGTATCGACAAAATCCGCTACCGGATTTTCGCCTCGCAATAAGCGCAGCGGCAGGTGTCTCCCGCTTTGACAAAAAGCGGATCGACATCCTCCGTAGCCGAAATACACCGGGAGTTGGGGCATTTCATACTCCGGTCTATGAACATCCCCTCGGCCAGGTCGGGGACTGCGGCGAGCTTCTCGCCTTCGGCCCATTTCAGCAACGTATAGATCAGAGCCATGCGCACGAACTTACCGTTCTCGACCTGCCGGAAA